>Ga0131853_10005895_pt1 | contig 22130 bp, 19 predicted proteins | sample TergutLab28metaG_FD_92764 | JGI IMG/M metagenome (GOLD analysis project Ga0131853, IMG submission 92764) | Labiotermes labralis P1 segment gut microbial communities from Petit-Saut dam, French Guiana - Lab288 P1 (version 2) (version 2) | ecosystem: Host-associated > Arthropoda: Insects >... | reverse complement strand
CAGTGAATCCACCACTGAATGAAGCTCGCCTTTGTGCAGAATTTCAATCGACTCATTTACCGCGCTCAACCGTTCGACCGTAAACGCATCGCCACGCACGGTCACAGCAAGTAAATCACCGTGCCAGTTCAGCCTAAAATGCAACGAACGCCACGCGGCTGGCAACTTAGGCTCGATGCGCAACTGCCCATTGAGCATGCGAACGCCGCCGAAGCCATTCACAATACATTGCCAAATTCCACCGAGCGAGGCACTGTGAATCCCCGCATCGCTGGTCTTCATATTTGGCCCTAAATCAATCTCAGTTGCGCGACGGAACAACGCATAAGCCATGTCCTCATCTCCCATATCCGAAGCTAAAACGGAATGCGTCGATAAAGACAAGGAAGAATCGTGCAACGTCTTCGGCTCGTAATAATCCCAGTTCGCTCGCTTCGTCGCAGCATCAAACAGATCTTCCAGTAAATAAAACAGCAACAACGTGTCGGTCTGCTTAGATACCTGAATTTGACCGACTTGATCCAAGTTGTAATCCTTAAACATCGATCCTACGTTTTCCTGATTCTTATACTTCGTCAAATCAATGACCTCAAGTGATAAATAAGTATCGTCTTGCGGAATGACCAAGTCTTCCTCGCGCGGCTGCGGCAAATAAATCTTATCCACACGCTCTTCCCACATCGCATAAGTAGAAACCAAATCCAGCTTCTCATCCAACCGAGCAAACAACTCAGGGCGCTCTACCGAAAGCTCCACATAATACGCCATCGCTTTCTTAATGTTCCAATGCGCCGTGTGATTCGTAAACGCGTTATTATCCACGTGCTCCTTATACTCATCCGGCCCAATCACATGATTAATGTGGTACTGCCCCGCCCCCTCACACCATTCTAAACGCGAAGCCCAAAACTTTGCCGTGTCCATCAACAACTCATAACCGTATTGATCCATAAAATCCTGATCCCCAGTAATCTGGAAGTACTGCCACGTCGCAAACGCGATATCCGAAGTGATGTGCTGCTCAATAAATCCAGACCAAATCTTCGTCGACTTCCCCGTCACAATATCTGCTGCGCCCCAGACTGGTGTCACTTCCCCGTCGTCCATCCAAGCAGATTCCCACGGAAATTGTGCCCCCATATACCCGTTCTCACGTGCCTTCTTATGCGCCCCGCCGAGCGTGTGATAACGATACTCCAGCAGCGACCGCGCCACGTCCGGCATCTGATAAATAAAGTAAGGCAGGATGAAAATCTCCGTATCCCAGAACGTATGACCCTTATAACCCTCTCCTGACAACCCTTTCGCCCCGATGTTCATGCGATTATCGTGTGCGGGTGTCATGACGGTCAGGTGGTATTGCGCAAAACGGATCGCTAATTGGTCGTACGCATTGGCCGAATCAATGGCAATCGGAGCGACCTCCCATACCCGCTCTTGCCACGCTTTTTTATGAAGCGCCAACAGATTGCAGTGCCCGATCTCGCTGATCTTTTTAATGTGAGTAAGCGCATGCGTTTTTAACTTTTCCAAGCTATACGCAAATGGCAAGTCATTATCGCGCGAAGTAAACACACTAGAAAACTTCGATACCGTAAACGATTCGCCTTGCTTGACGGTTGTCGGGTGATAATTCATTAAAATTTGTCGGCGATCCATCTCGATGTGAGCCCCGGGAGCGTCGATGCTAGTACCGGCTAACTTGAACGTATGCACCGAACTAAAGATGAAATCGATGCCTGATTCGGTTGTTTTTTGTAGGAGTTGCATGTATTTTTTATCGTAGAATCGGCGCTCGCCTTCTTCAAAATGCTGAACCCCGCTGTTGGTCATTTGGCCGTTGATACCAGAGACTAACGTGATTTCTGCTGCGCCGGACAACGGTGTAATCACAACCCGACTGACAATGGTATGACGGTCATCCAAAGAAACAAAGCGTAAAAACACCAGCTCAAACAACGCCCCTTTCGGTGATTCCCATTTAATGCGGCGAACAAGCTGCGCGTCTTTGAGATTTAAATAACGGTGATACGCATGAATTTTCCCGTCTTTTAAGTGGAAAGATTCTCCGTTTAAAGAAAATTCCATCCATAAAACATCGGCAGCATTGGGTAGTTCGGTGACTTCGTTATCAGCAAATTTATTGAACGTGCCTGCGACGAATAAATTGCGCGTTTCGCCAACGTACCGCTCTTCTGTGGCAGAGCGAATCCCCATATAACCGTTTCCGAGTGAAAGCACAGCCTCCCCTTTACCTAAAAATCGTGAATCGAATGTTTCTTCTGATACGATCCAGTTCTTGTAATCAGGGTTTCCTAAATCGTCGTCATATCTCATTGATGTTGTCATGACCTACCTCCTGTAGAATAATATTAATAATTCGTTGTGCACCATTTTATCCGAAACGTTTCGGAAAAGCAAGTCCTATTTTTCAAAAAGTGTGTTTTTTCTCAAATCAATATGCTATAATGACACCAGCAGATGAAAGGAGATGATGCAAATGGGCTACATCGATCAATTTGTTGCAAGTGTCAGTTTTGATACAAAAAAAGTCATCCAGTTCAGAGAGCAGAACGCTTGGAAGACGATTCTGTACTTGTTAGTCCTTGTGATTACAACCGGTGCGATGGGGGCATTTTTAAGGTGGGAGTCTTCGTTGTCGTCGTTTTTTTATCCACACGATCCGCTGACGGTAACAGCAGATGCGCGGATCCTCTTTGCCTTTGTACAATATATCATGGTTTTTCTGGATCTTATCCTTCATTTCGTGATGATCAGTGTCATCGCTTTTGCCGGTAGTCACGGCTATCGTGCCATCAAGGCCATGACGTATCGGGAAGCTTGGAATGTGACGGCCTATGGCATCAGCGCGCCGATCTTGGTCCGATTGGTTATTCAAGGAATGGGGTTTACCTTACCGATGATGACGATGATTTATTGGGGCGCGATCATGCTGTTTAGTCTGTTGTGTTTGAAGGCGATTGTGAACCTAGGCAGTGTCTGAAAAGTCAGATGGCCAACTGAATTCCCCCAAAAGCGATATACTTCGTTGCTTAAAATTCCACGGAGATTCCACTCCGCGAAATTTCAAGCGCCTCGTCTCTCACTTTTGGTGAAATCCATTTGACTCAAGCACTTTTCAGACACTGCCTTGAAACGTAGTGGATTCACGAATAATGAGCTCGCTGTTTAAAATTTTGAACGGCGTTTTTTCTTGCTTTTTTTCGATCATCGCGGTGAGTAACTCGGTACCTGCAGCGGCCATGTTGTACGGGGATTGCGAGATCGTCGTCAGTGGCGGCGTGGAATAACGCGATAGCACAATGTTGTCAAACCCGATCACAGACAGCTTTTCTGGCACTTTAATGCTGAGATCTTTGGCTGCGCTTAGCACACCGATGGCCATCACGTCACTGGCGCAAAACACAGCGGTCACTTCGGGATGGTTCAACAGAAATGGCATCGCAACCTTCTTCGCAATATCTTCATCAAACTGACCGTTCATAATATAGTTTTCATGCGCCGGCAACCCGATCTCCTTCAGTGCCTCCAGGTAGCCTTGTTTGCGGATCGTACTGACATGCGCCCCGTCGGAACCGTTCATATAAGCGATCGCACAGTGCCCAAGCCGATGTAAATACTTGATGGCATCTTTAATGCTTTCAATTTGGTTCGACGTCACGTATTTGGTTGTTTCATTTGTGATCAGGATATCGATGAGCACACACGGCACGTTGGAATCAACAATTTCTTCTAAATAGGGATCGTCGTTTTTTAACCCTTGAATGATAAGACCTGCCAACTGCCGTTCTTCACAGAGTTGCTTAAAGGTTTTATTTTTTTGCTTAGCCGTCGAGGTGCTAAGTAGCACAAACTCATAATCAGAATCCGCAAGCACGTCGCTGACGCCACACAACATTTCAAGCATCAAGCCGTCTTTGGAGCTTTCACGTTTAAGCTCGTTCACTAAGATGCCGATCGTTTTGGATTTTTTCATCACAAGGTTCTGTGCTAAAATGTTGGGCACGTAGCCGATCTTTTCGGCCGCATCCTCAATCTTTTTTTTCGTCTGTGCATTGACGTCGTTATAATCGTTTAAGGCTCTCGAAACCGTGGTAACAGAAAAACCTGTCATAGTAGCGATGTCTTTAATTGTAGGCATTTCATTTCACATCCATAACTTTGTATCGAAATTTGATTAAGGTTATTGTAGCTTAATTTGAAAAATATTTCAATGTGCTTCTTGAGGAAATTCATTGAAATCAGAAAAAAAACATTGACATCCGAAACGTTTCGGGTTAAAATAGGCGGTAACAGAGGAAAACAGTTTCAAAAAACAAGAAGCCGGACTCTGTTCAATTTAAAAACTAATAATAAGAGGTGTGCAAGATGAAAAAATTTTTAAGATTATCACTATTCGCAATGTTAATGCTTGTTGTGCTGGTCGCATGTGGTAATGACGATGCCGATCCAACAACAGATGACGAAGACGATGCAACAGAAGTAGCGGATAACGGTGAAGCGGCTGATTTTGATTGGCGTGCTTACGAAGGGGAAACGGTTACCGTCGGGATTTGGGGTGGAAGCGACGCAGAGGTTGCCACTAGACCTGAACTGTTCGAAGCGTTTTATGAGCTAACGGGTATTACGGTTGAGGAACGCATCTATGCTGACTTCTTAATCAATTTACAAGCAGAATTAATCGGTGGGATTGCACCTGACTTGTTCTACGTAGATTCTAACGTGTTTCCGATGCTACACGCTGACGGTGTCCTTGAGAATTTAGATGGTTTCATTGCGGATACGCCTGATTTTAATCAAGATGACTTCTATACACCGTTATTAAACGCGTTCTCTGTGGACGGCGCGGTTTATGGGATTCCAAAAGATTTCTCGACGTTAGGGTTATTCTACAACGTTGATTTATTAGCAGAAGCAGGCTTCACACCAGAAGACATCCCTGATACAATGGCTGAAATGCCTGCGTTTTTAGCAGAATTAGCAGAAGGATTGCCAGCAGACGTCACAGCTGGTGTGATCCAAGCTGGTTTAGCGCGTCACTTATTTGTCTATGAAGCGGCTGGAACGCCAATTATGGATGCGGACGGGTTTGCCGTGCTCGATCAAGAAGGGCAATTAGACTACATGCAATTGTTAGTCGATTCTTATCAAGCGGGTCACCTAGCAACACCAGCGGGACTTGGAGATGGCTGGTCAGGCGATTCATTCGGTCTTGAAAATGTGGCATTAATGATCGAAGGAAACTGGGCAGTGGGTCATTTGAACTTACAATTCCCGGATGTAAACTGGGGAACTAGAGAGTTACCAACCATTAACGGTAACCAAGGATCAATGGCATTTACAGTGTCTTGGTCAATGAATGCGGCATCTGATAACCAAGGAGCTGCGTGGTTATTCATGCATTTCGTAAACGGGGTTGAAGGTCAAGAAATCATGGCGACAGGAGCAAGCTTATTACCGTCACGCGTGTCGGTAGCAGAAGAAATGGACATTGCGGGCGACCCAATTTTAGCACCGTTCCAAGCAGCAGCGGCTTACGCAACGCCGTGGCAGTCAGGCATTAACCTACCAATTGTTTACAGCACTTACGGCAACTATTTCCCAGGCGCTTTATCTGGTGACTTGACATTGTTAGAAGCAGTTCAACGCATCATGGAAGCAGCGAATAACGAAATTGAAACACACATGCAGTAATGAGTAAATTGATAGATTCCGTTGCACCGTTGGTCATGCATGCTTCGTGCGTGACCAGACGCGGTGCAATTTTTAAACATCTAAGAGGAGGCAAAAGATAATGAAGGCAAGAACACGAGAAGGCATTCAAGGCTACAGCTTCATGATCCCTGCTCTGATCATTATCGCAGTTTTCACCATCGTTCCGATAGGCTACGCGATCTACCTATCGTTTACAAGAGTTAATTTATTAGCGGGAACGTTTGAATGGGTCGGCTTTGGGAATTATGAAATTGCTTTTAGCGACCCTAGATTAAGGATTGCCCTTCGAAACACAGTTCGCTACGCAGTGTTTGTCGTACCTGCCCAAACCTTTTTAGCACTCGTCATGGCAACCGTGCTAAACTCAGGGGTAAAATTTGAAAGGACGTTCAGAACCATCTTCTTCTTACCTACACTGACCTCCAGTGCGGCGTTGACGATGATTTTCATGTTCTTATTCGCTGTGAACGGGCCCGTCAACGGCTTCCTAGTTGAATGGGGCCTACTAGCGGCACCGATTAACTTTGTAGAAGACGTCAATTTTGCCTTGAATACCATCATGGTCATGAACGTGTGGTCAACGGCACCCCTTTTCATGACCATCTACTTAGCGGGGCTGCAAGACGTCGATAAAACGTTGTACGAAGCAGCTGCCATTGACGGTGCGAACGCTTGGAAGAAATTTACCAAGATCACCATTCCCAATTTAGTCCCGGTGACGAACTACGTGCTGTTAATGGGAATTATTGGGACGTTTCAAATCTTTGATCAAGCCTTTATCATCTCAGGTGGTTCGGGCGGTCCGATGAATGCCACGTTAACGGTATCGCTCTTGATTTACCAATTTGCGTTCCAAGTGCGCGGCACAATGGGTTATGCCTCAGCACTTGCCATTCTGTTAGCAATTTTAATCTTCGTCGTTTCGATGATTGCCAAACGTCTTAACAAAGAGGAGTCGTTGTACTAATGAAGAAAAAGTGGCCAAGAGTCTTTTTATACGTGATCCTGATTATTTATGCCGCCATTACGTTGTACCCCTTTTTATGGGCGGTCTTTGCTTCGTTTAAAACGTATGCTGAAATCGTGGGCGGTGGCTTGACGTTGTTGCCACAAAATCCAACGTTGAATAATTACATCCATTTATTTACACGCGATGAAAACTTTGTTGCTTGGATTTGGAACTCACTTTATGTCGCGGGATTTGCGGCGTTTTTGAACGTCATCTTCAATTCCATGGCAGGTTATGCCTTAGCAAGGCTGTCGTTTCCTGGAAAGAAGAGCTTGTTTTTACTGATCTTAGCGCTTATAATGGTACCAGGGCAAATTCTATTAATTCCAAACTTTTTGATCATGCGAAACATCGGTTTGCTTGATACACACTGGTCGCTGATTTTGCCAAGCGCGATCAACTTTGCCTTTATCTTTATGATGCGACAGTTCTTTATCAATTTCCCGAAAGACATCGAGGAAGCAGCAGCGATAGACGGGTTGAGTCGGTTCCAAATCTTCTTTCGCATCGTCATCCCGATGGCACGGGCGTCGGTCGCGACGCAAGGCATCATGTCGTTTTTGGCAGTCTGGAACGAATTTATGCGCCCACTTTTATACATTTCAAGTCCGAGATTGTTCACCTTACCGCTTGGGCTTCAGATGTTCAATGATTTATATACCACGCACTGGAACCTTGTCATGGCAGGGTCGGTGATCACCCTGATTCCGATTTTGCTCTTGTACATCGTCTTAAATAAATACTTTATGCAAGGTTTCAGAGTCGGCGGGGATAAATAGGAGGAAATGATGAAAAAATTTGAAGCAGTGATTTTTGATTTAGACGGGGTGATTACCGATACGGCCGAGTATCACTACCTCGCATGGAAGCAGTTGGGTGAAGCGTTAGGCATTCCGTTTGACCGGGAGTTTAATGAGACGTTGAAAGGGGTGAGCCGCACGGATTCGCTTGACCGGATTTTAGAGCTTGGCCAGCGTCAAAACGACTTCTCTTTGGCGGAAAAAGAGGCCTTGGCAACGAAGAAGAACGACCATTACGTCGGGTTGATTCAAAATGTTTCACCGGCGGACATCCTGCCTGGCATTGCGCAACTTTTAATTGATTTAAGGGCAAAGGGTTACAAAATCGCCATGGCTTCGGCGTCTAAGAATGCCTTTGCGGTAACGGATTCTTTAGGTCTCTTCGACTACTTTGACCACATTGTCGATGCAGCGAAGGTGGTTCATTCAAAGCCAGATCCGGAAGTGTTCTTGAAAGCAGCGGAGGCGATCGGGGTTGCGCCTGAAACATGCATCGGCGTTGAGGATGCGGCAGCGGGTGTAACGGCGATTAACGACGCGGGAATGTACGCGATTGCGATTGGCACCGATGCGGGCCTTTCTCATGCAGATATGGTGCTCAGCGCAACAGATGAGTTGACGATTGAAGTTATCGAGAATATTTAAAGTGGCAACGAATGACGTTGTCATTTTTTCTTACAGGAGGAATTGAAGATGAAGATCTATCTGAACGATTACGATGTGGACACGTTAGAGAAAGCCGAGAGTTTATTGTTTAATGGGAATGGTTTGATTGGGGTGCGCGGCAATTTGGAAGAGGATTACTACGACCATTTTATCACGAATCGCGAGACGTACATTAACGGTTTTTATGAGACGAAGAAGATTAGTTATCCGGAGAAGTTTCATGGGTTCACTGAAACCGGCGAAACGATGATTAGTGTGGTGGATGGGCAGACGACGCTCATGACGATTGGCGGTGAACAGTTGCGCATGGGTAGCGGTGAGTTCATCCCTGGGCGGCGTTTTTTAGATATGGCCGCAGGTAAGAGCGTCCGTGAATTCACCTGGGTTTCACCGCTTGGTCGGAAGACGCAGGTTACCGTCACCAAGCTTGCCAGTTTTGCTTATAAAAATATCTTTGCCATGCAGTACGAGTTCCAGAAATTGAATCATGACGAGGCCATTGTGTTAACCACGCATTTGAATTATTATCCTGTGAAGTCGATTGATGTCAACGATCCGCGCATGAGCCATGATTTGCAGAAAATTCAGGTAGAGGAGGTTGACACAACAAAAGGTTTTATCCGATTTAAGGCGCCGCATTCTGGGCTTGAAGCGAGCTGTGCGTGGCGATTTAATGTCGAGGCTGATGAGATTAATGTCCTTAAAGACAAGGTTGTGCTTGAATCGATTTTGAATGGAACAACGTTTACAAAGCTGTTTAGTTATGGCTTGGGTGCGCCGATTTTTGATGGGTTAGGGGTGAGCTTTGATGAGCATCTTGGTTTGCAGCGAGAGTACTTGGCCGACTTTTGGGACACGGCAAAAGTGGAAATTGAGGCCGACGATAACCTCGAAGAAAGCGTCAATTTCGGGACTTATTCGTTGCTGTCATCGCTGGGCACGAATGGGAAGAGCAGCATTGCTGCGAAAGGGTTATCGGGGAGTGGTTACGAAGGGCATTACTTTTGGGACACTGAAATGTATATTTTTCCAACCTTCTTGCATGTTGCGCCGAACCTTGCCAAGCAAATGTTGCAATTCAGAATCAATACAATCGGGAAGGCACGCGAAAATCGTCAGATGGTCGGCTATAAAAAGGGCGTTCTTTATCCGTGGCGCACGATCTCAGGCGTGGAAACGTCGCCCTTCTTTGAAGCGGGCTTTGCGCAACATCACATTAACGGCGACGTCGCCTACGCGTTTATCCGTTACTACCAGTCCACCGGCGATACCGATTTATTCTTCGACGGTGGCTACGAAGTCATGCTAGAAACCGCGCGGCTCTTCGCTGATATCGGCTACGAAAAAAACGGTAAATTCCACATCGACGGCGTCACCGGACCAGACGAGTACACTGCCATTGTCAACGATAACTATTACACCAACGTCCTCGTGGCGCATCAGTTTGGCTGGGTGTGCAAGCTGGCAGACGTATTGGCGACGGCCGACGAGGTACGATGGAACGAGCTAGTATGCCGTCTGGCGATCACACCACCGGAGCTCTCTTTGCTACAGCATTACGCTGACATCATGGAAAAGCCGTTTAGCGAAGAACTCGGCGTGATTGCCCAAGACCGCGATTTCTTGAGCAAAGAAAAATGGCCGTTTTGGGACGAGGTCGATAAGTTTCCACTGCTGCTCCACTATCACCCGCTGGTCCTTTACCGCTATCAAGTCTCAAAGCAAGCAGACGCGGTAATGGCTTTGATGTTATTTCCAGAAATCGAACCGTTAGAAGTGGTTCGTCGCTCTGTCGACTATTACGACGAAGTCACAACCCACGATTCATCGCTGTCTTACTCCGCGTTTTCGGTGGTGTATAACCGCGTTGGCAACGTAGATAAGAGCTATCAGTATTTCATGGAAAATGCCCGCTGCGACTTGGATAATCTGCACGGAAATACAAAAGACGGGCTTCACACAGCGTCGATGGGCGGCACGTTGATGAGCATTTTATACGGTTTCTGCGATTTACGCCTTGGCGATGACGGTTTTACATTGAACCCAAAGCTACCACCAGAAATTGAGCGGATCAACTTTTCATTCGTGTATCACGGCGAGGTTTATCGCGTGAGAGTGACCACGGATGATTATGACGTGGTGAAAGAAGTCAGATGTGTTGTTAGTTAATTCAAAAAGCTCGGAAAATCCGTTTTCACTGGATTACCGAGCTTTTTGAATTTGAGTCACATTTTTTTAACACGACAGCCCCCTCTTTTAATCTAAGTCTAATTTTTCACTCAGTGCGTCTTGGAGGACTTGTGAAAAATTAATGTTCGCTTTCAACGCAAGCTCGTTCATCCAAGATGGAATCGAGAGCGTTTTTTTGACCGCTTTTTTGTTGCGAGATTTGAAATGTTCCATGACATCAAGTGCAATAATTGACGCAAAGGCATTTTCTGGAATCGTTAAATTTTGTATATCAGATGGTTGTGGAAGATTTTCCAAGTCAAAATCTTCTAAGTAAAAATCTAGCACATCAAGCGCCATACGGTAGGCATGCTCAATATTATTCCCGCATGTAAAACAACCTTCAAGATCTGGGAAATCAACGTGATACCCTGAATCTTCTTGATAAAAAATTGCTGGATATAAAATATATTTATTAGTCATTTTGATTACGCTCCTTTTTTCCAATTCTGATAGAGGCTGGCTTGCTTAAGTATTGAACTCTCGGTTCCGACCGGTAAGTCCTTCTTATGATAAGGCACGACAGTTTGTTTGCCGGAGTATGGGTTTCTCATTTTTACATGGGAACCGTTTTGCGAGATTTTGACGAAGCCGCGCTCTTTGAGATACTTCATCATTTGCTTTGATGTCATTGGCATGAGTTATTCCTCCTCTAATCATAACACGTAATATTACGTATGTCAATGGTTGTGAAATCTCCTTTCATTTTTCTCCCTGCCCTATATATACGCAAAATAAAAAAAAATACCTTCATAGGTAATTTTTTCACAAAGAATGGCATAGAAAAAAGCCCGAAATGGGCTTGACATCTTATTATTAAATTAGTGGTGCCCGGTGCGAGAATCGAACTCGCAGCCCTGCATTACCATTGCAGTATTTTACCATTAAACTAACCCGGCTAAAACTCACGATTAATATCATACCACATTCATTTAACTATTTCAATTAGAATTTAAATCTGATATACTAAAGATAGCGTTATTATTTTTAGGAGGTTTTGTACATGTTAAAAATAGATTTAGGTAACAGTGGTATCTTAGCATCGAACGTCTCATTAGGATGTATGAGAATGGCGGCGTTAAGCGATGCCGAAGCAGCAAAGGTGATTCAAGTTGCGTACGAAAATGGGATCAATTTATTTGAGCACGCTGATATTTACGGCGGCGGGAAAAGTGAGGAGATTTTTGCACGCGCGCTAGCGGAAACAGGGATTAAACGTGAGGATATTTTACTCCAATCAAAATGTGGCATTCGCCCGGCCGAAGGGATGTTTGATTTCTCGAAGGAGCACATCATCAGCTCAGTTGATGGTATCCTGACGCGCCTTGATACGGATTACATTGACGTGTTAGCACTGCACCGCCCGGATACGCTCATGGACCCGGCTGAGATCGCAGAAGCTTTTAACCAACTGCAAAGCGCGGGTAAGGTCAAGCAATTCGGGGTCAGCAACCAGAACGTGGCGCAAATGGAATTGCTTTCTAAGTATGTCGACCAAAAACTGATTGTGAATCAGCTGCAGTTTAGTATTATGCACACCCCGATGATTGACCACGGTTTTAATGTGAACATGACGCGGGATGCAAAGTCGATTGATGTCGATGGCGGGATTTTGGAGTACACGCGCCTGCACGATGTGACGATTCAAGCGTGGAGCCCGTATCAGTTTGGCTTCTTTGAGGGCGTGTTTGTGGATAATCCGAAATTCCCAGAGCTAAACGAAGTGTTGGAAAAAATTGGAAACAAGTACGGCATTTCTAAAACCGCTGTGGCGACCGTCTGGATCTTGACTCATCCGGCTAAGATGCAAGTGGTGGTGGGAACCATGAACACAGATCGCATCGCAGACATTGCGGCTGCTTCTGAAGTTAAACTGACCCGCCAGGAGTGGTATGAGATTTATCGTGCGGCGGGTAATGTCTTGCCGTAAGGTTGTGCAAAGTTGTAGCTTACAAGAAAACTCACTATAGCCCTCGATATACGGTTGGTTATAGTGAGTTTTCCTGTAAAAAAGCCGTGTGATTCCCTATAAACCTTGATATACAGGCGGTTATAGTGATTTTTCTTGTAAAAAAGCCGTGTGATTTCCTATAAACCTTGATATACAGGCAGTTATAGTGATTTTTCCTGTAAAAAAGCCGTGTGATTCCCTATAAACCTTGATATACAGGCAGTTATAGTGATTTTTCTTGTAAAAAAGCCGTGTGATTCCCTGTAAACCTTGATATCCGGCTGGTTATAGTGATTTTTCCTGTAAATAGGCCGTGCTATCCTCTTAAGACCGCAACCCGCGGCCTTTTTCGATTAATCGGTAGCAAATCGCAAACAACACCACGATAAACAGGGCGAGTACTGCCATGCTGGTCCATAATGCCATGTCACCAGCGCCTAAGAAACCGTATCGGAAGCCGGAGATCATATAGACGATCGGATTGAAGCGGGAGATGAACTGCCAGACCGGTGGTAGTAGCGTGATCGAGTAGAACACGCCCCCGAGGTACGTGAGCGGCGTGAGGATGAAGGTTGGGACGATACTGACATCATCAAAGGATTTTGCGAAGAGGCCATTTAATAGCCCTGCCAAAGAAAAAACGAGTGACGTCATCAGGACGGTTACAAAAACAACTAACCAAGAGCTAACGGCAAGCGGGACGAAAAAGAGGGAGACGCCGGTAACGAACAGCCCTGCTAAGAGGCCCCGCGCCATGCCGCCGACTAAAAATCCGCTCATAATGATAAACGTCGGGACGGGTGCGACTAACAATTCTTCGATGTTTTTTTGGAATTTTTGACTAAAGAAACTTGACGACACGTTGGAATAAGAATTGGCAATCACCGACTGCATGATGAGTCCCGGGACCATGAACTGCATAAACGAGAACCCGTTCATCTCCCCGACGCGCGCGCCGATAAAGTTCCCGAAAATAATGAAATAAAGCGACGTGGTGATCACAGGCGGCACGAGCGTCTGCACCCAGATGCGCATAAATCGGTTGATTTCTTTCCGGACTAAGCTTTTAAACGAGATCCAATATAACGAAAACATTACGCGCCACCTCCAACATTTCCAGTTAACCTAACAAACAACTCTTCCAAGCGATTCGCCTTATTTCGCATCGACAAAATCTTGACGTTCTGCTCGTTCAGTTGCGCAAAAGCGCCGTTAAGGCCCTGATCTTTCGTTACCTTCACTTCAAGGGTCATGGGATCAACCAACTGGTACGCGTATCCCGATAAAGCCACGGTACTTGCAGTAGCAGGCACCTCTAAATCTAACACAAACGTCTCGATTTCTAAATGACTCAACAGTTCTTTCATGGAAGTGTCTTCGATGATTTCCCCGTGATCGATGATCCCGATGTTGCGACAGAGCATCTCCGCTTCTTCCAAGTAATGCGTCGTGAGAATAATCGTCGTACCAGCCTCGTTAATTTCGCGCAAAAAGTCCCACATGGAGCGACGTAATTCAATGTCCACGCCTGCGGTTGGCTCATCTAAAATAAGCAAACGCGGTTCGTGCATCAGCGCCCGGGCAATCATCAAGCGGCGTTTCATTCCGCCCGAAAGCATCCGGGCACGCTCGTCTTTTTTATCCCATAAATCTAGGAGTTTCAAGTATTTCTCTGACCGCACCATCGCGTCTTTGCGATCCACTCCGTAATAACCAGCCTGATTCACGACGATTTGCCTGACCGTTTCAAACTGATTAAAATTGAATTCCTGCGGCACAATGCCGAGCTGTTGCTTGGATTTCACCATGTCGCGCGTAATGTCATAACCAAACACTTTCACATCGCCAGAGGTCTTGTTAACCAGGGAACTAATCACCCCGATTGTCGTTGACTTCCCCGCCCCGTTCGGCCCAAGCAGCGCATAAAAATCGCCTTCTTCAACACGCAAGTCGATGCCTTTCAACGCTTCCTTACCGCTAGAATAAGTCTTTTTTAAATGTGTAATCTCTAATGCTAATGCCATTTTTTTACCTCGCAATTTATAAACATAGTTTCAATTCTATCAAATTTTGTTGGATTTTGAAAGTCAATTTTCAAAATTACCGTCGCTTTCATCTTGTTTTGAAAGGAAGTTTGTGAGATAATAGTGTCTACATATTTTATGAACGTTGTTGCGTAAGCGGACTTGGTTTGCGCAAAAAGAAAACAAAGTATTTTTGATAACGGGTTGATAAAAATTGGAATTTAAATATAGAGGAGTTTTTTTATTATGTCTAATACGCAAGATAAAGTCAAGATTTTTGCCTTGGGTGGGCTTGACGAAGTGGGGAATAATTTGTACGTGGTGGATGTGAACGGTCGCATTTTCATTTTGGATGCGGGGATGAAATATCCGAGTGGCGAGATGCTTGGGGTTGACGCGGTCATTCCTGATTTTACTTATTTGATTGAGAACCAGAATCGCATTAAGGGGATTTTTATTACGCAAGGTCACGATGAGCACATGGGATCGATTGCTCAGTTGATGGATGTGATTACGGCGCCGATTTACGGGACGCGTTTAACGATGGCCTTGGTCGAGGATTCGTTGATCGAGGCCAAGGTGGACCTCAGCAAGGTGAAGCTTAATATCATTCGCGATGAAAACACGTTGTATTTTGATGGTGTGAAAGTGTCTTTCTTTAAGACGACGCACAGCATCCCAGGCTCAGTAGCGGTCTGCATTCACACTTCTGCAGGGGCGATCGTCTACACGTCTGACTTTGTTTTCAACCATAGCGTCAGCGGCCGCTACCAAACGAACTATAATAAAATTAGTGACATTGCTCGAAATGGCGTTTTATGCTTACTTGCTGAAAGTGCGAACTCGGAAAGCATGGGCCACGCGTCAATCGGCGACACATTAGAATACACGTTAGAAGAGGCGTTTTCGCGCACAGAAGGACGGATTATTTGTTCTTTATTTTCAACCGACCTACACCGGATTCAAATGGTTGTGAACTTGGCGATTAAATATAACCGTAAAGTGGCGATTACCGGGAGACGGATGCAGCGTTTAATTGACTTATCGGTCAAGCTCGGGTATTTGAAGATTCCAAAGCCGGTCTTGATGAGCCTCGGATTTATGAATGCTAACCGGGACAACAACCTACCAGACTTGGTGGTCATTACAACGGGAACACGGGCACAGCCGTTCGTGAATTTAACGCGCATGATTAAAGGGCACGATCGTTTTATTCGCATTTTAAAAACAGATAACGTGATTTTAGCGACACCGCCTCAATTGGGAACGGAAACACGGGCAGCACGCACTTTGGATATGCTGTATCGCACGGACGCGAACGTGATCGCCATTAAAAAAGATTTATTACCACCGTCACACGCGAGTAGCGAGGATTTGAAATTAATGATGAACTTGTTGAAACCAGCCTACGTGATGCCGGTTAACGGTGAGTATCGCCACTTGTTGTCTCATGCGAAAGTGGCAAAGTCGATGGGGTACGACGATGAGAACATTATCATTATGGATAACGGGGAAGTGGCGTTGTTTGAGCAAGGTCAGCTGATCGCGAACTCCGAGACGATTGAACTGGATGAAGTGTTAGTTGATGGGCACGGCGTTGGTGATGTTGGGACGGTTGTTTTGAAGGATCGTCAAATGTTATCAAATGATGGTGTCGTGGCGATTGTGATTAATTTGGACCGCAAGACGAAGAAAATCGTTTCAGGACCAGAAATTGTGAGCCGCGGCTTTGTGTTTGATGCGAAGTATGCGACGCTGTTTGAAGAAGCGAAAGAGATTGCGCGAGCGGTCATTGAAGAAAAAGCAGAAGCGAGCGGTCGCTATTTTAACTGGCAAGATTTGCGCTTTGATATGCGCGACCGCGTTGGGAAGTTTATTCAGAAGACGACGAAGCATCGTCCGATTGTGATTCCGATTATTGAGGAGTTTAATTTATAGGGTTAGAATGTGAGGCGCTAGCTGATTAGCTGGCGTTTTCTGGCTTGAAAAGAGAGGTGAGACGATGGCTAAGAAAAAGAAAATGAAAGATAAAGCGCCTATGGCTGGCTTTCTTTATGAGTTGGTCGGGATTTTTCTGTTTGTCATGATGTTATTGATGATCGGAAATCTGGGGCTTATCGGGATTTTCTTAAGGCGGATTGCCGTGGTGACGTTCGGTGAGTTTTTCTGGCTCTTCGGCTTGATTTTAATGTCATTTAGTTTCCAGATGGTAGTTGCCCGTAAGAAACCTTCTCTTTTTAGCATCAAGTATTTCGGGACGTATTTGATTTTTACGTCGATTACGATTTTTACGCACACACCGGTTTGGCGTGCTTTTGTTGAGAACGGCTTGAATTTCACGGCTGGGATTGGGCAATTCTATTTACAGGTGGACGTGTTAGCGGATTATACGCTGGTGGGTGGCGGTGTGTTTGGTGCGTTTATCTGGTTGGTTTTTGCTGAGTTGGTCACGTGGATGGGGATGTGGCTCATCGCGTTTATCATGGCGGTGTATGGGTTGCTCCTCGTCTGCGGGTTAAGTGTGAAAGAGCTGTACGATAAGCGCAAGGAAGGGGCGATCGTGGAGGCCTTTAACAAGGCGTATCGGTATGTCAAGGAGCGGTTGCCGAAGTTGTCAGCGCCTGCTGCCGAGGTGACCGAACCAGTGACGGAAAAGAAGGCCAAGGTTGTTAGGGTTGCGCCAAAAAAGGTTTTTGATGTTGAAACAGCGGAAATTGAAGAGGTGCCTAGCTTTAAGATCACTGATTTTGCTGAGAATTTGACACAGCAAATGGAGCAAAAAGAGCCGGTGCGCAGTGCGGATGAGAATTACGTGTTGCCGCCGATGAGTTTGTTGATCGACCACACGTCTAAAGCGGATAATAGCCAATTGACGGAAGCGGCGAAGGAAGAGGCGTTGAAGCTTGAGGAGACGTTTGCGAATTTCGATGTGCGGGCGCGTGTGTCCGAGGTGCACATTGGGCCGACGGTGACGCGGTATGAGGTGACACCGGCCAGTGGGGTGAAGGTGAATAAGATTACCGGTTTGATTGATGACATTGCGTTGGCGCTCGCGGTGAAGGGGGTGCGCATGGAGGCGCCGATTCCGGGGAAGTCTGCGGTGGGCATTGAGGTGCCGAACAAGGAGGCGCAGATGGTCTCGTTCAAGGAAATGATGGACGAGATGCCGGCTGATGAGACGAAGGATAAGCTGCTGATTGCGCTCGGACGCGACATTTCCGGGACGGGTAAGTATGCCGCTTTGAATAAGATGCCGCATTTGTTAGTCGCTGGTGCGACCGGATCCGGGAAGTCGGTGTGCATCAACACGATGATTTGTAGTTTGTTGATGCGTTTTTCTGCCACTGAGGTAAGATTATTGTTGGTTGACCCTAAAAAGGTGGAGCTCGCACGCTACAACGGCTTGCCTCATCTATTGGCACCGGTTGTGACAGACCCACAGCTCGCCAGTGCTGCTCTGAAAAAAGTGGTGGAAGAGATGGAACGGCGCTACGATTTATTCGCGGAAGCGGTCGTTCGTGACATTGAAACCTATAACGAGTGGGTGGTGCGTGAGAAGGCGAAGCGAGCGGATGATGGGATTGTCAGCACGTTAAAGAAGTTACCGTTTATCGTGGTGATTTTAGATGAGTTGGCCGATTTGATGATGGTGGCGAGTCGTGAGGTGGAAGATTCGATCATGCGCTTGACACAGATGGCTCGGGCGGCAGGGATTCACTTGGTTGTGGCGACGCAACGACCGTCGGTGGATGTCATTACCGGTGTGATCAAGTCGAACATCCCGTCGCGGATTGCGTTCGGGGTGTCATCAGGCACGGATTCACGGACGATTTTAGATGCGGTCGGTGCTGAGAAGTTACTGGGCCGTGGGGATATGTTGTTCTTGCCGATGGGTGATTCGACTGCTAGTCGTGTGCAAGGGGCGTTTATTACCGACGATGAGGTCGCACGGATTGTGGAGTTTATTAAAGGGCAGGAGCTCGGCAGTGAGATTGCAAGTGATTTCCTTGAGAGCGTGGAAGTGCCCGGGAGCAATTCTGATTTGCCGTCGGACGATGCGTTGATTCGGGATGTGCTGGCGTTTGCGTTTGAGACGCAGAAGTTATCGGCTTCCATGTTGCAGCGGCGCTTTAAGATTGGGTATAACCGAGCGGCTCGTTTGGTGGACGATTTAGAAGCGGCGGGGCTAGTAGGCGCGTCCGATGGGAGCAAAGGACGCCCTGTTTTGATGGACGAAGTGACTTATCGTGAATTAATATCGTAATTTTGTTTGACAAGCACGGTTGATTTTTGGTAAAATGTAGGATAGCTTTATAGAGGATGGGTGTGAGACGATGCGGGTAAAGGTCATTTTGACGTGTGAAGATTGTTTAAGTCGCAATTATACGACGATGAAGAATAAGCAAACCGATACCGATCGGATGGTTATCAAGAAGTTTTGTCGTAGATGCAATGCGCACACGATCCATAAAGAGACTAAGTAAGATGGATATTTAGGGTTACTAAAAAAAACTAATAAAGAAATGGTGATTTGGGATGAAAGAATTTTTTGACAATATTGGCTTAGAACTTAAGAAGATTACGTGGCCGACGGATAAAGAGATGAAGTTACATTCGACGCAAGTGTTTGTGTTTATGCTGATTTTCACGTTGTTTTTCGCTGCGGTGGATAACATTATTTCGTTTGCGATTGCGGATGAGATTTCAGATTCGTATTACGAAGAGATCGATTACGATGCGTATGATTTAGATGAGTTGTTAGATGAGGACGACGCTGCGGATACAGACGATGTCGCTGACGAAGATGATGACGAAGACGAAGATTAATTAGGAGACATAGACGATGGAAGAGAAACGCTGGTACGTCGTCCAGACTTATGCTGGATATGAAAACAAAGTATTTAAGAACGTTCTTAAACGTATTGAAACGATGAACATGCAAGAAAAAATCTTCCGTGTTCTAGTTCCTGAGGAAAAAGAGGTTAAGATCAAAGACGGTGTGCGTAAGGAGAAAATGAAAAAAACGTTTCCTGGTTACGTGCTCATTGAAATGATTGATACCGATGATTCGTGGTTTACAGTCCGTAACACGCCTGGCGTCACGGGGTTTTTGGGTTCGTCTGGTAAAGGAACAAGGCCGGTGCCGTTAACGGAGGCTGAAATTCAACCTATTTTAGCGAAGATGGGTGTGACGAATACGGAAGTAACCTTGGACGTTGAAGTTGGTCAGCAGATTTTGATTGCAGCGGGACCGTTCTCGGGTCAAGTTGGTGTGATTGAGGCGATTGACGTTGAGAATTACAAGTTAACGATTTTAGTTGATTTATTTGGGCAAGAAACGCCTGTTGAGCTAGGACTTGACCAAGTTTGTGAGATTGAGTAGCAGGGGTTTGAACACATTCGCCGGATGAATGTGTTTTCTGTTGCAGTTTTTACTTGTAATTTTAAAAAAAGCTGGTATAATTGTATGGTTGCTAATTTTACGAGTTTTGAAAAACACATTTTAAGGAGGTGTACAATAATGGCTAAAGAGGTAAAATCAATTGTTAAACTACAGATTCCAGCTGGGAAAGCAAACCCTGCACCTCCGGTAGGTCCGGCACTTGGACAGGCTGGTGTTAACATTCAAGGATTCTGTCAGGAATTCAACGATCGCACGCGTGAGCAAATGGGAAGCATTATTCCAGTTGTGATTACGGTGTTCGACGACCGTTCGTTTGAATTTGTAACAAAAACGCCGCCGGCTTCTGATATGTTAAAGAAGGCAGCAGGGATTCAGAAAGGTTCTGGAACACCGAACACTGAAAAAGTGGCAACAATTTCATCAGATAAAATCCGTGAAATTGCTGAGGTAAAGATGCCTGACTTGAATGCAAATACCATTGAAGCTGCGATGAAGATCATCGAAGGTTCAGCTAGACAAATGGGAATCGTTGTCGAGGGATAATTTATCCTTAATTGAAGATTCTAAAATCTGTGAGAGGGTTTATCCCGTTTGATCACAAGGAGGAAATGTAATATGGCTAAGGTTAGTAAGAGAATTGCTGAAGCTAAGAAGTTAATTGACTCGGCAGTTGCCTATGATGGTGCTGAAGCGGTTGAGTTAGTTAAAAAGACGAGCACAGTTAAATTTGACGCAACGGTTGATGCCGCTATTCGTTTAGGCGTTGACCCACGAAAAGCAGATCAGCAAATTCGTGGTGCAATGGTTCTTCCTCATGGTACTGGTAAAGATCGTACAGTATTAGTATTCGCTCGTGGTGAAAAAGCAAAAGAAGCTTTAGAAGCTGGTGCAAACTACGCTGGAGATGCTGAGTACATTGAGAAAGTAACTGGTGGATGGATGGATTTCGACGTTGTTGTTGCAACACCAGATATGATGGCTGAAGTTGGTAAACTTGGTCGCGTATTAGGGCCACGTGGTTTAATGCCAAACCCTAAAACTGGTACGGTAACAATGGACGTAACAAAAGCTGTTAACGAGATTAAAGCTGGTAAAGTTGAATATCGCGTTGATAGAGATGGAAACGTTCATGTCCCAATTGGTAAAGTGTCGTTTGATAACGATAAGTTATTGGAAAACTTAAAAGCGATCTACGATGTTTTATTGAAAGCTAAGCCATCAGCGGCTAAAGGTACTTACGTTCAAAACGTGGCGATTTCGTCAACGATGGGACCTGGTATCAAAATCGCTGGTGAGACGTTAGAGTAGAATTCTTATTACGAACTGAGAAGCTGTGTTTACATATTAAAGCGAATGCTTTATTAGAAAGCCGTAGACAGTAGGAGCCGTTTGGCTTAAATTTCCTACCGAGGTGCAAATATGGATGAGTATTTTTAAAGTGCTCTGGTATATTGTGCCCTGATGTCTACGGTGGATATCAGGCTTTTTTGTTCGATAAATTAGGAGGTGTAAAAGAAATGGCTAGTACTGCTATGATTGAATTAAAATCAGGTTTAGTAACTGATTATGCTGCGAAGTTTAAAGAGGCTGCTGCGTTAGTGGTGGTTGATTATCGTGGGCTTTCAGTTGATCAAGTGACTGAATTAAGAAGAAATCTTCGTGCTGAGGGTGTTGAATTCAAAGTATTGAAAAACAACATTTCTCGCCGTGCGATTACAGAAGCTGGGTACGAAGGATTAGCAACTGAATTTGTTGGTCCAACTGCGGTAGCTTACTCAAATGAGGACGTTGTTGCGCCTGCACGTATTCTTCATACTTTCGCAAAGGAAAACGAAGCGTTAGAATTAAAAGCTGGTTTCATCGAAGGTGAAGTGGCGTCATTGGAACAAGTATTAGAGCTTGCAACATTGCCAAGTCGCGATGGACTATTATCAATGTTACTATCTGTGCTTCAAGCGCCAATGCGCAATATGGCTTATGCACTTTCGCAAATTGCTGAGCAAAAAGAAGCTGGTGTAGAACCAGCTCCTGCTGAAGAAGCACCTGCAGAGGAAGTGGTTGAAGCTGCTCCTGCTGAAGAAGTAGTTGCTGAGGAAACGCCAGCTACTGAAGAAGTTCCTGTTGCTGAGGAAGCGACTGAATAAAAAAATGAGTTCGAACGTTTAGTTTTCGCACCCATCATATAAATTTAAAAAATTAAAGTGAGGTAATTAAAAATGGCTAAATTAACTAGCGCTGAAATGATCGAAGCGATCAAAGAAATGTCTGTATTAGAATTAAACGATTTAGTAAAAGCAATCGAAGAAGAGTT
>Ga0131853_10005894_pt1 | contig 22130 bp, 19 predicted proteins | sample TergutLab28metaG_FD_92764 | JGI IMG/M metagenome (GOLD analysis project Ga0131853, IMG submission 92764) | Labiotermes labralis P1 segment gut microbial communities from Petit-Saut dam, French Guiana - Lab288 P1 (version 2) (version 2) | ecosystem: Host-associated > Arthropoda: Insects >... | reverse complement strand
TATCCCATCAATCTGTATCATAGTTAGCGATTGTTCCGATACCTGTAGCTGGTCATGAAAACATTCATGTATATCATAAGCTGAAATACGTGGACTAGTAGGGTCAAAAATACATACCATTGTGTGTTGTCGTTCTGCCATGGTCGATCTTACAAAACGTGCCCTGTTTAAACACTACACCACACTTTGTAAACACTCCACGCACTCAGCTACTAATTTCACTGCACTCCGTAACGTAAACACTACAACACGCACTGACAACCTTTCTGCTTGCCTGCTCGTTGTAGACTCAAGAATCGAACCAGCGACCTTCCGATTTGTAGCACAGCGCCTTAACCACTATTCTACCGCACATCACTGCAGGTACCTTTGACAAATGTATTTGCGTCTGTAATACGGAAAAAAGAATGCTTTGCCATTGAGGCATTAAATGGCACAAAGAATGCTTCTGGACAGTATACGTGTGTTCCGTTGGGGTATGAATTTTCACTCTTGTATTCTGGCTGAGCAGTATGTCTGAGGCAGAACAACCTTACAAACTCTCACATCCGTATCCGAAGCCTCCTGTCGATGCAAAAGAATTAATTTATGCGTGTCTTCCCTGTATGGAAGTTCACGGACAACTCACCGGCAACTCATGGTCAGCTCACGGCTATGAATTTGTGTAGATTCAATGCTCGAGGCCCTTGCGCAACCGAAGACAGTTTATTTTGCCTCGAACCTGCTAACAAAAACTTGACCAATAATATTTGGCAGTAGTGGTTTTATATTTGGCAAAATATTTCGAAGAATACCACAGCTGACACGAAGGCTACGTCACTTGTTTGAATCTACTGGTAAGAACAGATGCGTTTAAAGACAAGCTTATCGCAAGCCTGCCATATGTACACCCCCTGGGAGGAAAAGGGGTTTTGAGTTGAAAGGAACCTGGTTATTCGACAAATCGTCATCAATTGAACGTAATTAAATTAGAGAATCATGTATTAGAGTTTGGATTGGATTCAGCTACCTCCAGATGATTCCCACCGGTATTTGAACGCCACCTTTTATTCCGCCATTTCATTTAATTAATAAGTGGTTTGTATTATAAATTTCAGTTAATACAGTACTTTATTGAGTTTTTCGCTTATGTTCTCAAGACTGTATTTGCAAATAGCCCGTTACACCATCCTGCTGCTAGCAGTAGTATATTCTACTCTATTTCTAAAATCTTAATTCCACAGTCTCAAATATTATTGTCTCCTATACAAATGTTTTCTCTCGCTTGGTATCGAATTTTGAACAAATAATTCCAAAAATTTTTAAGTAATTTTCTAGCGTACAATTTACTTTTTTATATGCCTCGTCTTAGTTCATACTTAATTATTTGTTACACACATACTCCTTCTTCCACTTATCCATTTCCAGACGTTTTATTAGGAAAGATTCGTTCCTACGTTTCATATAAACGCTGTCGAAATACCTTCTCCAAATACTACCCTAGCCTCTTTCAATTCACAGTCTTCCAACAATATTCACAACTTCTTGTACAGCAATTTTAACACAAATTGTGTTCCAACAATCGATAAATAGATAAATTATCAATTAAATAATTATATATATTGTTATAATCTCCAGTTACTTTACATATTCTCTTCATATTATTAACACTTCCGTGAAGTATACGATATTTATACTTTTATATTATGTAGATCAACAGTTCCCAAAACATCAAACCACAATTGTTGTTACAGTGTTGCACCTGTACCAAGTACAAACTAAACGTTTCTTACCTTGCATGGAATTTCTCTCCCTACTACTCCTCACCATATCTCGCATAACAAATTGATCTTCCTATAATCTCCTGACAACTGGAGTTCAGCCCCACCTTTCCCTGCAAATCTGAGTTCGCTCAGTAATTTCTTACAGCATCTCACATTAATTCACTCTCTGCCAGCGGTTTATCTAGACTCCACACCTTCAAACGTTACTCTCATCTAGGGTCATATAACCTCTAACACTAAAATTAAACCGCATTATAGGTAGAGATTCGGTTAGAAAATCAAAGTGAACATATTTTTTTGCATTAAAAATGGTGATTATTTTTGCATGGAATATTGGTGTGGGGAGAGTTTACGGTGTTAAACCCGGCAGTGTACATATGTATGAACCACTGTGATTTAAAATTTAACACCCCTAAAATATGTGTACCAGAGATTCTGAGGAAAGTTATTAGCAAACTTTAGTATCTTGAAGAAATAGGTCCATTGTACATTCTACAGTATTTCTTCAAGATAATCTTAAGTGCACTTACCTGATGATGGCTGGAACTGTGGTCGAAACACGTAATAAGAGAAGATATTGGAATACTTACCAAGGAGACGTGACCAACCAAATGTGTATTATTCCTTCATAAAGGTGAGAAAGTTAATAATATCACCAGCATTTGTTTACTGTCCAAGCTGAGAATTGCTGTTGCGTTCCCACAGTTCGTTTGCACTTGACAAGCGGACAAACGACTTAAGCATGGACAGTCTCTTCCCGTACGTCGAGTGAAAAGGCACGCGAGGTAAGGCGAACGCACTGGCCAGGAGAGAGTTTGTCACGTGTAACCCAGTATGAATATTTGCCAGATACACAGGTCTTGGGAACACAACTTTAAAACTTTTGCATAAATGTTCACAAACTATATTCACTCTCTCCATCATCTCCACGTTTCCCATTTAATATTTTAATGATGCTGTCCTATAAATCGATAAATATTTTTTTGCTTCTAGTCCCCAATATTTACCTTCATTTAACAAGCGAAGTTTGCAGTTTTCGCAGAGGTGTAACTAGTGATTCCGGTGTTCTGGGGGTGAAGCGGCGACGCTTCGAAGGAAAGCGTTGTCTGCATCTGGGTTCCACTTTACACTAGAAGATGAATTCAACGTTTTCCTTCGAAACTGCTGGAACCCCTTACCTAGCGACGCATCGCCACGACATACAAGACGAACATCCTTTTCTTCTGAAACGACACTTTCATCTACTGCATCTCGCATCTCCATAAGGTTCCACATGTGTACCAGCTTTCTGTCTAGCGTTGCTCACACGAATGATACTGGAGCCTGAAAATATAAATTCTGTGATTTCGGTGAAGGTCTAATAATTTCTTAGCTTCTTCTTCTTTTTCTTCTTCTTCTACTACTACTACTACTACTACTACTTCTCCTAAATCCCATATATTTATTTAAATTATCTGTATTTCATTTAATTACGCTCTCAATACCCCATCATTTGCGAGGTGTCATGAGTTGAGAACAGTGAAGCTAAGATTGTAGAGATTAACCATGATGTTGCAGGAAACCTCCGTGGCTTTATTTAAGGACCTATCCTTGTATTTGCCTGGATGAACGAAAGAAGAAGGCGATAAATAAGCTGAGATTAAATCCAGCTTTGCCATGGGAAATGCTGCATTCAACAATGAGAAGGTTCTTTTCAGCAGAAAATTCGAATTGATTTTAAGAAAAAAAGCAGTAAAAAGCTACATTTTGAGCACAGCTTTGTGCAGTGCTGGAATTGGGACAGTTCGGAATGTGGATCAGAAATACGCGGTAAGGTTTAAAATGTTGTGCTGGCGAAGGATGGAGAAGATCTGTTGGACCGATCGTGTGTCAAATGAATAAGTATTTCACAGAGACAAAGAGGAAAGGGATATCCTACATACAGTAAAACGAAGGAAGGCTAACGAGATTGGTCACATCTTTCGGGGAATTGCTTTCTGAAACATGTCATTAGAGGAAGGATAGAAGGAAAGGTGTGGGTGACGGGAAGACGAGAAGGAATACGTAAGCGGCTACTGGATGACCTTAAGGAAACGAAAGGATACTGGAAATTGAAAGAGGAAGCACTACATCGCAATCTGGTGGGGACTCGATTTGGAAGTGGCTACGGACCTGCCGTAAGACAGTTTGAGTGATGAACGTAATTATCATACCGCTTCGGGCAACTTGCTTGGTAATTCCCCTGTGAACATGCCTCGTGAGGTTAGCAGTGTGTTAAACAAAGCCTCGAAGCCTGCACATTTGTAAGAGGGAGTGCTGATAAGTCCTTAGCCCCACCACGAAGGAAAAAAGCTATAGCGAAAAAACTCGGGATTTATTCAACATACTCCCCACGAAGCTCAATACACTTCTTAGCCAGTTGCTATAAATTTTGCAAACCACACAAAAAAAAATTCAGAAGGTTGTCCGTCCAACCAGGTCTCCGCGGCAGCAATGACCTCCGCTTCGGAAGAAAAATGGCGACTTTCAATTTATTTGTCAGTCCAGGGAATAGGTGGTAGTCCGAAGGGGCCAGATCCGGAGAATAGGGTGGGTGATCAAATTTCCAGGTATGCCAGTTTCTTCCGGGTTGCAAGTGCCCGGTGAGCCGGGGCACTGTCGTGTAAGAACAAGACCCACTTAGTGGCCTTCCCGCGGCATTTTTCCTTCAAAATCTCCTTCAATTGCGCCAGCAGAGATGAGTAATACTCCGCGTTGATAGTTTGGCCATTTGGAAGATAATTAATGAGGAGGATGCCGTCTTGATCCCAAAAAATCGAGGCGAGAACTTTTCTAGCGGATTTTTGTACTCGGAATTTTTGGGGGCGGGGCGGGGTGAGCCGCTATGCCGCCACTCCATTGTTTGTTGCTTTGTATCAGGGTCATACTGATATAACCAGGTTTCGTCCATGGTCACCAATCGCGACAGGAAATCATTTGGATCGCGCCGAAAAAATTTCAAAAGTCGCTCAGACGACTGGCACCGTTGACTTTTTGACCCGCGCTCAGGCATTTCGGTACCCGCTTCGCGGAGAGCTTCCGCATGTCCAAATCTTCATGAACGATGGACCCAACCCGCTCACGTGAGCTGCCCAGTTGCTCAGCTGTTGATTTAGCTGAAATCCGGCGGTCTTCCAAGATTTGTTCGTGAATTTGATCAATAATCTCCGGTGTGGTCACTGTTTTGGGTCGTCCAGGACGAGGCGCATCACAGGTGGAAAAATCACCACGTTTGAGCAGGGCCACCCAGTTTCTGACGGTGGCAAACGATGGTGCATGTTCCCCTAATGTTTCTGTCAGAATGGCGTGAATTTCCTTCGGCGCCTTTGCCTTGCAGAAAAAAAAATTTGATGACAGCTCGCGTCTCCGTGTTGTTGAAATCGCGCGCGTCGCCTGACATGCTTCCTTTCAGCCTCTGTAACAAGGAAAGACTTGCAATTCGGCACATGAACAGACCCTTCTTTCCAACGACGCAATGGATTCCGTCCTACGACATCGGGAAGTGTTGGGCTAAGGACTTATCAGCACCCCCTCGTAGCTGTGATATCTGTCCCCAGTTACTTCTCATACTTGCCGACAAAAATCCTTTTTACAGCAACATTTCTCATGTAAATCTTTTATACCCCTGGAATTCTACTACATTTGGCAGTTGAGCAACTTCCTTCACAACAAGTAGCGCAACTATATGAGACATGAGCTTTCCACAGCTTTGCTGCTGAACATGACGCTCCGTCAGTGTTTCGAAGACGAAATGCTAGCTCACACATCTCAAATCCCGTCCAGGTATCCTGCAAGGATCACTGAATCATCCAGGTCCATCTAGAAGCGGGAAACATCTTTACCACCTTAGCGACTATCAGCTTAGAGTGGGGAAATATGATCTATGAAAATATGACATATTGATTCTTCATGTTTGCACCCTGCATCAATGATAATTAAACACTTTATTATCCAACTAATGCACAATATATATATATTCTATACATACAATTAAAATTGTAAAATATTTAAAAGTGCTCTAACATGTTTCGGTTTACATATGATCCATCATCAGGGAGCCTTATACAGTGCTTGGCTAAAAATTACAGTGAACTACACACACGCACAACGGGTCACAATATGCTGCCATAACACCGACCTTGTCCATGTCAACGGACACGATAGAACCATTCTTGTAATTTTTAGCCAAGCACTGTACAAGGATCCCTGATGATGGATCCTCTGCGATCCGAAACACGTTGGAGCACTTTTAAATATTTTGTATTTTTAATTGTATCTACATATTATATTGGCCGGGTAGCTCAGTCGGTATAGCGACTGAGCTACGGGCTGGACCGTCCGGGATCGAATCCCGGTGGGGACGAGAATTTCCGCCCGTCCAGACCGGCCCTGGGGCCCACCCAGCCTCCTGTAAAATGGGTACCGGGCCTTTCCCGGTGGGTAAAGTGCGGCCGGGGCGTGCTGCTGACCACTCACCCCCTTCTAGTGCCGCGGTCATGGAACAGTAGAGCTATACCTCTACCCACCCTCTGGGTCACACCAGGCCTGTGACGGGAAAGCTTTTTTTTTATCTACGTATTATATATTGTCCATTAGTTGGATAATAAGGTGTTTAATTATAACATATTCATCTTCAGACATTCTACTGAATGAATGCTATTATAATATTTCGAACCGTGCAATAATTAATGTCTATTTTATATATATATACGTATATATATATATATATATATATATATACGCATAAATAACTGCTCAAAGTATGCAGTAAATGCTTTACCGCTTTATACCCGTTAAGACTTCGTGCCGAATGTTATTAATCAAAGTCCCGGCCATGACAGGTCGTTTCGTAACCAAGGGACGGACAGTCGGTGCGACAAAGCGTATGACCGCCCAGTGGAGTGGACATATTCCGCTTATGTTTCGAGCCGCTGGTAGAGAGCAGGGAGCATTATCGTCTTCATTTGTTTTGGGACAGGTTGCGGTATAAAAGGACTTGGTAAGGAACTTGGTGGTATCAGTTTGAAATTTGAAAGCGGTGTGTGAACATCGACAGGAATATTCCGTGTGTGCTTGTGTAAGTGCCATTTCGGATTTAGGGACGCATAGCCTGTTGTACAAAACCAATATGAAGTGTGCAAAGGCTGCTTATTTTGTATAAGATAGAAGCTTAAACATTCCATACTTGCTGTTGTCCTGACTGATTTCTTCTGTGCACAGTGTTTAAAAGTGTAATCGATACCAAACACTTTGGGGTTCTAGCAGAATCTCTTTGTATGTCAATATTGTTTCAGCTCCTGTAATTTTAATAAGGTCCTAATTTTAAGATTACATCGAACAATTAGGCTCCATGTTGTAAAAATTTGCTAACAAAGAAGGCAAACAAAATTATATAAATTACACAAACCCTAATAATCCTTGAACAGTTTTACAGTTACAAACGTTCAAAGAAGTTCGAACTTCAGTATAACATTTACACACAGGCCTAAGCTGAGGTGAGTTACAGACCTGGATGAGCGGTGGTTTTCTGTCCGGTTACGTGAGTCAATTATGTCAGCTTCTGGAAGCACAAAATTTTGTGGCTGTTTCTATTCGGAACAAAATTACTGGTGTTAAAGAATAAATCAGTCATCATGTCGCGGTTTTTCGAGTTCAATAAGCAGCGGAAATAACCACTGATTTTCGATAATGATTGCCAATAATTACGTAATTATTTTGACTCCTGAAGCAGTCGCGCGTGCCCTCTTTTCGGTATTTTGCTGTCATGTTTCATGACAGATGACAGGCTAATGTCTTCATGGATCTTACAGATGTAGGATGTGCGAATTTGTCGCCGTGCGAGTGTGAAATAAATTTATCTAATGTCGCAGAAGAACAAGTAATTGTTAATTAATTAATTAAGAAATGGGATAAAAACAGTTAAAATTTTCGTTCATTTAAAGAACAAATATTTATTAAATTTGTTAATCAGCATCTCTACAGTAGGTATTTCCCGGAGGTCAAGCGGCCGGGTCGTGGTTTTGACCACCCAATCCCATCTAGCGCCGAGGTTAAGGAAAGTGTAGAGCTATACCTCTACTCCCCCTCTGAGCCTTCGTGGCCTCTTCTAGGGTGAAGTTTATCTTTACTTTTACCATTTAATCAGTATCTCAATGCAAACGCAGCAATTATTCTGCCAACATACAGCATTCAACCGTGCGGTGTAAATGAGATTTTCGCTCTTCTGGCATGTTACGCAGGTTGATTGGTAATCGTTATCGAAACGTTGATATTTAACTACCAATCAACGCTGCATAACGTCCTAGAAGAGCGAATACCTCAACATGCAACCAGCTGACTCCACATGCTCAGGATTATGCTATATGACGTAGGATGGAAAAGCTGTTGTGAATTTGAAACAGAAGTTATGTACAGTACACGGTAGAGGAATTAAATAATGTATTCTTAATGGCCCTGAACATACCGAGGGGAAATAAGACAAATGTTTCCACCGTTAAAATGCGTTCTGAATTCATAATAAACTAAGCTCCAAAACGACTTCTGTATCCAACTGTTACATGTAGCCTATGTGGCAGTGAGCCTTGTTTTGCAAAAGCCTACTCAGATGGAAAAGCTAGACGATTTTCTCTGTGAAGTCTGACGTACCCACAAAGCGAAAGGCCGCTAGACAATTTGCAGAATATTGAGCGGATAGAAATGTAAAGAAATGTCATGAAATGACTGTAAGCTCTAAAGCTACGTGCTTATTGTTTATATTATTCAGAGTTAAAACAGAACGTCGCAAATTCGCGGCAACTCCTCTTTCGGATTATGGAAAGCCTGGTGTCAGATCTTGACTCTGACACCAGATAACGTAGTCGAGGTCTATCATGGGCTCCCTCAGTTTCTCCAGGCGAATGCCAGGTTAATGCCTCGAATCCGGCTTCAACTGCTTCCTTCCACACTTTCAGGTTTTTTATTTTCCAAACATTCCACCACTCGATTCTTTAAAATCTAAGCTTAAGACAGCGTAATAAAACAAACAAAATCGACAACTCTTCAGCATATGTGTTAGTGGCTGCCTGAGTGAGTTAAGATTGAGTGATTTATTAAATTAGTTGGGGGAAGCAGTTACTAGATTTTGTAGTGATATAATTAATTAAGCACTAGATGAGTTAAAAAGGAAATGAATGAGTAAGTAAATGGATAAACATTTTTATTAACAGCTGTGAAGCATGTAATCCCATAGATCAGTCAGCTGGCTGCCGAACAATCTAGTTTCGTATCGTGTTTGCTACCTGTGATGAACTACAGCATGCGTCTCCAACCGTCTACACAACCGGTTCTGAAATAAACAACCTACAGATACAATTGTTTGTGTAGTTCCTCAGCTAATTTGTGAAGTTTTCATACGAAGAGCCATCAATACGCCTTCAGGCACTGGCTATGCTCGACTGCGCCACAACATTGACTATCCGTCACCCGCAGAACCGTCTTTGTTCCCAGTTGGATACACCAAGTGTTCAAGTATCTTACCCAGTCTTGTCTCTCTTATTTGGCTGTTGAGGCGCTGTTGATGTACCTGTTTTGGCAGTGATGTCAGGTGTCGTGTTATTACAGTATTGATATTTGTAATCTCCCACGTCTTCCGACTTCGCACGTGGCAATGCGCTCCTGCTCATTTCAAGATGTGGTACAGAGAAAAAACTGAACACTCAACAATACTTAAGTGTGACACCTTTTCGGAAAAAGATGAGGAATATTAAAATGTGGTAAAAATCCAGACGGATTATTAATTTTCATTTGAGATGGTACTAGTAAATGATTGATACGGCCATTTGGGGCGCTTTTTTGAATAAGATAATGAAACTTCGGGTTTTGTAGAACTTATTTGTCAGCTATCAGCAGTCTCGCACGTTACACTGTGTTATCACACATTCATTGACTACGCATTCTGTCTTACGATATCCATAGCCTCTTCCAAAGCGAGTTCTCCACATAGTACGAGCTAGTGTGTCCTCTTTCAGTTTCCAACATTCTCTCCTTTCCTTAAGGTCATCCAATTGATGCTTCCGTCTTCTTCCTCGTCTTCCTATTACTCCTACACTTCTATCTTTCCTTTTATAACGCGTTTTGTAAGGCAGTTCCTACGAAAGGTGTGACCAATTAAGTTAGCCTGCCTTCTTTCATGTCTACATCTTGCATCATTTGTTATCAAACTACCCAAATATTTAAAATACTCCACATTCTCCGGTCGTTTCTGATCTATCACAATCTGCAATGGGGATGGTTTCCTCGAGATTTTCATTACCTTAATCTTTCCACATTCACTTCCATCTCATAGTATCTTCCAGTGTCAATATATCAATCGTGCCCTGCAGTACCGTTTCTTCTTTAGCCAGTATCACAATATCACCTGCAAATTTTGCAGTGCAAATTCTTCGAGAATTTCAAGTGCTCGCCGTTCAGTTTCAATACAGTCGGTCACAAGTCCCCGCAACTCTTGCCTTCGCCCCGTCCAGTCTGAATTTAACCCCCTGACCCATTTAGAGTTTGTTGATCAACCTTCCTTCGCGCCAATTTATACAATTTCACACTAGGATCTGCATTAATTTGGACCATTTTACACGGTCAGATGCCTTCTGCCAGTCTATGAAGCAAGCATACAATTCCTCATCTATGTCCAAAGATCGTCCTTCTATTATTCTTAGCATCGAGATGCATCCCTGTTTCCTTTTCCTCTTCTAAATCCAAACTGATCTCCTCCAAGTACGTCCTCAACTTTCCTTTCAATCCTTCTCCTAAGTATCCTCGCTACTATCTTTGCAGCATGTGCGATGAGGCTGACTAGGAAGCGGTCGCTGCATTTTGCAAAAGTTGGCTTCTTCTTTGAGGGAATTATGGCAACTAGTGAAAGCGGTAATGAGCATTCGGGTTCCATAAAATGCGATGAATTTCTTGACTAACTGAAAATCAGTTAGCTTTTCAAGAAGGCCTCTGCTCCATGGAGTAAGTATGGTATCTTCAGTAAAATCCGTGGGCCACTCTCCAGTTTCATATATTCTGTTGATCAATTGTGTCATTACTCTGAGACAATCTTCTCCCAACAGTACATCCCCAGGTACATCCTCATCTCCTGTAGGCTTCTTAGCCCTCATCCCCTTGATAGCTTTTTCCACTTCACTTAGCAAAATATAAGGACCTTCATCGTCCCGCATCTATTTCCTGTTCAGTTTCGACTTCTAGGTTTTCTGGCTGATCAGGTCGATCGTAGAGTTCTGAAATATATCTCTCCCAAATTCTCAGTACTTTTGTCTTATTTACTATTGTATTCACTTCAAACTCTTCAGTGCCAATGTTTTGAATCCCATGGTGTTCTTTCCAACCTATTTCCTTTGTCTTCATGACGTCCTGCTCTTTTTAATTCCATCATCTCTTGACGTATATTCTTAAGGTATTCCTTCTTGGCCTTGTCTGAGTACTTTTCAATTCGTTCTTCAGTCATCTGTAGTTCTTCCTTCCTTCTTCGTCGTTCACATTCTTCCACTTCCCTCGTTCATCCATTTTACCCGTCATTTCTCCTGTAATCCATGGCTTTCTTCCTCTCTTCTCGACTTTCCCAATCAAATCACTCACAGTATCTATCATACATTCCTTGATATTTTTTCACTGGACTTCCACATTCTCACTTTCACATTCTACTGCACCGAGTGTTTCTTCTGTCTTTGAGCATAAAACTTATCCTGATTCCATCCTTGTTTTCCCTCTTGAAACCTTATGATTTTCTTCAATCTTGTGCAGAATTTTGCAACTAGTATGTAGTGACCACAATCAATATCTGCCCCAGTCGCTGTTTCACAAGTATGTAATCCAAAAGGTGTAGACTTCGGTCCCTGGTGCTTTCCAGGTATACAGTCTTCTGTTGGGTTTTTTATTGGTGACGACAAGTACATATAATCTTATACATCTTCCATTAATTTACCTTATTTCCATTTCTATAGAATGTCGATCGGTGATCAGGCAAGTAGTTCAAAGCAGAGAAAATTCTCTCATACAGAAGATTTCGGGAAATGCCTGTTACGAAACCTGCGGAACATATCCATTGCATTTTTCAGTCCACCGCAAGATACAGTATTTCATAAAGCCACCACACAATTCAGTATCAGATTTCAACATCGTTCGGTGACAAGTGTCCTTACTGAACCCTGCTAACTCAGGCACACTCTTCCCGCACAAGAACTCGCATTCCGTTTCGATCCACCCACAAAATGTAAAAAGAATTAAAATCACTATACGAAAGAAAAAAAATTGAGGGTCAACACACAAGTAAGCACTTCGGCACTCTCACACTAAAAAATTCCTACTCACGCATCCGTATGAATGAGTACTCCGTCATCAGTGTATCCATACTTGCACTTCGAACTCCCACACCCACGCACACAATCGCGCATTCCACACTCCCACAACCACGCACACAATCGCGCATTCCACACTCCCACAACCACGTACACAATCGCGCATTCCACACTCCCACAACCACGTACACAATCGCGCATTCCACACTCCCACAACCACGCACACAATCGCGCAAAATCCCTCATACATACATACACGTAGTCTAGTTATTGTGTCATTAACTCGCTCTCACGCCGTGGGGTCCAAGGCGTTAAGAAACGTTAAAATCAAAGCTGTCCACAAGCCAAAGTCATTTAATGTCTGTACAATTTATCTCTGTAAGAACCGATTTCTCTTGTTTCTGACTGCTCGTCTTTACAACAAGAAAATGTTTCCAGTTCACTTTTGTTCTATTCCGGTTACCAGCCTTCTTGTCCGAATGCTCCAATCCCTACACACCTAGGCCTAATGTGCTTTCTCGCGTGAAAGCAGCAGCAGGTTAGACTGTATAATGTATTTCGGAAAGATAAAAGTTGCGGCAGTTAATATCCACTGACGACAAAATGGGGGAGCTTTTCGCAGAGAAGTAAATATTTTACCTTCCAGACATCGATCGGAATATTTAATGAATGCTTGCAGGATGGCGAACTACAACAGAAGGCACCAGCTAACTTCGCTGCTGCTGTGTTGTTGCCTAGCGGCGAGCCTCGCTTACTACGAACAATCATGTGCTGGGAAAACATTGTTACGTAAGTAATATTGGACAGTAATGTGCACATTGTTACATTTCTTGATACGTTTGCTCCCCTTCTTCCTTTCTCATTCTTTCTTACTTCCTCTTTCTTCTTCTTTTTCTTTTATTATTTTTACAGAGAAAGAGGAAATAACATAGAAAACAAATTTGGGTGAATGTTGGAAATAGAATACGAGAAAGAAAATAGCATAGAGGAAAAGCGTAAATGGGAGAATGTCGGCTCCCCAATTTGTTACCCACCCGATGACATCAGCCCCGAATTCTGCAACAGTGTCAGTGCCACCGTACATATTTACATCATGACAGTCAACATGTAACGAATTCTTCACTTTGCCCCTTTTTGGTGAAGATCGGAAGAAGAAATTGGCCATGGAAGGACCTGTTACCCCAACGTGCATTTCATAAAAACGTCACCAATTTATTCAACCCCGTCGCAAAGTAGTACTGGATTTTGTCCAGCTGCACATGCTGACACTCATTTAGGTGAAGGGTCACTAAGCCTAAAGTGAATATGATGTAATTTGATAAGTTCCGCTGGCATGTTCTGAGTAATCTTAATAAACAATTAGTTGTGACTCTATTGCACTTAAATTTTAGTATGTAAATTTCATTAACTTAATTATTACAGTATCAATTCATTAATGGGTCTAACTCAACATCTGCGCATGACCGTTTTCTTTAAACAGGTTTTAATGAAACTGAACTTAACATCGATTTCTGAATTATCATTCATGATTTTAATAAACTCAATTTTATTTTAAGGGCTAGCGTATGTATGAGGGCAACTGAATTCTTAGGTAAACGTACTGGGCTCTTTAGACCGATGCTGGCTAAACGTATCGGGCATACATTTCGGTGAAGCTGAATGCAATATATTTAAGCAAATATGCAATTTTTTTAACGTGTCATTCTAATATAGTCCGACAAAACTAAATAAACTGCGCCCATGATATCGTCAACTATTTTTTTTTTACCATGGCGCAACAGCCCCCAGTGGGCCAAGGCCTCCTCATTATCGAGGAATCATGATCACGCTCATTTAGACACACCACAAACTCGGTAGAACTCCTCTGGACGAGTGATCAGCCCGACACAGAGACCTCTGCCTGACAACACACAACATTCACAACAGGCAGAAATCCATGCCCCTGGTGGGATTCGAGCCCACAATCCCAGCAAGCGATCGGCCGCAGACCCACGCCTTAGAACTCACGGCCGCTGGGATTGGCGGTCAACTATGAAAGGTAATCGTAAAATTCACCCTATAACAGGTCACGTAGGCCCATAGGTGGAGTAGAGGTATAGGTGTACTCTTTCTTTAACCACGGTGCTAGATAAGAGTGGGTGGTTAACGTCACGCCCTGGCCACTTTACCCTCGAGAAAGACCCGGTACCCATTGTATAGGAGGCTGGGTGGGCCCCAGAGCCAGTCTGGAAGGGTGCGGAAAATCTCGCCCCCACCGGAATTCGATCCCCGGACCATCCAGTCCGTAGCTAGTCGCTATATCGACTGAGCTATCCCGGCCCACAGTCAACTACTACCTTGTATTATATTCGTTTTAATTTATTTGAAACTTATTTTTCAGTCTACTACGGTGAATCACTTGCAAAATTGGTCTGTTCTGGATCAGAATTCAGAATCTTAAAATCTGAATGTCTCACACAGACACTTGACTGGACACCGTAGAAAGGCGATCGGTCCATCGCAAGGTCTCTATCAACATAGAAATTTCGCAAACTTGCGTCCAACCCTCCGCAGACAAAACAACACATTATACTATACTGGTTTAGGCTGCTGAAGGTCATGTTGTCATAAAACCACACTGTCTAAGCGCTGACTTGGAAACAGTTCACCTGAAAGAATCATTACAGGGATCCACAAAGTACAAGTGCTACTCGTTTGTTAAGTGCAACAGAGCCACAAACCTCTGGTGCAGAACATGATCTATGTAATAACATTGCGTGTTAAGATGAGTCCACACTTGTAACGTTACCGCGTTCCGTACCGCCGTAACGCTGCAAGTGAGTGCCACAATACAGGGTTACGAGCTGAACTTTCATCCCGTGCCTCACGGCGTAACAGTATCCTGCGACGTTCCACCGATGGGTTCCCAGTTTGTTACGGGAGTCCGAGCGATGTCTTTGCAGCTAGCAGCAGCTACGTACATCTATATATGTATATACATTACGCTTGAAAGAAGAAGAGAAAAGAGCGGTGGTGGTGGCAAAGGCAACTGTACACAAGCAGGGAACTGTACAGCGGTTCAAGTTTGCTGGCAGACTTGAATTTTCAGCCGGTCAGTGGGTTATATAAGAATATCACCAGAATGTCTCCCAGTGAATTTGAAATTTTAATTAATTTGATTGGAGACAAAATCTCGAAAAAGGACACAGCGTTCGGGAAAGCCATATCTCTTCAAGAAAGGTTGTCACTGACACACTCATTGATGGGTCTGTTCATTTCTTTCCCCACTTCTTCCCATGCATCTTGCTTTCTAATTTTGTTAAAATGCATTGGGTGTTTTGGGTCCCAAATTATTTCGTTTCTTTTATAAAGTTCGATAAATTCTACGACGATCCTCAGTCCACTCCATTTCACAATTATCAAAACGCTCAACAAACCGCACGGCCCTAAAGATTCACACCACTCTTCAAGACAAAAGCACCAGGAATTGAAAGAAGGGGAGAGAAGCGGACGGTGGTGATGCGTCACGTTGCACGTCCAGACCTGCTCCGGCCGTAACCGTACAATCCCTTTGATGTGACGGCCAAATACCGACAGCGCACCGAACAAGCCCGTAACGTGACCACGTAACCAACTTTTGCTACGTTACGTGGTCACGAGTCCCGTCCATACTGTCACGGTACGATGGTAACGTTACAAGTGTGTACCCACCTAAACGTGCGCAATCGCAAAGGTCTTAACAGCAATCTGATGACTTTCTGCTGTCTAGCTGCGTATATCTGGACAGCGCATGGTCAAAGGGACGCACTGTTGCCCTGCAAGGCTGACCAAATCCGCTCGACTCCTTACTGAATATCATGTCAGTCGAGGCGCCCACAAAAAGCCGAATGAACGAACCGTGCTCACGGTACCCAACAGCTTCTCGGCTGCAATGACTGCGGTGTTCGGTTAATATGTTCAGTCATAAAGCGGAGGTCCCGGTATAATGAAAAGACGCGCCACTGTCGCTTCCCCCACCCCCCTCACAACTCAGTAGGCCTACAGACAAAGTGACTCCCCCAGGGCACTTTGGTCTTCCGCCTGCGCACAACTCCCCAAAGGACATCGCTATTTGATGCAGCAGTCCTAATAATGACGTAAGGCCCAAATCCGAGATAAGAAATTCGTAAATGTAAGCACAATCCCGCCTGCAGTTATAAGCCACTCCTCTCATGGTCTAAATATGCTTTCCGTACGCAGGTAAGGCCAAATTGACCTAGGGGCGTCGACTTCCTTTCTAATCTTCTTGGTTTGTTGGTTGGTCACAGTGTGCAATTGATCACTACTTTCATTTTATAACAGAACTTCAGCATGGACAGTACGAGTTATATAACAACTGAGATATAGCAGGATATGTGAAGTCCTACTGTGGACAAGCGAGCTGTTTAGCTATTTGGCTGATCAGCTGCTACATCAGGCACCGTTTGACATGTACCCTGCCTGTTTCACGTAGCCTGACCTTGAGTACTCTGTAGCTCATTTTGGCTGGTAAACTTTAATGGCTCAGTAATTCTCAGAAATAAAGAAATAATACTGTTAAAAAAAATGGAATATCTTTGACACCCTAACTAAATTTCAGGATCGTGATAGCCCACCTACATGCTCGGTTTCCTCATTTCCTTGCAACCGTTTACACTGGAATCTTGTATACTGAGCTGATGGTGACCCCTGAGGTTTCCAGCAGTCAGTGTTATTTAGAATGTCTTCGTTATCGTTCTGCAAAAGTCAGACGGTTCGATATATGCACACTATGCTCCTATGTAAGTGGTTAACATTTGTACTTTACATTTGTAAGGTCCCAGGTTCAATACATTTAGCTTCTTCACGGCATTTATCGAAATTCTGAGGGAAAATACCGGATATTAGATTACCTAAAATCATGCCACGATCACTTCCACATGTCTCCCACACTAGTAATCGCCCTGTCATTCCGAACACATAACACTGTGAGCCGTACGTGTGGATCGTTTTTAATATTATCAACTGACTGCACACCTGCATCAGCGCATTATAAAGAAATTTGTATACAGGAACGTTTGCAGTTGTATTTGTAATGATTAGGTTTAGTCAAAAGATAGCTCATTGAAGAGGAGCTAACTTGGACTCTTAATAAAATATCAACCCCTTTCTGCCAATTGACTCAACCACATAGTATTGTAAGGGTGATTAAATAAACGATATTGGCAGTACGTGTAGAAGTCACGGAGAAAATGATGTATGATATCGGTGTTCCGTAGGGTATATTCAGAAATGACATCAAGGCGAAGAAGTATAACATTACAGAAATTTTAGGGAATAACATGTAACCCAGTAAGTTACCATCTGCGGAGACAAGTATGAATTGCAATTTGATAACACAGAAAGCTGTCTGTGTTTATCAGCCCACACTGCACATAACCTAGCCGCCAAACACTTCTAGCACTAAATGCATTTCCATTCTCTGGCATGTTTAACATTTGTACCACAAAATAAAATTATTCGTACTACCATTAACAGTACCTGCGATCTGTCTACATACAGGACGGTGAGTTGAAGTAAGTTTAGAAGCTTCTGATCCCGCACGATGAGATTTATATGAAAACTTGTTACTATTTAAACATAATACAAACCACGAGTAGTCCATCGTGTACACCAGTAGGCCTGATTTGTTTGTTAATCTTTGCATTCAAGTGCAGTTAGTGCTAGTGTCTCATGTTTAAAAACATCCTAGACGATTTTCATGTTCCTGCAGGGAACGGTGGGTTGAGCTGCTCAGACCGACAGGACATATTGGACGCGCACAACACGGCGCGACAGAATGTGGCTCAGGGCAGAGTTACGGGCCAGCCGGCAGCGACAAACATGCTGGAGATGGTAAGTGAGACAAAGATAGCTGACGTGAGCGACTGTGCAGAGAGAGATGGAGTGAGCGTGTTCCTGTAAAGGGAAGAGAGGGGATGAAAAAACTGCGAATGTACGGTGGGCTATTTCACAAGGCTTCGTCACTTTCGCAGATTAGGATACTCACGTGGTTTTCTCGTTGTTCGTTAACATCGAGACAGTATGATCTTCCGGAACATCAAAAGGCCCACCCACCAAGCACAACACCCGGCATCGTAGCCAGCAAGAGTGTAACATGTTTTCCGGTATATGCGCTGCCCAATTTTACGGTATAAGATCAAATCCCTTTCTCCTTATTTTTAAATTATTCTTTATCTGCCGTAAGCACCTTATAGCAATAAAACCACACCAAAATCTCGGCACCTCTCGTGTATCAGGATGGTGTTACATTTGTTACACTTCCCGCACTTCTTTTAGCATGTTTCCTGCTAAGTGGCATGTTACTTCATAGGATGTGACATTGTTCCAAATGACTGCGATATCAAAAACTGTGGGTCCCGTAACTAATGTCCAATTTGTCTCACGTTTTTGGCAGCTAACCTTCAGTTTATTGGGTTCTAAAGTCGGTCCTGACCTTTTGTTAAACAAGACAGGCAATATGCGTATAACGTAACACTGAGGCGCGTTCAGGCACCCATTGTTGCAGTGGAAAAGCAGTGAATATTACACAACCTGTATGTATTTTTATTAGGTATCCAGCACGCAATGCGCATGCGCATTATACTCATCTGTGGCCTGCCCCGCTCTGCAACATTTTTGCCCGTTATCACATAAACAACAAGATTTTCGAAAAAAAGTTATTGAGCATAAAATGTGTTTTAATTTTCACTACAACTTTTGTGTGAAACAGTTTGAATTCTAAGAAGAACTGAGCGATATGATCAAAAATATACTCATTGGTCTTCATATAAAGAAGAAATAAAGGTATTCAATATTCAACACTTATATTAATATAATCGCCAACATATAGCTATTATTTATTCATTATAAACAATTTTATTATTTTATACTAAAATAAATGAAATTATATATAAGATGAATAATTGCCAATAAATAGATTTATTGGTAATTATTCATCTTATATGTATAAAATTTTATATTTATGTAAGGATTATGTATATAAAGTCTGTAATCCAGCAATCCTAAACTTATCTATAAATTAAATAAAATATAAATTTAGGATTGTTGGATTACAGGCCCAAAATTATTTGTACCCTGTTGGAGGTTTAGTTATTTGTATGTAACTTTTTTGTTACTAGTACGGGTTTGTCAGATTTTAATGAAACTGGGATTTTCTCGGCTGGTTGTCGAAGAATACTCGAATATCAAATTTCATGAAAATCCGTCCAGTGAGAGCCGAGTTGTTCTATGCGGACAGACGGACGCACAGACGGAAGGACAGACATGAAGTAACTAACAGTCGATTTTCGCAATTTTGCGAACGCGCCTAAAAATGCTGCCTATTATGGGACCCGAATGTTCTTCCACGTGTTAACAAAATACACCAGTTGACTCTATCCGAGGCACAAGAATTCAGTCCATGTCTTCACGCATTTCTGTCTCATTATCCCTTTTACGCTCAGGTCTTCCTAACCCCCTCTTCCTTTCAGGTTTTCCGATAAAAGTATCCAGTGTTGTCAGGTTACTAGGCACAAGCACAAAAATAAGTGCATATCGTCAAATTAGGTTACTGCCTGCCTTCTACACCACTGCTAGTAACGGAGGAATGTCATGAACATTGTCGTCTTCAGCAATACGACAACATGTGTTCTGTTAGATATGCACCATCGTTTCGGAAGAACGGTGTCTTGCGTAAGCAGGAGACAGAGATTAAGCGTTTGTAGTAATATAACGCTTCATGGTCCATAAAATGTACCCAAACTGGCGATATGCCCCGATGAACAAACCTATTTCTCACTCCTGACTTAGACTCTTCCGGTTACAGGGATTAGTGTTCTTACATACTCAGAACCTCTCACGGTGACAAAATTCAATAAAAACGTCTCGGGGTGACAGCCATGTCAGGTTCCTCCGATTCGCCCAAGCTTCAGAGATCCACTCAATCCGCATCACGACACGCCGGTGTGTGTCAGCCACTTTACACGATCGGCGTACCGAGACGATTTTGTTAGAACAAAACTGTTCCATCAGTTTCCGCATTAAAAGGAGGCGTGCGAAGGCCTATCTAGCATCTTCTGCACTAGTATATATTGGTACCTGGGAAGTTCGGGATTAGGTTTTCGGGCGTTCTTTCCAAGTATTCTATCCCTCCATGTTTATACTTTTGACATCTGTTATTCTCAGTTCTTCTGTTGCACCCTCATTAAATTTGGGGGGGGGGGGATGTCGTTTTGTGTCCCTAGGCCGCGTTGAGAAAATGGCTCTGTCTAGTTTTAACCCTTATTTATCAGAATTTAAACTCACCAACCTGCACGAATTTGCTAACTCAATCAGCAGTTTTTCATTGTAATAACCAGCTCCATGGATCAATGCCTGTCTGAGGAACTGTTAAAGTCTAAGCTAGTAAAGGAATTCCTGACGTTTCAAGTTTGTCATTCAGTCAGATATTTGGTGCCCTAGTTTCTTATTCAAAACGCACATGACAGTGTCAAAAATTGTGCCAGTAAAGTGCTGCTACGTCTAAGTAATCCTAACAAAACATTTTCACTCAGTTTTCATAAAGTATTTTGTATTGTGATACCTGATGATGGACTTATTTAAGTCTAAACATGGTATAACTTGTCACTAACTAACTAGATAGCTAACAAACCAACTCCATGGAGCACAGAAGCTAACAGATTCTCAGTTAGTCAAGTAATTCCCCACGTTATACGGAACCCGAAGGTTCATTACCGCATTCACAAGTTTCCGCCACCTGTCACTATCTAGAGCCAGATTAATCCAGTCTATACCTCCCCAACCCACTTCTTAAAGATCTATTTTAATGTAGTCTTTCCATCTACGCCCCGGGTCTTCCAAGTAGTTTCTTTCCCTCAGGTCTCCCCACCAAAACCCCGTATGAACCTTTCCTGTCTCTCATAAGTGCCATATGTCCCGCCCACCTCATTCTTCTTGATTTGACTACCGCATAATATAATTTTTATTAAACAAATGAAGATGTTTATATTGATATACAACTTCCTTCTATACTTCTTACAGCAGGATGTATACACTACAGGCAAAGTAAATTGCTAAGCACGGTCCTTCTTCGATAGAGCTAGTAATAATTCCATTCATATCTCTCAAAATTCCGAATTACGGACAATTCTACCAACCTACGTAGACTTAGCGATAACTACACAAAATAAATCCAAGGAGTTCATCCCATTCCTAAATTCGAGTCAAAAAACCGTAGCGAGATACGGCAGTCTAAGAATTACTACAGCTACTGGAAGATGCACCACTGCCAAGGCGACATGTGTAGACTGTGTTTGATACGTGCCACTCATTTTATCGGCGACATAAAGCGGTTCTCGGAATCTCACTGCGTAGATCCATTGCAAGAAACACTCTGGTTCGGTGGCCTCCGCGATCACCCGATCTCATCATTGCCGACTTCTGTTCGCGGGATCGTTCGAAAAAACGCAACACGAGGGACAAGCTGTGGGGTCTGTTTGCAGCGAAATGCGATTAAAAAAAAAAAAAAAGACAGATGTCTGCAATTTTGACGTGACGGCGCTCATGCACATGAACGGAGAGCACCGGCAGCGACTTTTGTGAGCATGCGCACAATTTCACTACACTGTTGCACCGAAATCTGATTAATTAATAAAAAAACGCATTCCTAAAACACAACTTTATTTGACCCTCTTGACTTCCTAACACTTTCCATAGTCGCCACCGAAGCCGTAGTGACCATACGTTTATATCAAGCTGAGGCACCATTTCGAAGTGAAACATGTGTCATTGTAAATAGCTATTTGTACAAGTCTCTGCTGCGTGACTGATATAATAGGATTATGCGTCCCATATTGAAATTACATTAACTCACGATATGTGCCGAAAAAGTGCTTAAGCCCACCTCTTCCGCAATTTCTCGGATAGTCAAACGACGGTCCCGCATCACCACAGCGTTCACTTTGGCAATGACCTGGTCATTTCGGCATGTTGATGGCCG
>Ga0131853_10005893_pt1 | contig 22130 bp, 20 predicted proteins | sample TergutLab28metaG_FD_92764 | JGI IMG/M metagenome (GOLD analysis project Ga0131853, IMG submission 92764) | Labiotermes labralis P1 segment gut microbial communities from Petit-Saut dam, French Guiana - Lab288 P1 (version 2) (version 2) | ecosystem: Host-associated > Arthropoda: Insects >... | reverse complement strand
GAGATGTTAGCGCCGGGCGGCACCGCTACCCGTGCAGAGGGTGCCGCGATTCTCACGCGATTTATGCAGAGGGTGGCAGAGTAAGAGATGAGAACGTGAAACTAGGTTGAGATTTTCTTGTTGGTGCTTGGAAATCTCGATCTAGTTCTTGGCACAAAATTCACCACGCAAAACGCCATCTAAAAAAGCTAATTTTTAGATGGCGCTGCGTTGTAGGTTAGCCCTTGTTTTTAAGGTTAATTTTGGTGTTGTACATTGTATAGTGATATAGCTGTCAGCGATAGCTGACTGAGGATTGACCTTGACCTGCGGCGCAGGGAGGCTCCCTCCGTCAGAGCTTCGCTCTGCCACCTCCCTCAAATTGAGGGAGGCTTTTGGCTTTTGGCCCTTGACCTTCTGGCCCCCTCGTTGTGAGAGGGCTGTCAGGCGTAGCCTGACTGGGGGAGGCCCTAAAACCCAAAATTCATCCCGCCGGTGAGTTTGTTCATCCCCTCCGCCGCCGCATTTTCGGAGGTGCGCAGGGCCTCGTTGACTGCGGCGATGACCATATCCTGGAGCATTTCCACATCTTCGGGGTCCACGGCCTCAGGGTCGATCTCCAGGAGAACCACCTCTTTTTTGCCGCTGACTTGAGCCCGAACCATGCCGCCGCCGGCGGTGGCCTCATAGGTCTGGGTCTCCATCTCCTCTTGCATCTTTAGCATATCCTGCTGCATCTTCTGAACCTGTTTCATCATGTTTGCGCTATTTCTGGGCATCCCGCCGCCGAAGCTTTTCCCCTTGGCCATATTTTCTTCCTCCTATTTAATCTTCACGATGGGCAACCCCTTTTTGGCCAGGGCGTCTAACTTACTGTTCCACGCTCCGCTCACGGGTCTGCCCAAATGGGTTTTCAACTGTATCGGCGCACCGGTGACGGCGTCCGCCGCCCTGCGGATGGCGTCCTGCACGTCTTTTGTCTCCGCCATGGCTTTGGTGAACTCGTTTTCAATATATAGATCCAGTGTCTGCTTGTCAAGTGCGGCGCACACCTCGTTGCCGTCGCTCATGAGGGTGTAGATGCTCACGTCCAACTCCGGCTGGGCGCGGGTCAAGATGGTTTTCCAGATATCCGTGTCCGCCGCCGGGGTAGCTTGGGGCGGCTCCGGCAGTGATTCGGGTGCCGGCTCCGGTTCCGGATTGGATTCCATCACCGGTATTGACACCGGCTCCGCCTGGTGCGGCGTGAGTTCCTCCTCCCAGGGCGGAGGTTCCGCCAAGACCGGGGTATTCTCTTGGATCGGCTGGATCCCTGGCACAGGCGAGGGGATCGGTCTCTCCCCTGCCGGACTCCCCTGCTCCAATTGGGCCACTCTGGCCTGGAGGGCGTCAATATCGCCGGAGATGCCCACATTGCACAGCCGGATCACGCAAAGTTCTGCCGCCAGCTTCCGATTGGCACTGCGGGGCAGATCAGCCAAAGCGGCTGTGATCTGATTGAGGGCAAACATCAGCCATTCGGTTGTGAGTGGGGCAAAGCTGTCCATGATCTTACGGTCAAATCCGCCGCTTAACAGATTTGCACTGCCTACAGGGGCCATACGGATTAGTAAAATATCCCGGATCAACGTAGCCAGCTCGTTGAGCAATGATCCCATATCCCGGCCCGCATTATAGAGTGTGTTGACCAGCGTCAGCGCCAATTCCACATCTCTGCCAACCGTGGCCCGGAGGAGTTCCGCAATGTTATCACTGCCAGCGAGACCCACCAAATCCAGCACCAGATTCTCATCCACGGTCTCCCCCGTGGCGCACTGATCCAACAGCGCCCAGGCGTCCCGCACGGAGCCGTCTGCCAGACGGGACAGAAGCTCTGCCGCATCCTCTTGGAGGACGATCCCCTCCTGGGCGGATACGGCCAACAACCGCCCTTTAATGTCCGCCGCCGATACCCGTTTGAAGGCGTGGCGCTGACAGCGGGATAAAATCGTGGCCGGGACTTTATGAGCCTCTGTGGTAGCCAGAATAAACAGCAGATGGGGCGGCGGCTCCTCTAATATTTTCAACAGCGCATTAAAGGCCGCCGTGGAGAGCATGTGGACTTCGTCCACGATATAGACCCGCTTTTTCACGGCGGCGGGGGTGAATATGGCCTCGTCCCGCAACGCCCGGACGTGATCCACCCCGTTGTTGGAGGCGGCGTCCAGCTCTTCCACGTCCAAGATACTGCCGCTGTCAATCCCCGCACAGGCGGGGCAGGCGTTACAGGGGTTCCCGTCTTGAAGGTCCTCACAGTTGACCGCCTTGGCCAGGATTTTCGCACAGGAGGTCTTCCCCGTACCCCGGGTACCCACAAAGAGATAGGCGTGGCTGACCCGGTCCGCCATAAGCTGACCCTTGAGGGTCTCTGTAATATGGGGCTGGCCCACCACGTCGTCAAACGTCTTGGGCCGCCATTTGCGGTACAGTGCCTGATACATGGCCCACTCCCCCGAATACAACGTTTCCGTCACCGCAGTGACGGAAATAAATTCTAGTTCTCCTCGGCGCTCGACAAGACCGCACACCAACCGTTGACTACATCTTATACCCGTTACCCGGACAGCCAGCTCAAAACCGGCGCCCTCACGGCACACGGGAGATCCCGCTTAATGCTGCTCGGTTCCCCGCCTGACATGGTTCACGGGTTCCCGTTGCGTAAGACCGATCTCTCAACACCGCTTTTCCGGGGCAGACGATACAACATGCAGCCGCCGATCGGGATTCATCCCTGCTCTAGCGGATTGCAGGCGACAGGGCACCGCTAACTCCCCAACTAGTGCGGCCTTGTCCGGAGCCGAGGCGGCTCGTGGGTTTTATTGTACTATAGTTTTGCGATCAACGCAAGGGGGAGTATGTGGTTTGGGGTGTACAAATTTTGAAAACGCACTATAATTATAGTAAGTCTGAACACTTTTAACTATATCAACAAAGTGTTTAGATTTGTTCTTTATATTGAATGGAATGGAAACTGCTATTCAATAAAACCAATCAATAGATGTTGAAAGATTTTAATTTTTTGATATAATTGAGAAAAATGTAAAAGCGAGGGAACAACATGTTTAAAAATATAGATAATTTCTCGCGTGCAACTTTATTTCCTATGCTAATAATAATGATTGTAATGGCAACACTAGACTTTACTTCAGGGATGTGGTCATCAACATTTGTTTTGGGCGTTTTTTCTTTATTTTTGTTGGCTCTATTTTCATTATGGATTATTGCTTTTTTGATTCTTTGTGTAGTTCGCTTTGGTACTCATTTTAAGAGGGGCGCAAAACGTCACTTTGGGCTTTACGATGGAGAGCCTCGTTTTAAAGAAATTGATGACTGCATGAAAGGTGGAAGTGAGCCCTATAAGCAATATCGCCTTTGCATATATTACATTAACAAAATTTATTCCGACATTGAAATATTAGAAAATGAAAAAATTATTGAGGAACTATACCGCAGAAGAGACTTCTTAGAAAAGGATATGGCCACACTTTCACATCTTGCTAAAGTGGCAATGTTATCAATAAGTGCTCTAGTTGCTCTCTTAGTAAACCACTTTTTTTCTCCGATAACAATAATCACAGAAACAACAAGAACAGTAGCTGTAATCGCAAGTGTGACCTTGTTTGTAGCGCTAGTGTCATTAATTGTTTTTCGTGCTATAGATGGTCGATTTGGGTCATATCTACATGAAGTTCAGAAGTATGAGCTAAAGAAAATTGGAAAATGTTTGCTCGAAATATACGAGGGTATCGAAAGTGATTCCAGTGAAGAAACAAAAATAAAAATGAGCATTCAAAGAACACAGGGGATTGCGGCATCATTGATTTTTGGGAAACAGTCATGGAAATTATTTGGCTCAAACACAGGCAAGAAAATTATGAACCTTGATCTAAGCGCCCTAAGCGATGATGACATATCTAATTGCGAACCAATTGAAGCAACAGTCAAAGATAAGAAAATTATCTTCATGCTAGATAAGCGTAAATGGAGCACAGAAGATATCTGCAAAAAATGTGATGATTGTAAGCATAAAAAAATTACCGAAACGCAATTTGAGAAATTGCTGATATCCGACGATTATCGCACTTTATATACGTATTTGAAAAAATATTTTGGAGAAAAAATGGTCTTAGACGAAGAATATGTAACTCATTAATTTTCTGCATACAAAGCTGTCTCTTTGTACTATACAAATTTTGAAATCGTGCTATATTGGTTGTGATTCAAGGTTAGAGCGTTGCTTTTGTATTTCCACTTTCAGGAGGACCCCCTATGCGAACCGAACGGGAAATGATAGATTTAATTCTAGGCGTCGCCAAAGCGGACGAGCGCATTCGTGCAGTCACCATGGAGGGGTCCCGGGCCAATCCCGCCGCACCAAAAGACAAATACCAAGATTATGATATCAGTTTTTACGTCACGGATATTGCACCCTTTTGCAACAATCCCGCATGGGTGGTGGAGCAGTTCGGCCATCCGTTAATGATGCAGATGCCGGAGGCCATGCGCTGGCCGGACGGCGGCGGGCATTTCAGCTATATGATGATCTACCCGGACGGCGTCCGCCTCGACTTAACGCTTCTGCCGCCCAGACAATATACAGATATGGCTGAACCTTCCGTTGTGCTCTTGGACAAAGATGGCCTTCTGCCTCCGCTCCCGTCACCCAGTGACGCCGTTTACCACATCAAGCCGCCGGCACCGTTGTATTATTACTCCTGCTGTAATAACTTCTGGTGGTGCCTGAATAATGTCGCAAAGGGAATCGCACGGGACGAGCTGCCCTATGCCATGAACATGTTGAACGCAGTTGTCCGCTTTGAACTGCATTGCATGATTGAATGGTACATTGGCACACAGCATGGGTTTCACCTCTCAACGGGCAAAGACGGCAAGTATTTCAAACACTATCTTCCGTCGGAATTATACACACAGTACACCGCTACATATTCTGACAGCAATTATGAGAATCTTTGGACGGCTGTCCTCACCATGTGCGACTTGTTCCATACGCTGGCGCTATCAGTTGCGGAGCATTTCGGCTTTGCTTATCGGCAAGAGGAGGAGGATGGTATGCGGGCGTATCTTCGGATGGTGCGGGAGGATGCTTTGTGATGGCAGAGGCTAATTTTAGATGCTCCGCTGCGGTTGGTCATTTAATTGATTACATAGACAAAAGAAAATAGCCGCCCCGTCCTGAGAAAACGAGCGGCTATTTTCTTTTAGCAACTAAAATTCGAAGGGCTAACCGTTTACCGGCAACGCCTTTTCTAATTACAGTATATCCCTTACCACAAGATTTGTCAATCCATTTTCACAAGTGCGCGCTCTTACAATTGATGCTCCCGCCGGCAAGCGGGCTATCGCTTTGCATCTGTGCGTTCAAACAAACATTTGAGCGGCACATTCAGAACTTTAGAAATGGCGTCAATCTCAATATCCGTAACTGTTCGCACACCGCTTTCAATACGAGAAATTGAGCCACGACACACATACACTGCCTCTGTTTCCAATTTTTCAGATAACTGCTTTTGACTAAGCCCTGCCTTTAGACGAGCACGTTTGACTTGCTCTCCGGTAATATTGCATTGGCTACTATCAATAATTCTTGCCATAAACGCATTCCTCATGTCTTGACATAGGACACAAGTAGTGTATACTAGTACATGGCAATCCGTGTCCTATGGTAGGACGCAGATGAAGAAATTTAGAGAAAAGGGGCAACCACAATGAAGGAAAATTTTGGGAATTTGCTTTTTGAACGCACTTTAACTCAGGCTAAAGCCATGCAAAGAATGTTTTTATTCTTAATTGTGGCATTAGTTTTTATCGCAGCAGGAATCGTCGCATTTGTAATGGCAGAAAGTGATACCGATGTATTATATGCTTGGACTGTGCTTTTGGGGCTATGTTCCATTCCTTTCATCTTAAGAGTTTTCACCTCAACAAGAGCATCCAGCGTTGTAGTTTACGAAAAAGGATTTGTGCACACTCGTAGTTCAAAGACTACGAAATTCGATTTCAATGACATAATTGGTATACGAGATTTAACAAAAAAAGAAACATGGTTTGCGTTTATTCTCCCTGTCGTCGCATTAAAGTCGCGAGTTGTTACAATTGAGATGAAAAACGGAACGACTGTTAAACTGAATCAGACTGGAGTACCCGATTTTAGACAGTTCGCCGACGAATTGAGCGTTGTTTTTACAGAACATCTGCTAAGCGGCGTAACAAAAGAGACTTTGAGCCAGATTAGTATTTCTTTCGGCAAAGAGCTTGAATTAAGAAATGGTCAGCTGTTTTATAATGACGGTAAAAGCGAGACTGTCATACCTTTTGACGCTATTTTAGATATTGAAGTTAGCGATACAGGTCATCATATTATGCTTATCGGTGAGGAGAAAGAAAAGAAGAACTTCGTTAGAACAGATATCCTCGCTCAAGTTGCATCCGAAACGTCTCTAAATATTGGTGCTCTTTACCACATTGTACAAATAGCGAAGGAGGTGACAAGTAGCGCCCCTACAAAACCCACACAAAACCCTTGACACCGCCCCCAATCTATGTTACACTCTCCCAAACCGTTGAAGTGGAAGGTCAGCATGCGCGCACCGTACAGAGAGTCCGGGACAGTTGAGAGCCGGGTGGAACTGCGACATGTTGAAATGGGCCGCTGAGGGCGTGGAACAAAGGCAATGCGCCGAGTATTCCATGACGTGTGGGCATACGTGAGTTGCCGGGCGTGTGATGGCACGCCGCCAAGTGCGCATGAAGATGCGAATCAGGGTGGCACCGCGGATATGACTATATTCGTCCCTGACAAAGCAAACTGGCTTTGTCAGGGATTTTTGCATTCGGGCAAAAAAGCCTCTGCACAGAAGCCGCACCCTGCATTTTGGAAGTGTTACCGTTAGAGCCATCTTCTGTGCTTCCCCGCCTTCGGCGGGGAAAATACAAGGCCATCTCTTTCGTAGTAACATTCCACACAAACTATTTTTAGGAGGCTGTAACACAATGAAAACGTACCGTGATTTTGACCGCTACATGAAGGATTTCCCCGACAAAAACGGCTACTTCGGGCAGTATGGGGGCGCATTTCTGCCGCCCCAACTCGTACCGGTGTTCGAGGAGATTACCGACTCCTACCACAAGATCTGCCACAGCGCACATTTTATCAGCGAGCTCCGGCGGATCCGCAGAGAGTTCCAGGGCCGCCCCACGCCGGTCTATAACTGTGAGCGCCTCTCCCGTCAGATCGGCAACAGCCAGATCTACCTCAAGCGGGAGGATCTAAACCACACCGGCGCCCATAAGATCAACCACTGTATGGGCGAGGGCCTCCTGGCAAAATTCATGGGCAAGAAAAAGCTCATCGCAGAGACGGGGGCCGGTCAGCACGGCGTGGCCCTGGCCACCGCCGCCGCCTATTTCGGCCTGGAGTGCGACATCTACATGGGCGAGGTGGACATCGCCAAGCAGCACCCCAACGTGGTGCGCATGAAGATGTTGGGGGCCAACGTCATCCCCGCAACCCACGGGTTGAAAACCCTGAAAGAGGCCGTGGACGCCGCCTTTGAGGGCTATATGAAAGAGTATGAACACTCCATCTACTGCATCGGCTCCGTGGTAGGCCCCCACCCCTTCCCCATGATGGTGCGGGACTTCCAGGCAGTCGTCGGCTTCGAGGCGAAAGAGCAGTTTGTCGCCATGACCGGCGCTCTCCCCGACGTGGTCTGCGCTTCTGTGGGCGGCGGATCAAACGCCCTCGGAATATTCGAGGCATTTTTACCGGAACCCGTTGAGATCGTCGGTGTAGAGCCCGGCGGACGTGGCAACAACGTCGGCGACCACGCCGCCTCTATGACCTACGGAAAAAAAGGCGTCCTCCACGGGTTTGAGAGTATGCTGCTCCAAGACGAAAACGGCGAGCCCCAGACCGTATACTCCATCGCCAGCGGCCTGGACTATCCCTCCGTCGGCCCGGAACACGCCTACCTCCACGAGTGCGGCAGAGTGCAATACGATGTGATCTCCGACGAAGAGGCCATGGAGGCATTCTTCTTCCTCTGCCGCTACGAGGGCATTATCCCCGCCATCGAGAGCGCCCACGCTCTGGCCTACGCCCTCCGCCGTGCAAGAGCGGGCGATGCGGGGACGATCTTAGTCAACCTCTCTGGCCGGGGGGACAAAGACATTGACTATATCTATGAAAAATACGGCACCGGGGAACAATTTTTTTAAACTGAACTGAAAAAAGCCGAGCCCTCTCTGAAACACTTCAAGAGGGTTCGGCTTTTGTGTGTATCAAGTCAAATCCCCACCGGCAACGTATACAACACCGCACAGAACTGGGCAATACTGCCCAGGAGGATAAACACGTGGAAAATTTCATGGCACCCAAACTTCGGATGATCTCGGAGCGGCCACTTGACCGCATAGAGTACCCCGCCAACCGAATAGAACACCCCGCCGAGTATGAGCCAAAATATCCCCACACCCCCGATGGATTGGTGCAGGGGATAGATGACAATAATGGCGATCCAACCCATAATCAAGTAGATCGCAACGGTGAGCCATCTGGGCAGATGAATCCATACCAGATTCACAACGGTGCCGATAAAGGCCAAACTCCAGATAGCAGTCAATAGGACAATCCCCAGTGTGCCACCCAGACCCAAAAGACAAAACGGCGTATAGGTTCCCGCAATGAGATAGTAGATGTTCAAATGGTCAATTTTCCGCAGGGCAACCCGCCCCCGGATATTCGTTCTTAGACTGTGGTACAAGGTACTCGCCGTGTAGAGGGCGAGCAGCGTCCCCGTATAGATCGCCATGGCGGGTAGCGCCCCCAGCAAGGGGGATGCATATGCCCTGGGGAGCAGAAAAATTGCCGCCATACACGCCAAAAAAATGCCCACCCCGTGGGTAATGGCCGATCCGGGCCGCACCCCATCATAGGGGTCACGGCTTTTTTCTGTTTTTATAGACATAGTGGATTCCCTTCTAGAAAACACTAACAAGAATGGATAATATAATAATACTTACTATCCGTCTCCCTGTGCAACACGCCGCCGTTGGAACGAATCACCTTGTTCGAGCGCTCATTGTCTCTATTTGCGCCAATATGCACCTCTTGAATCCCCATTTTATCCGCCTCGATCAGTAAGAGCCGCAAAATCTCGGTTCCATATCTTTTGCCTCTAAAGGGCGCTGAAATTGCATATCCGATATGACCGCCGTCTTTTCTCAAATTCTCATTCAAATAATGCCGGAGCCTGCCGCATCCGACAGGAATATCCCCGTCGAACAGCCAATAGGTCGTCGCCGGAACCATCCAATCCTCCAGCCCCACGCCCTCTGCATAGCCCGCATCCCGATTGAGCCAATCCGCAAATGCTTCGTATGGCATGTCTTTTACCGTGTTATGGAACCCGTTGTCATCCCGCTGGATCCCCTGCAGCATGTCGTATATTTGTTTGCCGTCAGTTGCAGATAATTTTTCTAAGCGCAGCATGTGAATAACCTCCTATTCTCTAAATATCTTCTCTAAAGCCTTCCCCTTCGCCAGCTCGTCAACCAATTTATCTAAATACCGAATTTTTTGCATGGTCTCATCTTCGATCTCTTCCACCCGATAACCGCAGATGACCCCCTTGATCAGCGAGGCGTTGGAATTGAGTTGCGGGGCATCGTTGAAAAATGCTTCCAAAGTCGTTTGATTGTCAATTTGCCGTTGCAACGAATCCCTATCATAGCCGGTGAGCCAAAATATGACCTGATTTACCTCATCTCTTGTCCTTCCCTTTCTCTCCGCTTTTTGTATACACAGCGGATAGACCTTTGCAAACGGCATGGAAAAAATCTTCGGTTTTGTCATTGGGTATCCTTCCTTTTCCTGTGTTGGTGTTGGCCTTAGTCTTGCCCTTCGGCCCCCTCGTTTTGAGGGGGCTGTCAGCGAAGCTGACTGGGGGAGCGATACGCCGTCCCCGCAAGCGGCAACTTCTGCCGAAACACCCCGTCCAGCCGATAATACGCCCCACTGACCGCTGGGGCGGTGGGGATTGTGGCCAATTCCCCCACGCCTTTCGTGCCGTGGCCCGCCTCGGTACGGCCCGGCCCCTCTACGACGATGACGTCAATGGCAGGAACATCGGTTGCTCGGAACAGGCCCAGCTTGCCGTATTTGGCCTGGGGGTAACCCTCTACCACCGGATAGTCCTCCGTAAGGGCGTAGCCCAGTCCCATAACCACCCCGCCCTCAATCTGGCCTTCGGCGGCCCGGGGATTCACCAATCTGCCCATATCGTAGGCGGCGGTGACATTGACCACCCGCCCCGATACATCTAAGGTCACCACCTGGGCGGCGTATCCGTAGGCCACGTGGCTGACGGGATTTTCTTTTTCACTGCCGATGGGATCGGTCTGGGGCGCAAATTCAGCGTAGAACTCTCGGCCCTCCAAGTCCCCCAGCGTCTCGCCGCCGTCCAAGGCCGCTTTGAGCTTTTGACAGGCCCGTACTGTGGCCTCTCCGGCGAATACGGTCTGGCGGGAGGCGGTGGTGGTCCCGGCGTCGGGGGTTCTCCTGGTGTCCGGCCGCTCCACTACGATCATTTCCGGGGAAATCTCCAGGGTCTCACAGGCCATCTGGGTCAAGACCGTGGCCATCCCCTGGCCGATACAGGCCGCACTGGTGCGCAGATGAATCCTCCCCCGCTCCACAGAGACAATGCAGCGGCTGATATCCGGCACACCCACACCCAGACCGGAGTTTTTAAAACAGGAGGCGATCCCCGTGTAGGGACTCCCCTCGTATACGTCCCGCACAGCTTCGAGACACTCGGCCAGTGCGGTAGATTGATCGGCAATCTGGCCGTTGGGGAGCACCTGTCCGGGCCGGATGGCGTTGCGATACCGGATCTCCCAGGGAGAGATCCCCGCCAGTTCCGCCAAGAGATTCAAATTCGACTCCATAGCAAAAGCCGATTGGGGTACGCCGAACCCACGAAACGCCCCGGCGGGGGGATTGTTGGTATAGACCGCCGTCCCTCTGACCTCTACATTTTGATAATTATACGGCCCCCCCGCATGGGTACAGGCCCGCTGGAGCACCGGCCCACCCAGAGAGGCAAAGGCCCCCGTATCCGAGACAATTTCCGCTTTCATGGCGGTCAAGATACCATCTGCGTCACAGCCCGTGGTCATAGTAATCTCCATGGCATGGCGTTTGGGGTGGACGATGAGACTTTCCTTCCGGCTGAATTTGATCTTCACGGGCAGGCCCGTCAGATAGGCCGCCAGAGCGGCGTGGTGCTGACAGCTCAAATCTTCTTTGCCGCCAAATCCGCCACCCACTAGACAGCTGATGACGTGTACCTTTTCCTGGGGAATCCCCAGCACCATGGCGATCTGATGTTGCTCATCATAAATGCTCTGGCCGCCGGTGTAGAGGCGGACACCGTCCTCCTCTGGGATGGCGATGGCGCACTCCGGCTCCATAAATGCGTGCTCCGTAAAAGGCAGGGAATAGCGGCGAGTGACCACATGGGCGGACTTTGCCAGCGCACCCTCCGGGTCGCCCCGCTTCAAATGCTCCTGCCGTAAGATATTGCTCCCGGTAGACGGCTGTACCAGCGGCGCCCCCTCTGCCAATCCCATGACCGGGCTGGTGATGGGCGGCAACACCTCGTATTCCACGTCGATCAGCGCCAAAATCTCCGGCAACGACTCCTGCCGCCGGGATACAACCAGTGCCACGGCGTCCCCCACATATTTGGTCACATCGCCGACGGCGATGAGCGTATCCTGATCGTGGATCAAATGCCCAATCTGATTCGCCCCCGGAATATCCGCCGCCGTAATGATCCGAATGGCATCGGGATGGGCACGTGCCCGCTCAATGCCGATAGAGCGCACAATGGCCCTGGGATATTTGGATCGGAGGGCTCCGGCGTAGACCATGCCGGGGACGGTCATATCGTCCACGTAGATACCCGTACCCAGGGTCTTTTCCACGGCATCTACCCGGAAAAAATCTTCGCCTAATTTCCCCGTAAACGTCTCCTGTGGGATAGCGATCCCCTCCCGGAAAAAGCGGGCCGCCAATAAGATGGCCTCCTCAATTTTCACATACCCCGTACAGCGGCAGATATTGCCCCGGAGCGCCGCCTTGACCTGGACCAGATCGGGATCCGGCGTATAGGCTAACAGGGCCTTTGCCGCCATGACCATGCCGGGGATACAAAATCCGCACTGGACGGCCCCCGTCTTGGCGAAGGCATAGGCATAGACCGCTTTCTCCCGCTCCGATAGCCCCTCAATGGTGGTGACCCGCTTGTGGGCCAGGGCGCTCATCTTGACCATACAGGCCCGCACGGCCTTATCGTCCACGAGCACCGTACAGGTGCCACAGGCCCCCTCGCTGCACCCATCTTTCGTCCCGGTTAAGCCCAATGTATCCCGCAAAAACGGCATGAGCCGCTGATCAGCCTGCTCACACTGCACTTCTCGGTTGTTGACAAAAAAGGAACTCATACTGTGCCTCCGTTTTACCCAACTGTAATATTCAAGCTTTTCACAATACCACCGGTTGTTTTAATAGAATATGATACGTCCGAACAACCAGCGGGGATCGTTATTTTATTGCTCACAATACGACCCGCTTCAAACAATATAAACATTTCATGTTCCTGGTCGTCTATTTCAATTTCTACTGTTTTTCCGTTTTTAATGCGAACTGCTCGTATAGGCTCAATAAGTTTCCTATTTCCAATTTCATCAGAGGACTCAATAAATAACTGCTCCTTGTTTGATGAAATCTGTTCACAGTATTCGTCACAATCTTGACAATCAATTCCTTTCGTACACAACGGCGGAAAGTTATCTGTGTCGAAATTCAAAACGCACCAATAATCTGCCCATATAGCAAATAATTTGCATTTCTCTCTCTTAATCATTAAGCGTCGCATCCCTTGTCCACCTAACTATAAATTTTTCCATAAAGACGTTATTCGGCGCTCATTGTTTTTGCTTTATGCGCTGTTATAATCGTAAAGCTAGTGGCATTAACCGTTATTGTGGCACCATCTGTATAGGCATACCAGTTCTTTCCACGCTTGACAACATCGTTTGCATCTCTGATTCTACCCCTGCACCACGCAACAACGTCTGCATCAATTAAGCCTAGATTTTTTCTAATTCGCTCTACGCCTAGCTCTGTAGTGTGTATTTTATCAAGATTGGTCAGTAAATCTACGCTCATTTTCCTATCCACCTAGCTATAAAATTTCTAACATTGTCACAAAATACCCTCGCTACGTAGCAAACAACCCTACTCCGCCCACATCTCATAGTCCACCGGCGTATCAATATCCAACAATAGCTTCCCATCCGCAACGGTCACAGGCCAACAGGCCGCCGGATATTGTCTCCGCACTTGCCGCCCCCCCCCATCCCCCGTCAGGGCCAACAAATCCGCCCGGAAGCGGGGTGCAAATAGGGTCGGGCTCTTGGGCTGATTGTCGGGGCCGACGGGATACACAATCCGCTCTCCGCTGTCGGCGGCCAAAATCGCCGTGATGGTCGCCTCGTCCAGCAGGGGCTGATCTCCCATGAGAAAGAGCAGGCTATCGCCGGGTTCCGCCGCTTGGACGCCCAGGCGCACACTGGTACTCTGCCCCTGCTCTGGTGCCGGGTTGATGGCAATCTCCCCCGCCCAGTCCACTTGATCGGCAATTGCTTGGGTGGTGACTAATACAGACCGAGTAAAGGGAAATCTGGCCGCCAAATCCAAGCTGTGCTGGATCATAGGCTTTCCCCCTATGGGCAACAGCAGCTTCTGCGCCCCCATTCGCCGGGACAGTCCAGCGGCTAAGATGATAGCTGTGGTCGGTCTCATCTCGGCCCCTCCCCCGATCCCTAATACGATCACAAGTTATAGTCAAACCACTTGAAAAGAGGATTGACAAATCCCACAATAAGAGCTATACTGTAATTACAAAAGGCGTTGCCGGTAAACGGTTAGCCTGATTAACAATTAGTTGGAATAACCGCTTGCTTTCTCAGGGCATGGGCGGTTATTTCCTTTTGTCTATGTAGTCCAAGAGCTTTATCATCAACACCGCAGATGCGAGCATCAATGTCATAGTCTCGAATACCGACATGGCCTCACCCCCTTTCGGAGGATGTTGGCTAACCGCCTACCGTATTGGTAACGCCTAGTTGTATTGTATGCCACAATACTGGGCTTGTCAATTTATTTTTTGACTAGCACCTGGATCATATCCCCGTGCAAATCCCCGGCCAGAATCGTAAACGTTTGGCACAGTGCGGGGTCCAGCCGTTCTGTCAGGACAATTGCCTGGGCGATGCCCGGTTCGCCCTGCCGAACGTTCAAAAATAGCACCCGGCGGCCACGGGCTCTGTGAAACAGCCCCTCCGGGTGTTCGACTATGGCGGCCAAATGATCCAATGATACCGGCTCCCCCGGCGTTGCACCGGTGAGGCGGCAAAATCGCTCAATCCGATGCACAGTCCGATTGTCTACCCGCTGTCCCAGCGCCCAGAGACCCAAAACGCCAATTGTCACCGTGGAAAACGCGGGTATTACCGGCTCATCGTCCACCCACCCTTTGAGCGGCTTACCCTTGGAGCCGTCACACTCCAACAGCGTCAATCCATCTGCGGGGCGCAGCGCCCGGATCTGACCCAGTGGCGGAGCCGTAATCTTCTCCCCCACTTCGCCGCCGTACAAGAGATTGATCCCCGGTTGTATACTTGCACCCCGGGAGATGTCCCAATCATATTGCCCGGAATCGGGCCGCAGCATCTTCGTGGTGGTGGAAATCAAAACAAATTTGTCCCGACACTCCTCCGCCAATCGAAACAGGAGCGATGTTTTTCCACCACTCCCCACAACGGAGACCACGTCTCCCAATTTCAATTGTAATACATCTGCATAATTCATAGTTTTTAACACCCCGACAAAATCGCCTCCAGCACTCCGCCGCCAATTGCTCTCGCCTTGTCTGATACAGTATAACAGTGAGACAACTCACATCGGGGATCAATATCGCCACATTTCATCCCGGCTATCGTAACGACACCGGATTGCAAAACACCCCGGAGGATGCCGTCAATCTGCGCCGCAATCGGCACACCGTCCACAGTGCCGACAATATCCCCGGACTTGACCCGTGTACCAATGTCCAGTTTCTGCTGAAATACACCCCCGACAGGAGTACGGAGTACACGGTCTGTTGTCTGACCGCCGACCTCGCCGGGTACGCCGGTATTGGGGATCGCACTGCCCCGGATGATGACACGGCCCAGATCGTGGCCCCGATTGCTCTCTACAACGGCGTGGCAATCCACTCCGGCTGTAAACCCAGGGCCGACGGCGATAACTACAGGGGCGTCGGTGATAGACGTACCCAAGTTTTTCTTGGCCAAAATCGCATCTACAACTGCATCTGGATTCAAGTGCGAAATGCAAATGGCCCCAGGATCAATCAAAACGGGGATTTTCCCAACAGCCCAAGTCTCCCCCGCCCTATCAGCTGATGGAACCAGCACGGCTTCGATCCCCTCCACAGTGGCCGATCCATCGGTCACTGCGCTGGAAAAGCTGACTGTCCGGCGCACTGTCGTCGGCACGGGGCGTTCCGTCATAGTCACTTGAAATTGGGCTCGGTGGAGACGGATTGCGATCCCCGTGGCAATATCCCCGGCGCCTTTGATCAATACACACATCCGGCTCACGCCTCGGATTCCTCGTCCGGCTCCGGGGCCAAGTCTGTGAAATCGTCTTTGGGGATATCGGCATAGGCGTCGTCTGTGGCAGCTGGTACGCCGCCGCCAGACTGCATCTCCTGCCACTGGGCGCGGGTGACCAGCACCTGCCGCGGCTTCGATCCCTCGAAGGGGCCAACGACTCCCGCCTCTTCCAACTGATCCATCAGGCGGGCCGCACGGGAGTAACCCAGTTTCAGTTTCCGCTGTAACACAGATACGGAGGCCTGACCCAAATCCATAACCACATTGGCCGCATCGCCGAACATCTCATCGTAATCGTTGTCGTTGGAGCTGTCTTGTCCCGCACCGCCCACTTTCTTATCGTCGCTGGCGGCGTTTTCAATATAATTCCCCACGGTGTCGTCATAGTCCGGCGCCCCGCTCTCTTTGAGGAATTCGATCACGGACTCCCGCTCGGCATCGCTGACGAAGGTCCCCTGGATGCGGGTGGGCTTATTGGCCCCCACGGGCTTATAGAGCATGTCCCCATTACCCACCAGTTTCTCCGCCCCCATGGTGTCCATGATAATCCGGGACTCCATAGCGGAAGAGACCGCCAAGGCGATCCGGGAGGGGATATTGGCCTTCATCAGACCCGTGATCACATCGGCGGAGGGCCGCTGGGTGGCGATGACCAGGTGGATGCCGGCCGCACGGCCCATCTGGGCCACTCGGCAGATGGATTCCTCCACCTCTTTAGACGCCACCAGCATGAGATCCGCCAGTTCGTCAATGACCACCACGAGTTGCGGGAAGGGCTGTAACTCTTCCCGTTTTTTTGCCATGTTATTATATCCGGCCAAATCTCGTGCGCCGGTCTCAGAGAAGAGCTTGTACCGTTTTAGCATCTCCGTCACGGCCCACTGGAGTGCACCCGCCGCTTTTTTCGGGTCCGTAACCACGGGGATCAAGAGATGGGGGATGCCGTTGTATATCCCAAACTCCACCATTTTCGGGTCAATCATAATGAACTTGACCTCGTCTGGCTGGGCTTTGTACAACACGCTTAAAATCAGGGAGTTCATGGTCACAGATTTCCCGCTGCCGGTGGTTCCGGCGATGAGCAGATGGGGCAGTTTTGCAATATTGCCCACCATACAGGTGCCGCTGATGTCCTTGCCCAGGGCAAAGGTCAGCTTGTCCGCGGGCGCAGTAAACGCCTTGGATTCAATGACCTCCCGGAGATAGACAGTGCTCACCAGCTTATTGGGCACCTCAATGCCCACGGTGGATATCTTATCGGGGATGGGCGCAATCCGTACGCCGCTGGCGCCCAGACTAAGGGCCAGATCATCGGCGAGATTGGTCAATTTATTGAGCTTGATCCCCGCCTCCAGCTCCAACTCGTATCGGGTCACCGAAGGGCCGCGGGTGACGCTGACAATGTTTGCATCAATCCCAAAACTGGTCAAAGCCGCGCCCAACCGCTCGGCGTTGAGGGCCACTTCTTTGGATCCGTCCACGGCGGTGGCTTTGCCCTTTTTCAAGAGATCTATAGACGGGAATTTGTATTCCGGCAAGGGCTCCGTCTGAGTTTCCTCAATGGTCTTCGCAATATCGGCCCGGGCCTCCGCCACGTCCTGAGGCCGAATCTTCTCCACCGTCGGCACCGGGTCGGATGCAATCACCTGATCCCGGATGGGCGGTGCGCTGTCCGGCTGATAGTCTGTGAGATTTGGCACATCGGGGGAATCGTCCCGCTCCGGCAGTTTTTCGCCACCAAACGGGATGTCATACTCTTTTGTGAATGCCGACGGCGGCAGTGTTACATCTTCTGTCAAGAACCTGTCCGGAGAGGCCACATTGGGCCGCTTTAAAGCGATGGGTTTTTTGGACTTTGATTTGCCCCCGGACGCCACAGAATCCTCCCCATCTACGGGGATGTCGATTAAGGGCAGTCTCCGCTTCTTCTCCTTTGGAAACTCCCAGGCCGGTTCCGGTTCCGGCTCATATTCGTATTCCAACGGCTTTCGATTTTTCAACCAGTCGGCAATGTCTGCCACACTCTTGTTGCAGATAAACAGGATGCAACCCAGCAGAACGATAACAAAGACAATCACGGCCCCCACAATACTGACCATGCTCTCAAGAAATTGGGCCAGTATCCCGCTGAAAATGCCGCCACTTTCCATCTCCCGCCCGGTTTCCCAGAGATCACCCACTGTACCCGGCGCAAACGCCAGGGGCCGGGTATAGAAAAATAAGTGCATGATAGCGCCTATTACAATTGGGATCAAAGAGACGCAGACCAGCCGCAAGATCACAGGCCGTCCGCGGTGGAAGAATAGGATCACCATGGCGACAAAGAGCATAGGCGGCACAGCAAAAAAGCCCCATCCAATCAGTCCGCTGATCCCTTCCCGCAGACCGAAAAGCAGCACACCATCCTCTGGCGAAGCGGTAAAATAGGCCAAAAACGTAAAGATTCCTATAATCAGACAGAGAAACGCGCCAATTTCTCGCCGCCGGGGTACCCGACCGCTTTGATTGGCATTTTTCTTTTCGTTTCCAGACGATTCTGGCGTCTTCTTTTTCGTTATTTTCTTCCCCTGGGGCATTGATGTGTCACTCCAAATTTTCTAATTCATAATTGCCAGAACAATGGATGCAATAATCGCAACGGCACCCGCAAACCAGCAGTAGTAGGCAAACTTTCCAAACTTCCCTGCGTCCACCAGCATCTTTACCAGTCGGATGGCGAAATATCCTGTCACACCGGCCACCAAAACGCCCGCCAGATACATCGGCATCAACGACCAGTCCACCACGTCGATCTCCGTGATCGAGGTGACGATATTGGCCCCTATAATGGCGGGGATACTGAGCAAGAAAGAGAACCGCACTGCAAATCCCCGGTCAAGCCCTGTCATAGCGCCAGCGGTGATGGTGAGTCCGGATCGGCTCAGTCCCGGCAGAACCGCCACAAATTGGATAAATCCAATGACCAGCGCGTTCTTCACGGTCATGTTCTTCTCTCCCCGCCGGCCTCTCGCCAGCTTATCGGAGAAGAATAGAACCCCGCCGGTGATGAGGAGCATCAAGCCCACAAACCACATCCGATTCCCCAACTGCCGAACCGTGCTTTGTAGCGGTATGGCCAACACCATGGGCAACGTGGCAATGATCAGCATGAGTGCCAGCCTGGCCTTGGAGGGTGCCACCGGGTTCTCTTCGTCGCCACGCCCCGGTCTCACCAAAGAAATGGTCGCCCGGACCATCTCCACAATGTCCTTACGATACACAATGCAGACCGCTACTAGAGTACCCAGGTGGAGCAATACATCAAAGAACAAATGTCGTTCGTGGATGTCCTCCAAACCAAAACTTTGGAATATGGCCAGATGTCCCGAACTGGAGACGGGCAAAAACTCCGTCACCCCCTGTATAAATCCTAAAAAAATTGCCAATGGCCAACTCATAGAGAAGGCCCCCTTTCTATATCGCACAAGCTATCTGATCTATATTAGCATATTTATGAAAAAATAACAACTGCAAGGCGAGAGGTTTTCCTTGTCCCAAAATATTCTCGGACACCCCCTGCATATACTGTGCCAAAGGGGGTTGACCCACGCTATGACACGGGGACGAAAACTGCTCTACAACACACTGCTCCTCACAGGGGCGGCCATGTTTATGCGGGCTGCGGTGGTGAGTTTCCAGGTCTATCTGGCGGGGGTTATCGGCGCCGCCGGCATCGGCCTGTTTCAGCTGGTGGCCTCTACCCAGTTCTTGGCCATGACGGTGGCTATCTCCGGCATCCGATTTGCCACCACCCGCCTAGTATCAGAGGAGATGGGGTTGGGAAAACCCGGTGCTGTGCCACGGGTGATGATCCGCTGTTTTTCCCATGCGCTGTTTTTTGGCACCCTGGCCGGTACACTTCTCTTCCTGGGTTCCAGTTGGATCGGCAACGTCTGGATCGGCGACGGACGCACAATTTTATCCCTGCGGTTGGCGGCTATTAGCCTGCCATTTATCAGCTGTACCGCCGTTATGAACGGCTATTTCACCGCTGTCTCCCGGGTGGCGAAATCCGCCACTGTCCAGGTGACGGACCAGATCATACGGATCGCCTTCGTTGTGGCACTGCTCACCCTCTATCCGCCGGACGGATTGGAGATGGCCGCCGCCCAAGTCGTCCTGGGGGGCGTCTCGGCGGAGATCCTCTCTACCATCAAGCTCTTTCTCCTCTACCGCCACGACAAGGGGTCGCTCCCCAAATCCAACGGCGAGAGCCCCCACCTCACCCGGCGGCTTTTGGGCATCTCCATGCCCTTAGCCGCCAGTTCCTATGTGCGGAGCGCGCTCAACACCCTCCAGCACATGCTGATCCCACGGGGCCTACGCCGGGGCGGCGCGGAGGGAGATCAAGCCCTAGCGAGTTATGGCGTCGTTCACGGGATGGCCTTCCCCGTCATTATCTTTCCCTCGGCTATCTTCTACGCCGTGGCGGAGCTGATGGTACCGGAGCTCACCGCATCCCAGGTGGCCGGGAATAAAGACCGTATCAGCTACTTAGTATCAAAACTCCTGCGAATCGCCCTGTATCTCTCCATCGGATTAGCAGGTCTGTTTTTGGCCTTCAGCGGCACCCTGGGTGAGGTGATCTATCCCCACACCCCAGGGGTGGGGGCCTACATCCGGGTACTCTCCCTGCTCATGCCCATTATGTTCTTAGACGCCATCACCGACGGGATGCTTAAAGGGTTGGGCCAACAGGTTTACTCCATGGGCGTCAACATTGTGGATTCTTTTCTCAGTGTGGTGCTGGTCTATCTGCTCCTGCCCATCTTCGGCATCCAGGGTTTTATCTGGATCGCCTATTTTACCGAGTGTTTTAATTTTATCTTAAGCCTCCGGCGCATCGCCCAGATTACAACGATCCGACTGGCCCTGTCGGATGTGATAAAACCCGCCCTCTCCATCCTGGCGGCGGTGTATTTGACCCTGTGGCTACTCCGCACTTTTGGCCTGCCCCTGGTATCATCTGCCGGGAGCCTGATCCTGCATTTTCTCCTGGCCGGCGTCATCTATCTGGCCCTGCTCCGGCTGCTGGGCTGTATTACACCCCAGGATCTCCGCTGGGTGAAACGGCTGGTTAGCTCCTCCGCCTAGGACAGCAAAGCGCCTGCCGAAATGGCAGACGCTTTGTTATTCTTTTCAGCCCTCAGTCAATCTCCTACCGCACACCCTTGTCATAGGGCTGTCCAACAGCTTTCGGAGCCATGGTGTTTTTCGATGTAAACGCCAAGACGATCAAGGTCGCCACAAACGGTAATATCCTGTAGACAACAGGGGAGATTGGCAGCGCAAACAAAAACGGGATGGCGATATAGCTCCGGGAAATAACCTGCATAATCCCAAAGAAGAAGGCGGCAAATAAAATTTTCCCAGGCCGCCATCCGCCAAAAATAAGGACGGCCAACGCCAAAAAGCCATAGCCGGATACCGACCCGCTAAATATCCCTGTTATGGGAATCGCCCAGACAAGACCGCCCAGGCCCGCCAGAGCACCGGAAATCAATACCCCGGCGTAGCGCATTTTTACAACGCTTACCCCTACAGAGTCCGCCGCTTGCGGGTGTTCGCCACAGGCTCTCAGTCGCAGACCAAATTTTGTCTTATATAGCACGAAGGCCGAAACCGCTAAAATCACAAAGCCCAAATAGGTCGTGACAAACGTATTTTGAAAAAACAGAGGGCCAATCACAGGTATGCTGCCCAAAAGGGGTACGCTTTCGATCCGGAACCAGTTGTTTGGAAAGTGCAGGTTCTGCGTACCGGTGAGCAGCTTTGAAGCGTAGACCGCAAAGGCGGCGGCAAACATATTGATGGCCACACCGCTTATGATCTGGTTCGCCCGCAAATTAATGGCGGCATATGCGTGAAAGACTGAGACAACCACACCGGTGGCCAAGGCAATCAAAAGTCCCAGCAGCAAGAGAAGCGGAATGGAAAACGTCTCCTGAAAGGTAGAGATAAACAAGACCCCTGTAAACGCACCCATGATCATTTTGCCCTCCAGGGCAATATTGACTACGCCGGATTTTTCTGAAAACAGACCGCCCAATGCAACAATCATGAGAGGGATCATAAAGAACATGGTGTGTTGTATGATGAAATAGACTATATTCACAGTGTCTCCCCCTCCCCTCTCTCTGCATCGTTCATTTTTTCAATAATTGCTTCTAAAGTATCTCGTTCTGCGTCCGGTTCTGCGTCCGGTTCTGCGTCCGGTTCTGCGTCCGGTTCTGCGTCCGGTTCTGCGTCCGGTTCTGCGTCCGGTTCTGCGTCCGGTTCTGCGTCAGACTTGCTCCGCCTGCTTC
>Ga0131853_10005892_pt1 | contig 22132 bp, 18 predicted proteins | sample TergutLab28metaG_FD_92764 | JGI IMG/M metagenome (GOLD analysis project Ga0131853, IMG submission 92764) | Labiotermes labralis P1 segment gut microbial communities from Petit-Saut dam, French Guiana - Lab288 P1 (version 2) (version 2) | ecosystem: Host-associated > Arthropoda: Insects >... | reverse complement strand
GAAAAAACAAAGCAAACCCCCTCCCAGCTCTTACTCTTTTAGCCTGTTTTTTATTGGACTTTGCCCCGTAAGTCCTTATAATACAAGGACTTACGGGGCAGCCAATTCAGTTTACTCGGAAAACAGGTCGGTCTGCAACAGACCTGTACAATGCCGCCAAAATTCCCCCAATTCAGTTTACTCGGAAAACAGGTCGGTCTGCAACTCTGCCAAGACGGGACAGTTCAGAACAAATAATTCAGTTTACTCGGAAAACAGGTCGGTCTGCAACAAGGCAAGGATAGCTCAGAAGGCAAAGAGGAATTCAGTTTACTCGGAAAACAGGTCGGTCTGCAACCGCGCGCTGTTGCACAACTGTCTGACGGCGAATTCAGTTTACTCGGAAAACAGGTCGGTCTGCAACCGCGGGCTGTTGCACAACTGTCTGACGGCGAATTCAGTTTACTCGGAAAACAGGTCGGTCTGCAACAATAGGGTGGGTCGAGGACAACCTCGACCGAATTCAGTTTACTCGGAAAACAGGTCGGTCTGCAACTGCGCTCATGCGCTTACGTAGCTAAATACAAATTCAGTTTACTCGGAAAACAGGTCGGTCTGCAACCATATCCGCGAAGTTATTTGCGGGGGCAATAATTCAGTTTACTCGGAAAACAGGACGGTCTGCAACAGCGGCCTGTGGTGGAGGTCTTACGATGGAAATTCAGTTTACTCGGAAAACAGGTCGGTCTGCAACTTTCTCATCGAGGGCTGGTTCCAGCCGTCAAATTCAGTTTACTCGGAAAACAGGTCGGTCTGCAACGGCAGAATACCGTACAAATATGTATCATCTAATTCAGTTTACTCGGAAAACAGGTCGGTCTGCAACTACAATATCGATGTGGCATTTCGAGCCTCCAATTCAGTTTACTCGGAAAACAGGTCGGTCTGCAACAGGCGTCTGACCACGCTGTTGCTCGGGGCGAATTCAGTTTACTCGGAAAACAGGTCGGTCTGCAACTATCTGAGGCAATGAAGAAGTATCATGCATAATTCAGTTTACTCGGAAAACAGGTCGGTCTGCAACTGCGTGAAATAGAGCGAGCGCACCGCGCCGAATTCAGTTTACTCGGAAAACAGGTCGGTCTGCAACAAGGCGGGTGGTGGTTGTCGTTTACGCATCAATTCAGTTTACTCGGAAAACAGGTCGGTCTGCAACACGCAGAAAAATACGGCGTTAAATTGCCTGAATTCAGTTTACTCGGAAAACAGGTCGGTCTGCAACCGCCTCAAAGGGCTTACCCTCTTTGCTCTTAATTCAGTTTACTCGGAAAACAGGTCGGTCTGCAACCGACGCCCCTGACGAGTACAAACTTCTCAAAATTCAGTTTACTCGGAAAACAGGTCGGTCTGCAACAGGCGATGTCCAATGCCCAAGATCGGCGCGAATTCAGTTTACTCGGAAAACAGGTCGGTCTGCAACGGGCTTAATCCTCGGCGGTAAACCTTTAACAATTCAGTTTACTCGGAAAACAGGTCGGTCTGCAACATACTCACCGGAACGCCGCCGGAACCGAGAAATTCAGTTTACTCGGAAAACAGGTCGGTCTGCAACAACGTTTTTCTTTTTCGCGTAAGGTCTTAAAATTCAGTTTACTCGGAAAACAGGTCGGTCTGCAACAGTCTCAGCAGCAGCAATCCCCAGCGTGAAAATTCAGTTTACTCGGAAAACAGGTCGGTCTGCAACTCGTGAGACAAGATTAAAAGCTCTTTTTCCAATTCAGTTTACTCGGAAAACAGGTCGGTCTGCAACCCCTTTCTCGTTATGGTGTCCGTCGCAGTTAATTCAGTTTACTCGGAAAACAGGTCGGTCTGCAACCGGTCGAGGCTGTCCTCGACCCACCTTATTAATTCAGTTTACTCGGAAAACAGGTCGGTCTGCAACGGTCGTATTCAAACGCAGATTGGAGTAGTCAATTCAGTTTACTCGGAAAACAGGTCGGTCTGCAACCTTTTGCCGCAAAATAAACACGCCGTAAAAAATTCAGTTTACTCGGAAAACAGGTCGGTCTGCAACTTATATGTTGACCGGGATTGTTAATTTCTAAATTCAGTTTACTCGGAAAACAGGTCGGTCTGCAACTATCGGGTATTTACAGCAATATCAAAATCCAATTCAGTTTACTCGGAAAACAGGTCGGTCTGCAACTTACATCCGACAACAGAGATGACCTGCACCAATTCAGTTTACTCGGAAAACAGGTCGGTCTGCAACTGCGGGAACTCAAGCCAGAAATACCTATGGAATTCAGTTTACTCGGAAAACAGGTCGGTCTGCAACCCGATAAGCAGACGGTATCTGATTTACTGGAATTCAGTTTACTCGGAAAACAGGTCGGTCTGCAACAATCACTCCAAGGAGGAGGCGGGGTACCGGAATTCAGTTTACTCGGAAAACAGGTCGGTCTGCAACACCAGTGGAGCGAGGACGATTGCAAGCGGTAATTCAGTTTACTCGGAAAACAGGTCGGTCTGCAACCGCCGAGTGCTTCAGTCATGACCTTTCGAAATTCAGTTTACTCGGAAAACAGGTCGGTCTGCAACAGGTCTGGGATTAGGCACTGCATTACTTCCAATTCAGTTTACTCGGAAAACAGGTCGGTCTGCAACTATAATAGTGCTAACAAACACTGAAATAGTAATTCAGTTTACTCGGAAAACAGGTCGGTCTGCAACTTGAACTTGACGCTGAGTTCCCAGGGGCTGAATTCAGTTTACTCGGAAAACAGGTCGGTCTGCAACCTCCTGATGTTAGGCTAAACCTATAGACTGAATTCAGTTTACTCGGAAAACAGGTCGGTCTGCAACGGCCGGACATCACCGGTACACATAAGTTGGAATTCAGTTTACTCGGAAAACAGGTCGGTCTGCAACTCTCGGCGACTACTCGGGACACGGTTTAAGAATTCAGTTTACTCGGAAAACAGGTCGGTCTGCAACTGCGTTCATGCGCTTATGTGGCCAAATACAAATTCAGTTTACTCGGAAAACAGGTCGGTCTGCAACCAATCGGAAAAGCTGCCGTAGGGGTTGAAAAATTCAGTTTACTCGGAAAACAGGTCGGTCTGCAACGCCCTCCCTCGCTCCTTACCGATAGCGTTTAATTCAGTTTACTCGGAAAACAGGTCGGTCTGCAACGTCGAAGGATTTCACAACGGGCGTTTTGAAAATTCAGTTTACTCGGAAAACAGGTCGGTCTGCAACGCAAGATGATCTTGGAACCCCACGCGGCGAAATTCAGTTTACTCGGAAAACAGGTCGGTCTGCAACGCAAGATGATCTTGGAACCCCACGCGGCGAAATTCAGTTTACTCGGAAAACAGGTCGGTCTGCAACTTTAAAATCTTCAACAAACGAAGTCCAACGAATTCAGTTTACTCGGAAAACAGGTCGGTCTGCAACATTCGCCGCTCTGATTCCTCGAAGCGGAATAATTCAGTTTACTCGGAAAACAGGTCGGTCTGCAACTGATAGGCTCCAGCGCGGAATTGCCGTATCAATTCAGTTTACTCGGAAAACAGGTCGGTCTGCAACTTCCGGCATTCAACGATGACTATCCTTCCGAATTCAGTTTACTCGGAAAACAGGTCGGTCTGCAACGTTAAGTTTTTGAACACTCCTACCAATAATAATTCAGTTTACTCGGAAAACAGGTCGGTCTGCAACAATCCGCCAGACTGATAAGGCTACCGCCTAAATTCAGTTTACTCGGAAAACAGGTCGGTCTGCAACACACATCAAGATGACCACAGAGCTATCTCCAATTCAGTTTACTCGGAAAACAGGTCGGTCTGCAACGTGGGATAACTTTATATCAGGCATTCAGCTAATTCAGTTTACTCGGAAAACAGGTCGGTCTGCAACTTTTTCACTTACTTACATTGAGCGCCCCTAAATTCAGTTTACTCGGAAAACAGGTCGGTCTGCAACCCATGGTCGGCACCATTTCGCAGGTTCTTGAATTCAGTTTACTCGGAAAACAGGTCGGTCTGCAACGAACCGCACCGGGCTTCGATATAGATAAATAATTCAGTTTACTCGGAAAACAGGTCGGTCTGCAACCCCCGTCCCGCACGAAGGTTCAAGTACCTTAATTCAGTTTACTCGGAAAACAGGTCGGTCTGCAACGCAACGTGCCGACCTAAGCCCGAGAGACAGAATTCAGTTTACTCGGAAAACAGGTCGGTCTGCAACCCTTCGCCTGTTCCGCCGTCGATGCGTTCAAATTCAGTTTACTCGGAAAACAGGTCGGTCTGCAACGTGGCGGTCGAAGGGGAATACGCGACAAAGAATTCAGTTTACTCGGAAAACAGGTCGGTCTGCAACCGTGATATTGCAAAACAGCAGTTTGATAAAAATTCAGTTTACTCGGAAAACAGGTCGGTCTGCAACTTAGCACCGACACTTGCAGGCCATGTGTGAAATTCAGTTTACTCGGAAAACAGGTCGGTCTGCAACATCCGCCAGACTGATAAGGCTACCGCCTATAATTCAGTTTACTCGGAAAACAGGTCGGTCTGCAACTAAACCATATCAATCTCCTGTAAAAAACCTAATTCAGTTTACTCGGAAAACAGGTCGGTCTGCAACTGGCATCACTGAATGCATCCTCGCCCGGCCAATTCAGTTTACTCGGAAAACAGGTCGGTCTGCAACAGGAGGAAGAACAGAAATAACAGTTGCCCAAATTCAGTTTACTCGGAAAACAGGTCGGTCTGCAACACGTAAGCTTTTCTATGTACTCTTCAGGCGAATTCAGTTTACTCGGAAAACAGGTCGGTCTGCAACCATGTTTCGTAAAACCGAAACTCTTCGCCCAATTCAGTTTACTCGGAAAACAGGTCGGTCTGCAACCGCTGGCGCCTCCCTGTAGAAGATAATTGAATTCAGTTTACTCGGAAAACAGGTCGGTCTGCAACGGCGGGGTATTTAACTAAAAATCATTTTGTAATTCAGTTTACTCGGAAAACAGGTCGGTCTGCAACTGCAAGATAACTTACAAGGTTTAGAAACTTAATTCAGTTTACTCGGAAAACAGGTCGGTCTGCAACTGGCAGGGCAAGGCGGCAATCTGCTTATCCAATTCAGTTTACTCGGAAAACAGGTCGGTCTGCAACGTACATCGTTGCCCACAGCGTCCTTTGTTAAATTCAGTTTACTCGGAAAACAGGTCGGTCTGCAACACATCGCCCCCATTCCCTGAGTAAACCCTCAATTCAGTTTACTCGGAAAACAGGTCGGTCTGCAACGGCAGAGGCAAAAGAGCTTCTACTCAAGTGAATTCAGTTTACTCGGAAAACAGGTCGGTCTGCAACCGCGGGATGAATCAAAGTCAATCGCCGAAAAATTCAGTTTACTCGGAAAACAGGTCGGTCTGCAACTCCGAGAGCGCATCATTGACCTCAAAGAGGAATTCAGTTTACTCGGAAAACAGGTCGGTCTGCAACGTTGTGCGTCCGCCCCCCACGCAAGTTTGGAATTCAGTTTACTCGGAAAACAGGTCGGTCTGCAACTGTCTCTGCCCGATACGGAATGTTCTACCTAATTCAGTTTACTCGGAAAACAGGTCGGTCTGCAACCGATGCCCTGTTAAACCAGTTGAAAAATGTAATTCAGTTTACTCGGAAAACAGGTCGGTCTGCAACGGCAGGCGCACAAAGCTCTTGCCGCCAAAAAATTCAGTTTACTCGGAAAACAGGTCGGTCTGCAACGAAAACCACCGCGCCGTTTTTATTCTTTGAAATTCAGTTTACTCGGAAAACAGGTCGGTCTGCAACCATCGCTATACCCACCGGCAAAGTACATAGAATTCAGTTTACTCGGAAAACAGGTCGGTCTGCAACGATTTGCATCCAAACTAGAACTGAGCACATAATTCAGTTTACTCGGAAAACAGGTCGGTCTGCAACCACAGCTCTTGTGGTGTGTCAGGGCGGGGAAATTCAGTTTACTCGGAAAACAGGTCGGTCTGCAACAGGGAGTGGTGGGCAGACGTGGAGAATAAAAATTCAGTTTACTCGGAAAACAGGTCGGTCTGCAACCACAAGCCCACACATGAGGGATTACGTAATAATTCAGTTTACTCGGAAAACAGGTCGGTCTGCAACGGGCGTAACGTGCGTCTGTTGCGCTTATCGAATTCAGTTTACTCGGAAAACAGGTCGGTCTGCAACGCGGGAAAGCGTTGCCAACGCCGCAGATGAATTCAGTTTACTCGGAAAACAGGTCGGTCTGCAACTTACGCCCTTAACCACAAGCATTATTCTGGAATTCAGTTTACTCGGAAAACAGGTCGGTCTGCAACGATTTGCATCCAAACTAGAACGGAGCACATAATTCAGTTTACTCGGAAAACAGGTCGGTCTGCAACTATTCCTTGTTCTTGGAAAAAATCCTTAAGAATTCAGTTTACTCGGAAAACAGGTCGGTCTGCAACCGTTAAGCGCTGCGAAACGTTGCGCCATAGAATTCAGTTTACTCGGAAAACAGGTCGGTCTGCAACGCATTAGGTGCGTTTATGATTGTCCCGTCGAATTCAGTTTACTCGGAAAACAGGTCGGTCTGCAACTGCGGCAATCATTTGGTAAGCGTATTTTACAATTCAGTTTACTCGGAAAACAGGTCGGTCTGCAACAGGCTACCCACGCAATGACTTTAGCGCAGCAATTCAGTTTACTCGGAAAACAGGTCGGTCTGCAACCTTTTATATATAGCACTTTAACTGGCTGAAAATTCAGTTTACTCGGAAAACAGGTCGGTCTGCAACGGAAGGGATAAAGCCGTGCAAATGCGATTCAATTCAGTTTACTCGGAAAACAGGTCGGTCTGCAACAGTTGGCATTGATGGGGAATTGCGGCAGGAAATTCAGTTTACTCGGAAAACAGGTCGGTCTGCAACTACTTCAACTGACTTTAACATATCAAACGAAATTCAGTTTACTCGGAAAACAGGTCGGTCTGCAACTCGAAGCAGGCGCGGCGCGAGATGCCCTATAATTCAGTTTACTCGGAAAACAGGTCGGTCTGCAACAATAGTGCGGCGAGTGCTGGTAAAGCGTTTAATTCAGTTTACTCGGAAAACAGGTCGGTCTGCAACGTTGTGCGTCCGCCCCCCACGCAAGTTTGGAATTCAGTTTACTCGGAAAACAGGTCGGTCTGCAACTTTGAATGTTACCTTGAAACGTGCCATCAAATTCAGTTTACTCGGAAAACAGGTCGGTCTGCAACAAAGACAGGCAATGAGATTATAGAGACGTTAATTCAGTTTACTCGGAAAACAGGTCGGTCTGCAACGCGAGCATTATACAGGGGTAAAATGACTGAAATTCAGTTTACTCGGAAAACAGGTCGGTCTGCAACTAATCCGCCGTTTGTGTTTATGTCGTTCAAAATTCAGTTTACTCGGAAAACAGGTCGGTCTGCAACGACCGGGGAGTGTCGGCGTTTTTTCGTTACAATTCAGTTTACTCGGAAAACAGGTCGGTCTGCAACTTTTGCGGTCATGCCGTGTTCAGCAATGTTAATTCAGTTTACTCGGAAAACAGGTCGGTCTGCAACGCGCCGGTTCATCGGGTGCGAGATAAACCCAATTCAGTTTACTCGGAAAACAGGTCGGTCTGCAACGCTAAAGAGTTTCTTAAGGTTTGCGCTTTCAATTCAGTTTACTCGGAAAACAGGTCGGTCTGCAACGGTCTCCGCAATATCATTATACAAAGCATCAATTCAGTTTACTCGGAAAACAGGTCGGTCTGCAACCAGCACCTGCTGCCACTGTGTCAGACGAAAAATTCAGTTTACTCGGAAAACAGGTCGGTCTGCAACGCCGCCTTTTATTGATATTGCTAAACCTATAATTCAGTTTACTCGGAAAACAGGTCGGTCTGCAACAGAAGAAAAGTTTGCCTATGCAAAAACAGTAATTCAGTTTACTCGGAAAACAGGTCGGTCTGCAACGCAGACTGTGTGATCATCTGGGAGGACTATAATTCAGTTTACTCGGAAAACAGGTCGGTCTGCAACCGGGACAGCCGGTACTTGTTTAACCGCGAAAATTCAGTTTACTCGGAAAACAGGTCGGTCTGCAACCATGGATGGAGGCAAAGTAACTTGACTTTAAATTCAGTTTACTCGGAAAACAGGTCGGTCTGCAACTTTTCTACCGGGCTTGAGTCTGGTGATACAAATTCAGTTTACTCGGAAAACAGGTCGGTCTGCAACTATTGACATTGTATACAGTTGACCATCATAAATTCAGTTTACTCGGAAAACAGGTCGGTCTGCAACAGCGGACACGAAAGAGAAATTAGAAAGATGAATTCAGTTTACTCGGAAAACAGGTCGGTCTGCAACCAAAGCCGAAACATCCCGCCCACTGCTTTCAATTCAGTTTACTCGGAAAACAGGTCGGTCTGCAACAAAGCCTCTGCATTGGCGAAAAAGAATATGAATTCAGTTTACTCGGAAAACAGGTCGGTCTGCAACTAAGGTAAGGTAAAGGAGGTTCCTACGGAGAATTCAGTTTACTCGGAAAACAGGTCGGTCTGCAACAGGCAGAATAATCACCTTCGTCTACCCTAAAATTCAGTTTACTCGGAAAACAGGTCGGTCTGCAACTCCCGAAGCCTACTGTCTCTGCGTCGACGAAATTCAGTTTACTCGGAAAACAGGTCGGTCTGCAACCTACGGGACTGCGGGCAAAACTCCCTTTATAATTCAGTTTACTCGGAAAACAGGTCGGTCTGCAACCAAAGCGCAAACCACCAATTCCATTGTATCAATTCAGTTTACTCGGAAAACAGGTCGGTCTGCAACCTGACAAGCGTTCTGAAGATTAAAGCCTCTAATTCAGTTTACTCGGAAAACAGGTCGGTCTGCAACCAGTAATTACAAACAGGACGGGCTACACGGAATTCAGTTTACTCGGAAAACAGGTCGGTCTGCAACTAATGCCGCCGCAAGGATCGCTGTATGATGAATTCAGTTTACTCGGAAAACAGGTCGGTCTGCAACCAAAAAGACCATAGCCATTACCTGTGAAGGAATTCAGTTTACTCGGAAAACAGGTCGGTCTGCAACCAAGGGGTTTTTAATCAATCTTTGTCGTAGAATTCAGTTTACTCGGAAAACAGGTCGGTCTGCAACAAGATAAGCTGGGGAACCCACGGCGGCCAGAATTCAGTTTACTCGGAAAACAGGTCGGTCTGCAACAGCACACTTCCAATAAAGACGATGGTCTATAATTCAGTTTACTCGGAAAACAGGTCGGTCTGCAACTGGTTCCAAGAGCTTGGCATAAGAAGGGCAAATTCAGTTTACTCGGAAAACAGGTCGGTCTGCAACTGGCATAATCGACACCTTTCTACGTGTACTAATTCAGTTTACTCGGAAAACAGGTCGGTCTGCAACGCTGTGCGTCCGCCCCCCATGCAAGTTTGGAATTCAGTTTACTCGGAAAACAGGTCGGTCTGCAACAGCAAATCACATGCCGCTTTAAGAATCTTTAATTCAGTTTACTCGGAAAACAGGTCGGTCTGCAACACCGAAAGCGACCTTAAAGGTCGCCCGTGCAATTCAGTTTACTCGGAAAACAGGTCGGTCTGCAACACATCGCCCCCTCCCGTTAATTCAGGCGGCAATTCAGTTTACTCGGAAAACAGGTCGGTCTGCAACACAGGAGTTGCAAACCTGCGCCCGTTTATGAATTCAGTTTACTCGGAAAACAGGTCGGTCTGCAACGCTATTAAGAAAGATAAAAAAGTTAAAAATAATTCAGTTTACTCGGAAAACAGGTCGGTCTGCAACGAAAGGTGTTACCTCTATCAATGATAACGAAATTCAGTTTACTCGGAAAACAGGTCGGTCTGCAACATAACGCAAAGGCTATCGAAGTATCGGGCTAATTCAGTTTACTCGGAAAACAGGTCGGTCTGCAACTCTTCATTCGAGCCTACATTTTTCAACTGGAATTCAGTTTACTCGGAAAACAGGTCGGTCTGCAACGTACTAATGCTTGGCATTTGAGGTATTGAAAATTCAGTTTACTCGGAAAACAGGTCGGTCTGCAACTGGTAATTCGTTGAGCTAAACACAGTTAGCAATTCAGTTTACTCGGAAAACAGGTCGGTCTGCAACAAAGAAAAAGAACAGGCTCTTGCTATAGGAAATTCAGTTTACTCGGAAAACAGGTCGGTCTGCAACAGACGGCGGGACAGACCGCAAGGATGTGATAATTCAGTTTACTCGGAAAACAGGTCGGTCTGCAACCACGGGAATTGGTTTCTTCCCCCGGTTCGTAATTCAGTTTACTCGGAAAACAGGTCGGTCTGCAACGCGGCGGAGTTCAGGGCAAGGGGTTTCAAGAATTCAGTTTACTCGGAAAACAGGTCGGTCTGCAACACAACAACATTGGATAAAGAATTTGACGGGAATTCAGTTTACTCGGAAAACAGGTCGGTCTGCAACGCGCTCCGCCGTCTCCGTGCATTTTTGTTTAATTCAGTTTACTCGGAAAACAGGTCGGTCTGCAACGTGCCCAGAACGCTCTCGGCCTTGACGCAGAATTCAGTTTACTCGGAAAACAGGTCGGTCTGCAACCGTGTACGCCAAGCTCTTCAAACTTATGCAAATTCAGTTTACTCGGAAAACAGGTCGGTCTGCAACAAGACGCAAGAAGATAAAGCATCAGTTCTTAATTCAGTTTACTCGGAAAACAGGTCGGTCTGCAACCGCAGCCAAGATGATATAGTCAAGCTTGCTAATTCAGTTTACTCGGAAAACAGGTCGGTCTGCAACCAACATCCTGCTGTTAAGTATTGCCTCTTTAATTCAGTTTACTCGGAAAACAGGTCGGTCTGCAACTAATTAACAGTACGAGAAGCTATTTCATCTAATTCAGTTTACTCGGAAAACAGGTCGGTCTGCAACATGAGTAGAGAAAGCGGATCCAGCAAACAGAATTCAGTTTACTCGGAAAACAGGTCGGTCTGCAACGACCTGCAACTTTTGCCACATTGGAAAACAAATTCAGTTTACTCGGAAAACAGGTCGGTCTGCAACGAATGGAACCAACATATATCGAAAAACCAAAATTCAGTTTACTCGGAAAACAGGTCGGTCTGCAACTACGCTTGATGATGGGACACAAAACGGAAGAATTCAGTTTACTCGGAAAACAGGTCGGTCTGCAACAAACGAAGTATTCATAAAAAAACGCCTGTAAATTCAGTTTACTCGGAAAACAGGTCGGTCTGCAACAGTACGGGGTAAACAAGTGCCGCCCTAAAAAATTCAGTTTACTCGGAAAACAGGTCGGTCTGCAACCACAGGCGAAAATAGCAAAGTTTACCGAAAAATTCAGTTTACTCGGAAAACAGGTCGGTCTGCAACTTTCATTTCGCTGCTCTCTTACGCTCTGCGAATTCAGTTTACTCGGAAAACAGGTCGGTCTGCAACGCGCCGGTTCATCGGGTGCGAGATTAACCCAATTCAGTTTACTCGGAAAACAGGTCGGTCTGCAACAGGAGTGGCAACCATACAACCAGGGACATAAATTCAGTTTACTCGGAAAACAGGTCGGTCTGCAACGCTGGATACTTCGATACAGGATGCGTATGGAATTCAGTTTACTCGGAAAACAGGTCGGTCTGCAACACAAAGAATTATCTGCATTGTTGAACTCCTAATTCAGTTTACTCGGAAAACAGGTCGGTCTGCAACTCAGGGAGCTTTCCCAACAGGGGATTACCAAATTCAGTTTACTCGGAAAACAGGTCGGTCTGCAACAATATCTTTTAATTCCATCTTTTTCTCCTTAATTCAGTTTACTCGGAAAACAGGTCGGTCTGCAACTTACGGGCAAGGAGCTTGTCTCAGGGTTCAATTCAGTTTACTCGGAAAACAGGTCGGTCTGCAACAGGGCGCAAGTGTCCGAAGTGCGGGAAAGAAATTCAGTTTACTCGGAAAACAGGTCGGTCTGCAACTCGCCAATACTGCGTTCCTTCTTATGCCGCAATTCAGTTTACTCGGAAAACAGGTCGGTCTGCAACGCACAAATAAAACAACGTCTACATTGAAAGAATTCAGTTTACTCGGAAAACAGGTCGGTCTGCAACTTAGACACCAACCAGCAAGAAGCGTTTGCAAATTCAGTTTACTCGGAAAACAGGTCGGTCTGCAACGGCGTGCCTGTTTTTATGAAAAACAGTCTGAATTCAGTTTACTCGGAAAACAGGTCGGTCTGCAACTGCCGACTTCCAAAAAGAGCAAGATGTTTTAATTCAGTTTACTCGGAAAACAGGTCGGTCTGCAACTGCGAGCGGGAAACAGGGAAGCACGGGCTGAATTCAGTTTACTCGGAAAACAGGTCGGTCTGCAACAAGCAACAAAGACTTGGGAGGGTCTGATGTAATTCAGTTTACTCGGAAAACAGGTCGGTCTGCAACGTAAACCATCTCTGGGTTGTGTAATGAAAAAATTCAGTTTACTCGGAAAACAGGTCGGTCTGCAACCAGATTTTGATTCTGTCATTGAAGGCGGCAAATTCAGTTTACTCGGAAAACAGGTCGGTCTGCAACTCTCCGTGGAGGCGACCTCGACTTATGGGAATTCAGTTTACTCGGAAAACAGGTCGGTCTGCAACGCAACGTCCCCGCCAGCCACTCCACCATTTAATTCAGTTTACTCGGAAAACAGGTCGGTCTGCAACTTGTACTGTCAGAGCCAAAACGTGAACCGGAATTCAGTTTACTCGGAAAACAGGTCGGTCTGCAACCATTATTGCGACCGCCATCTCTGCCAACATAATTCAGTTTACTCGGAAAACAGGTCGGTCTGCAACCGCAGACGTTCAAATGTCCGCGCTGGATCGAATTCAGTTTACTCGGAAAACAGGTCGGTCTGCAACGCACGCCCTGTTTCCGGCATTCGTTGACAAAATTCAGTTTACTCGGAAAACAGGTCGGTCTGCAACTAAATGTGTTTGTACGGCTCGCCTTCGCTCAATTCAGTTTACTCGGAAAACAGGTCGGTCTGCAACGGCGCGGATGAGGAAGAAGCAGAGAAAACCAATTCAGTTTACTCGGAAAACAGGTCGGTCTGCAACTGATGAGAAGGGAAGGGCTTGGCAAGAACAAATTCAGTTTACTCGGAAAACAGGTCGGTCTGCAACGCAGGCGGATGTGATAGGTGTCTTGCAAGAAATTCAGTTTACTCGGAAAACAGGTCGGTCTGCAACAAGCAATCGCCGCATGGAACAGGAGAACACAATTCAGTTTACTCGGAAAACAGGTCGGTCTTCAACGACCTTGGCGCGGTAACGCTCGTAGTCTTGAATTCAGTTTACTCGGAAAACAGGTCGGTCTGCAACCTTTGGCGGCTATCTGTGTTACCAAAATCAAATTCAGTTTACTCGGAAAACAGGTCGGTCTGCAACGGAACCAGTACAGACCCGCATGACGGGAAAAATTCAGTTTACTCGGAAAACAGGTCGGTCTGCAACTAAAAGCAAGATAGAAAAATCCGTGGAAAAAATTCAGTTTACTCGGAAAACAGGTCGGTCTGCAACCTATTGCAAGGTTAAGCTCGACAAAGCGTTAATTCAGTTTACTCGGAAAACAGGTCGGTCTGCAACATAATCGGGCGGTGCGTTACGCTGATGAAAATTCAGTTTACTCGGAAAACAGGTCGGTCTGCAACGGCTGAGGCTGAAGCGGAAAAGGCGGCGAAAATTCAGTTTACTCGGAAAACAGGTCGGTCTGCAACCGTATAGAGCGTTAAAAACCCCCGATAGGCAATTCAGTTTACTCGGAAAACAGGTCGGTCTGCAACGGGGGTCTGACCGCGCTGTTGCTCAGGGCGAATTCAGTTTACTCGGAAAACAGGTCGGTCTGCAACTTCGACGTTGTAAACAGCCTGTTCAGAGAGAATTCAGTTTACTCGGAAAACAGGTCGGTCTGCAACCGCAACATATGCCACTCGCTTTGCGAGGGAAATTCAGTTTACTCGGAAAACAGGTCGGTCTGCAACGGCGACCGGCTGGCATAGTACGAAGCCGTCAATTCAGTTTACTCGGAAAACAGGTCGGTCTGCAACACGCAACATGTGCCATTCGCTTTGCGAGGAATTCAGTTTACTCGGAAAACAGGTCGGTCTGCAACCGGTCGAGGCAGTCCTCGACCGCCCTTATTAATTCAGTTTACTCGGAAAACAGGTCGGTCTGCAACAGCAGGCATTTATGTACCTGTTTCGCCGTTAATTCAGTTTACTCGGAAAACAGGTCGGTCTGCAACGGAAAGAACATGCTCGCAAACAAGACCAAGAATTCAGTTTACTCGGAAAACAGGTCGGTCTGCAACCGCAGGGAACTATGTGTGGACACGGACTTTAATTCAGTTTACTCGGAAAACAGGTCGGTCTGCAACAGTTGCAACAGGCGCATTTGCACGGGGAAGAATTCAGTTTACTCGGAAAACAGGTCGGTCTGCAACGCTTGAAATGGCGCTGAGAGAAAATTACGGAATTCAGTTTACTCGGAAAACAGGTCGGTCTGCAACTAACCAAGCGAGCTTTGGGACTAATATGACAATTCAGTTTACTCGGAAAACAGGTCGGTCTGCAACCCGAATTTTCCGCGTACTCCGCGTCTACTCAATTCAGTTTACTCGGAAAACAGGTCGGTCTGCAACAGATTTGTATAACGCCGCCAAAAATTCCCCAATTCAGTTTACTCGGAAAACAGGTCGGTCTGCAACACAACAGGGCGCGGGGGACACACTTGCTTGAATTCAGTTTACTCGGAAAACAGGTCGGTCTGCAACTGTGGGGGAAAGCGTTGATGCAGCAAACCGAATTCAGTTTACTCGGAAAACAGGTCGGTCTGCAACTGCCGTAATCAACGCCCGTTCAGGCATAAAAATTCAGTTTACTCGGAAAACAGGTCGGTCTGCAACAAAGTGGATAAACCCGTTTATTTATATCGAAATTCAGTTTACTCGGAAAACAGGTCGGTCTGCAACAGTCAATTGATTTGGTCCGAATAAGCCGTCAATTCAGTTTACTCGGAAAACAGGTCGGTCTGCAACTCTCGCAGGTGCTTGGCGCTGCCACTGACAAATTCAGTTTACTCGGAAAACAGGTCGGTCTGCAACTGCCGTAATCAACGCCCGTTCAGGCATAAAAATTCAGTTTACTCGGAAAACAGGTCGGTCTGCAACCAATGAGAGAGATGGCAAACTACGGCGATAAATTCAGTTTACTCGGAAAACAGGTCGGTCTGCAACTTTCCATACACGAATAATATCATAACAATGAATTCAGTTTACTCGGAAAACAGGTCGGTCTGCAACTGAAATCGTGCGCTTACGTTGCCAAATACAAATTCAGTTTACTCGGAAAACAGGTCGGTCTGCAACTTACTAACTAAGTGATGTTTAATGTCAGCGAATTCAGTTTACTCGGAAAACAGGTCGGTCTGCAACAGTAAGGGGGGTCGAGGACTACCTCGACCGAATTCAGTTTACTCGGAAAACAGGTCGGTCTGCAACCAATTTTTCCGGCGGTGTTTTCGCAGCTCCAATTCAGTTTACTCGGAAAACAGGTCGGTCTGCAACGTTACGCGCCGGGTCGAATACCGGTATGTCAATTCAGTTTACTCGGAAAACAGGTCGGTCTGCAACGAGCATTGCAAGGGCTCCAATACCTTGCTAAATTCAGTTTACTCGGAAAACAGGTCGGTCTGCAACTCAACGCCGTAGCGTTCCAAGCGAGGGCGGAATTCAGTTTACTCGGAAAACAGGTCGGTCTGCAACTGCGCTTTGAGTTGTCCGCAAAAAGCTCAAAATTCAGTTTACTCGGAAAACAGGTCGGTCTGCAACGCGCAACGATTTGATAAGAGTGGGAAACAAAATTCAGTTTACTCGGAAAACAGGTCGGTCTGCAACAAGAAGTACGGTGGATCAAAGACATCACGTAATTCAGTTTACTCGGAAAACAGGTCGGTCTGCAACAGATCCTGAAGAGCCATCCAGTTCCGGTCTAATTCAGTTTACTCGGAAAACAGGTCGGTCTGCAACTACCGTAATGGAGGATATCCTCCAAATACAATTCAGTTTACTCGGAAAACAGGTCGGTCTGCAACTGAACGATGGCACGTATGTCATGTTCCATCAATTCAGTTTACTCGGAAAACAGGTCGGTCTGCAACAGCGCGGGCAAGGTATCGTTTGTAAGATTCAATTCAGTTTACTCGGAAAACAGGTCGGTCTGCAACTGTAACCGTTTTGTAAGGGGCAAGTGGAGGAATTCAGTTTACTCGGAAAACAGGTCGGTCTGCAACTGCTCATCCTTGCTCACGACAGTTACATTAAATTCAGTTTACTCGGAAAACAGGTCGGTCTGCAACGGGCTGATCCTCGGCGGTAAACCTTTGACGAATTCAGTTTACTCGGAAAACAGGTCGGTCTGCAACAGCGATAGAAAATAGGCGCAGCGTCAACGAAATTCAGTTTACTCGGAAAACAGGTCGGTCTGCAACGAGCCGGGCGGATATTCGTAATCGATATAGAATTCAGTTTACTCGGAAAACAGGTCGGTCTGCAACTGGCTGGGGGCACCGGTGTAGTCAAACCCAAATTCAGTTTACTCGGAAAACAGGTCGGTCTGCAACCCTCAGCGGCTCAAGCAGTGCTCGTTTTCAAATTCAGTTTACTCGGAAAACAGGTCGGTCTGCAACTTTTAAATGACCCTCAAATGAAAAAGACTAAATTCAGTTTACTCGGAAAACAGGTCGGTCTGCAACTGTTTAATGGTTCTGCAGTTGATTGGAAGGAATTCAGTTTACTCGGAAAACAGGTCGGTCTGCAACAACGTGCCGAGGGGAAACCCGAACCTGTCCAATTCAGTTTACTCGGAAAACAGGTCGGTCTGCAACGCTTAACGCAGGTAAAACTCTTCGTGATTGAATTCAGTTTACTCGGAAAACAGGTCGGTCTGCAACCACGATTTGAGGAGTACTACGCAGAATTTGAATTCAGTTTACTCGGAAAACAGGTCGGTCTGCAACTTTCTCTCGCTCAGTCGCCACCCGCCCCCTAATTCAGTTTACTCGGAAAACAGGTCGGTCTGCAACGGTGGAACATGAGCAGACGCGGTGTCCGTGAATTCAGTTTACTCGGAAAACAGGTCGGTCTGCAACTGTTTAATGGTTCTGCAGTTGATTGGAAGGAATTCAGTTTACTCGGAAAACAGGTCGGTCTGCAACAAGCCTTCTGCGCTCAGGGAAATGATAATAAATTCAGTTTACTCGGAAAACAGGTCGGTCTGCAACCGAAGAACTGATGACTGTCGTTTATTATTTAATTCAGTTTACTCGGAAAACAGGTCGGTCTGCAACACGATCATCTGTACGCGCTTCACCGCTGAAAATTCAGTTTACTCGGAAAACAGGTCGGTCTGCAACGGTTGAATGTGCCCACTCTTCAGCCTGAGGAATTCAGTTTACTCGGAAAACAGGTCGGTCTGCAACACGCGGCGAACCATCCCAGCGCAGACCATCAATTCAGTTTACTCGGAAAACAGGTCGGTCTGCAACCCACAAGACTCAAACCAAGAGTCGAGACCAAATTCAGTTTACTCGGAAAACAGGTCGGTCTGCAACTCTGACAACCGTTCTTCGCGCCTGTTCTAAAATTCAGTTTACTCGGAAAACAGGTCGGTCTGCAACACGTCTGACATGCAATCTACGTGCTGTATTAATTCAGTTTACTCGGAAAACAGGTCGGTCTGCAACGGACAGCGGGAATAACCGTTCCTATCCACAAATTCAGTTTACTCGGAAAACAGGTCGGTCTGCAACATACATCAAGAACGGGAACATAGGCGGCGGAATTCAGTTTACTCGGAAAACAGGTCGGTCTGCAACTGTCGCGCCGAGTAAAAGTAGAAAGAATAGAATTCAGTTTACTCGGAAAACAGGTCGGTCTGCAACTGAAGCCATCGTACCTGCAAAGCTCATTACAATTCAGTTTACTCGGAAAACAGGTCGGTCTGCAACCGCAAAGCCCTAGTCGAAAAGTTTGCAATAAATTCAGTTTACTCGGAAAACAGGTCGGTCTGCAACCGAAAACCCGTGAAAGCCGTACCGTGGAAGAATTCAGTTTACTCGGAAAACAGGTCGGTCTGCAACGCTCGCTTCCATCGGCATCACGAGACAACAAATTCAGTTTACTCGGAAAACAGGTCGGTCTGCAACCGATGCCCTGTTAAACCAGTTGAAAAATGTAATTCAGTTTACTCGGAAAACAGGTCGGTCTGCAACTGGCAGATAAAAGTCTCGTTAGGGCATTATAATTCAGTTTACTCGGAAAACAGGTCGGTCTGCAACGCGCAAGCTTTTCTATGTACTCTTCAGGCGAATTCAGTTTACTCGGAAAACAGGTCGGTCTGCAACATATCACCGAATACAGAGTAAAGGAACCCTAATTCAGTTTACTCGGAAAACAGGTCGGTCTGCAACGAAAAGGTAAAAAGTGAAAATCAACCAGAAAATTCAGTTTACTCGGAAAACAGGTCGGTCTGCAACGAAACGGGTTCGTCGCGGGTTAAGACCAGCAATTCAGTTTACTCGGAAAACAGGTCGGTCTGCAACACCTGCGTCATATTATCAAAAAAGACCTGCAATTCAGTTTACTCGGAAAACAGGTCGGTCTGCAACCCTGCCAGAAACCACGGTCGTCAGCACCAAAATTCAGTTTACTCGGAAAACAGGTCGGTCTGCAACAGTGGTGGTCGAGGACTGCCTCGACCATTTAATTCAGTTTACTCGGAAAACAGGTCGGTCTGCAACAACGAATGAATAACGAGTCTGCGACCATTGAATTCAGTTTACTCGGAAAACAGGTCGGTCTGCAACCTTACTTGTTTAATGCTTTATCCATGTTCTAATTCAGTTTACTCGGAAAACAGGTCGGTCTGCAACCGTCAATGAGCGTTAGCGTTTCTTTTATCGAATTCAGTTTACTCGGAAAACAGGTCGGTCTGCAACGTGGAGCCAAGATTTCCTATAGGAAAACCGAATTCAGTTTACTCGGAAAACAGGTCGGTCTGCAACACCCCGGTGCCGTTGAACCAGACGGCACCAAATTCAGTTTACTCGGAAAACAGGTCGGTCTGCAACTGGGCATTATTCCGTGCCCTTCTTATGCCAAATTCAGTTTACTCGGAAAACAGGTCGGTCTGCAACCATCCGGCATGATTGGTCTATTTAAGATATAATTCAGTTTACTCGGAAAACAGGTCGGTCTGCAACTTGTAGCTTTAACTGTTTTTGTGGCTCTGTAATTCAGTTTACTCGGAAAACAGGTCGGTCTGCAACCCGTGCAAGACCCACACGCACGACTTGCCGAATTCAGTTTACTCGGAAAACAGGTCGGTCTGCAACAGAGCGAAGGCGGAGACGACCCGTGGCCAGAATTCAGTTTACTCGGAAAACAGGTCGGTCTGCAACAGAAAAAAATTGTCTTTTGTCGCGCCTTTTTAATTCAGTTTACTCGGAAAACAGGTCGGTCTGCAACTTACCGTGGTTGATGCCACCAATATTCTGAAATTCAGTTTACTCGGAAAACAGGTCGGTCTGCAACGCGCCGGCTGCAAGTTCCGTAGGCATAAATAATTCAGTTTACTCGGAAAACAGGTCGGTCTGCAACCCTGGCAAAAAATTAAATCCCGCTCACTGGAATTCAGTTTACTCGGAAAACAGGTCGGTCTGCAACTAGCCAAACGCTATTTACGGCGGGTTCTCTAATTCAGTTTACTCGGAAAACAGGTCGGTCTGCAACTATAGCACCTGGGTCTGAACTTCCGCATTTAATTCAGTTTACTCGGAAAACAGGTCGGTCTGCAACCGATGTCGCTGGATATACAGATTGCCTTTGAATTCAGTTTACTCGGAAAACAGGTCGGTCTGCAACCGGAAGCGTACATTCAAAAACTGGTTGATAAATTCAGTTTACTCGGAAAACAGGTCGGTCTGCAACCCAACCATCCGCTTCATGTCCGGCTGCTGGTTGTAAATTCAGTTTACTCGGAAAACAGGTCGGTCTGCAACTTACCATGCGCTCCTGTGCCTACGTCGCCAAATTCAGTTTACTCGGAAAACAGGTCGGTCTGCAACAGATGGCAATTCTGGGCGCTCATATAATCGAATTCAGTTTACTCGGAAAACAGGTCGGTCTGCAACAACATTCTCGAACAAGAGGTTTTGCTTGCAAATTCAGTTTACTCGGAAAACAGGTCGGTCTGCAACCCGGATTTGTATTTCAAGATCGTCAAGAGAAATTCAGTTTACTCGGAAAACAGGTCGGTCTGCAACCTCCGCGCCGTTTTCCCGCCACTCACTCGAAATTCAGTTTACTCGGAAAACAGGTCGGTCTGCAACAGCGGACACGAAAGAGAAATTAGAAAGATGAATTCAGTTTACTCGGAAAACAGGTCGGTCTGCAACCAAGGCGCAATGAGCCGGACGTTACCTGCAAATTCAGTTTACTCGGAAAACAGGTCGGTCTGCAACAGCCGTTGTTGACCAGTGTCGTACCCAAAAAATTCAGTTTACTCGGAAAACAGGTCGGTCTGCAACTGTTTATATCCGACATAGTTTTTCCTCCAAAATTCAGTTTACTCGGAAAACAGGTCGGTCTGCAACTACATATCATAGTATAGGCCGTACGGGCTGAATTCAGTTTACTCGGAAAACAGGTCGGTCTGCAACGGAAGTCTGGTTTATATTCCCGCTCGTACAAATTCAGTTTACTCGGAAAACAGGTCGGTCTGCAACCATAAACGGGCGCAGGTTTGCAACTCCTGTAATTCAGTTTACTCGGAAAACAGGTCGGTCTGCAACAAAAACACATCCTTGATAAAATCTCAGAAGAATTCAGTTTACTCGGAAAACAGGTCGGTCTGCAACCCTGAAGTGCTTTGCCTTCACACAGCTGATAATTCAGTTTACTCGGAAAACAGGTCGGTCTGCAACCAGGGAGGCTTGCGTTACCCAACTGCGCGAATTCAGTTTACTCGGAAAACAGGTCGGTCTGCAACTTTTCCATAGCGCTCATCCACACCTGCCCTAATTCAGTTTACTCGGAAAACAGGTCGGTCTGCAACAGGCGCGAGGTCTCCCATATTCAGGGTCGTAATTCAGTTTACTCGGAAAACAGGTCGGTCTGCAACAGTAGGGGTCGAGGACTGCCTCGACCATTTAATTCAGTTTACTCGGAAAACAGGTCGGTCTGCAACACTCCCGACTGAATGCACTCAATGGCGCGTAATTCAGTTTACTCGGAAAACAGGTCGGTCTGCAACCAGCAATCGCAGGCTGCGAAACGATAAGTGAATTCAGTTTACTCGGAAACAGGTCGGTCTGCAACAATAACCATCTCATGCTGCAGGTGCCAAGAATTCAGTTTACTCGGAAAACAGGTCGGTCTGCAACAAGGACTGCTATGATGCGGTCTTTGCGCTTAATTCAGTTTACTCGGAAAACAGGTCGGTCTGCAACTCCCGAAGCCTACTGTCTCTGCGTCGACGAAATTCAGTTTACTCGGAAAACAGGTCGGTCTGCAACACAGGAGTTGCAAACCTGCGCCCGTTTATGAATTCAGTTTACTCGGAAAACAGGTCGGTCTGCAACCGTGTCAGCGGCGGCCAAGTACAAGACTGGAATTCAGTTTACTCGGAAAACAGGTCGGTCTGCAACTATTGGCATACAAGGTCTCTTCGGCGACGGAATTCAGTTTACTCGGAAAACAGGTCGGTCTGCAACAATGGACATCTACTGCGAAAAGTATCACGAAATTCAGTTTACTCGGAAAACAGGTCGGTCTGCAACACACCCTCGACAAACGCATGAACGAGCATCACCCCAAGAAATATGATACAATCCCCCCAGGGAGAGGGAATGAACGACATACTCGAATGGCTGGTGACAGCCGAAGACCCGCGCCAGCAGGGCAAAGTGAAACACTTGATGAAGGATATAATCGCCATCGTATTTTTTGCAGAGCTCGCTAACGCAAGCGAGTGGATTGAAATATACCTGTTTGCACAG
>Ga0131853_10005891_pt1 | contig 22132 bp, 19 predicted proteins | sample TergutLab28metaG_FD_92764 | JGI IMG/M metagenome (GOLD analysis project Ga0131853, IMG submission 92764) | Labiotermes labralis P1 segment gut microbial communities from Petit-Saut dam, French Guiana - Lab288 P1 (version 2) (version 2) | ecosystem: Host-associated > Arthropoda: Insects >... | reverse complement strand
TGTGTGTGTGTGTGTGTGTGTGTGTGTGTGTGTATGTGTCAGAAATGGACTGAGTGGTGTGTAAGGTCATATGTCAGTTTTTTGACGCCGAAGATTTCAAGCGGAAGGCTAGGAGCGAGTTACTTGCACAACGATAGCGATAGTGGATTGACGGGCGAAACAAAACAAATACTGTGGCCGTGCCACCTCGCGTTAATGAGTAGGCCTGTCTGCCAGCACGGCAGGGTTCTTCACCAGTTGAAAAGTAACTGATGTCCTCTTCACAGTTCGTAAGGCTGGTGACGGCAGCGCCTTTTGCTGTGTGTTCATTTTGTGGCGCTGCGTAACCCTTGTTTTAAGCGCTCTACTAGGCCGATCCGATTTGCTCTTACAAACACGTTCGAAGTGTGGAAATCGTGCGTTGTATTGATGTTTGTGACTTCGCAAGAACGCTGATATTTTTGGAGACTGTTTACTGTCGGTGTGTGTCGGGGTCATGTTGCGTTCTGGTCGTTTCTTTTTTGATGAATGTTTTAGCCAGCATTGAGATTGTGAGAGACGTGAGTTTGATGTTATCAACCGTGGTACGTAGTCGGTTGACCCTTGCCGATAACAGCTCTTTTGTAGGTCGTTGCAACACTTATTCGAACAAGCTACCTTATAAGAACTTTCCAAGTACGTTTAAGTATATGTGTATATTCAGTGAAACTGTGGTTTCGTGGTATTCCTCAGTGACTTGGTGCATAACAGTGTATCAGTGGAAGAGTTGTCTGTGAAAATCGTTGCTGTAGGTGGGAATTATCAGATGTTCCGGGTCGAATTTCAAGGAGCTTCATAGTGGCTAGTAATAGTAACTGCAGGCCTAGTTTTGTAACAGGCCAACCTAGCAGCTTCTCTTATAATCTTTGCTCAGTCGCTCTTGAATATGTTGCTGATTATACTCGTCGATTATGGACAGACAATCAAACAATTTACTTTCTTATTCTCGCAGTTCTAATTGCTGCTCCGTCGACCCTATATGCCTATACCTACTCGCTTAGAAAGCGTCGTTAAATTAAGTAATAACACTTTTCAGAGGGCAGTTTTTGATATTAACAAGATGGAAAGGCGCAGTGATTGTGAAGGCGTACAGTCGAGAGAAATGAACACATGACTCGCGTCTTGTGTTGTGCGTGCTATTGTTCCCGATTCCTCATTTTCGATATGGTACCGCTTTCCATAAAACTAGGTCAATTATTTTTATTTATCTGGTATCAGTGAAAGCTTTTGAGTTCCTTTTCGTGTTTATCGCGCTACAAATTTCGTAGGCATTTTTTTTACAATAAAGTTTAAATTTATGCTTTTCTCTAGTTTATTTTGGAGCGCGTTTCATTATGTCTAGCACCGCGATCTCATCTATTTATCCATCTGTCCTTGTCCCTTGTATTTATAACACTGCAGGCCGCAGATCTCAAAACGAACTCGGAGCAATTAACAGGAGCTATTTTGAGCTCTTTCGTTTTTGTGACTTTTGTGTCGAGGCGCAACTGTATAATGGGAGCTGCAGGAAATATAATTGGGAAGACCCAGCGTATTTTTATTTTTAGCTGTTTAGAAAAAAAAAAGCTAAATATTTATGTAACGGGTTTGCGAGGTTGAGAAATTAAGATGTTTGCCTGGGTAGAGAGGGGATCGGAGGTCAAGTTTTGTATGATGAGCTGGTATGGAGTTCCTTGTAGTCTTGCTTCTTTTGCAGAATGTTGAACTGTGCCTGTGATCACAAGTAGCATATCTCTGATTCGACCTATTTCTGTTCAATTGCTTACAGTTACAGGTGAAACGAACTTTTTGTGTGTGTTTCTTGGGAAACAAAACCCGCCAGTAAAACCTGTGAATTGATACTCGATATATCGCGTGGGACTGCGTTGTTGTGTAGATATGTGATAACTATTTATGATTATGTGGCAAGATACATGTAGTTTTCCGCGAATCAGTGTTCCGACTATCTGCTATACCGTTTTTTTTATTATATGATGCTGCGAAACCCGGTCGAGCCGATAACTAGTCCCGGCCTACTCGCTTTAGAAAGCTCACTCGTGGAGTCGTGATTCTGAAACTCCGTATTATAGGTCCGGTGTAGCTTACGCATCTAATCATTTACAAACACTTTTAAATGCACAGTGTAATTATGACTACCAGGGCTGGAAATCTTTTGTTATTGTATTTAGGTAACATAGGTTTATGATCCAGCAATAACATGCATTTAGGCTTATGAGTTGGGGTGCTGATCTTGTGAGCAGGCTGTCATAGGGTCGAATTCTATTTGAGTCGCCCCAAGTGGATACCACTACTGTTTTGTGTTTCCTGGAGGTCCTCGTCCTCGGAGAGTGTTGAGTTACTCATTCCCCCAGACAAATAACCGGTATGGTAGCTTTAAGTTAGGCAAAACGATTCTTTACACATGCATGTTAATTGATTATTTAGTAACAACGTAATTATTTTTTGTCGTTCTACGATGTATCAACCCGCATATACTGGAAACGCAGTGCTCGCCCCGTTTCCAGTTTGAAGTCGGTCGGTGAGCAAGCGTTTTGGTTTAACGTATGGCGGTTGGTAGTGGGTTTTAAATCTCCCTATTTAAAGGAGATGCTTGCAGACACGGGGTACATCTACAGAACGCGTTTATTGCACGTCATTTCTTCTGGGTTTTATACGCGTAGCGAGCCGACAGTTGTCAGTTAAAATAATATCCCTGTTTAGTCAGAACTGTAGAAAACGTTAAATTAACCATAAATGAACACGTGTAACCTGGAACTTCTTTACCGTCCCGTGCGCCTGTATCATTCAGTTTGGAGGTGGGAAGGGATACGTATACTTTGTCTTTCCCGCCAAATTTTATAGTTCTGGCTGTTTTTTTGCGCGTTCGCAAAATTTTTTGTAACGCGATTATGAGCTTCGTCATGTCTTTGTAGCCGTCTGTCCGTCCGTCCGTCTGTCGGCATGGAACAGTTCGGCTCCCACTGGATTGGTCTTAATTAAATTTGATATTAGAGCATTTTTCTAAAATATGTATCGAAGATTCAAGTTTAATTAAAATCTAACAAGAATAAGGAGTACTTAACATGAAGACCTATGTACATTTACGATAATATTTCGGTGGATTCTTCTTAGAATGAGAAATATTTCAGACGGAAGTTGTAGAAAAAATCGAAACACGCATTTTATGCTCAATACCTTCTTTCCCACACTCATGTCGTTGATATTGTGGAAAAATTCTGCAAAGCCGGACACACCACAGATGACATGTAGTACGGCGTATGCGCATTGCATAATGGGTAACCAAGGTTACGGACGTGTAGTGAGAATATGTAATACTTATTGCTTTTCCACGACAATTTTTACAAGAACGCGTCTCAGTGTTTCGATTATGCATACATTTACCGTCTTGTTGATCGATATCGATGCTGTGGAAAAATACAAGGAAGGTACGTGAACAAGTTACATATAGTTCCATCTGTTATCCTACATGAACTCGGGATCTTAACATTAAGTGACACTGTTGTTTCTCCAACCTCCCAAGACCGTACTTTGCCATAGCTTAATCCTGATTGAACCAGCGACTTTTGGCTGAATTGAATTGCAGGAGGTTGCGGCGTGAGGGGAGAATTTGGTGTTCTGTGTGAATTGTTTATTGCAGAAAGCTCAAACAGTTGGCTGGTTGCATACAGAACATTATCCACGCAAAATTTCCAAATGTATTTTGTGATTTTGAATACATTTCAACCAACCGTTTGAATATTATACTGATGTCTGGAATGGTGAGAGCGCCATAATTTGAACAGCAACGTGAATAAGTTCCAACGAATTATGATTTTTCGTACGTCTTTCAGTCTGCTAGAAAAGTCACGAATTAGGTACACGAATGACTGACATTTCTATATTATTTTAATACCATTTACTTGTGTGAATTCTAAACTGTTTTTGAAGCACAAGGACTTAGTAGTTAAGGTTCGTTCGAATTTCGGCGACATTACATAACCATTCATATGCCGAGCGTCTGGGTGATATGGAGCTGTTTGCGTAATTTATGTCAGCTGACGTTGATTTATTAGTGGGGTACGTAGGTGTTACAAAGAAATTTCCTGCGAAGCCTGTGACGACAATGGCCTAGAAATAAACAGACATGAATACAGTAATGTACAATAATCAGCTAACGAGAGACACTCTGTAATGTACACATTCATAATTATATTAATTATATTAATTATATTAATTATATTAAAGCAGTGAATCTCCTCCATGTTCCGAACCTTATCAGATTCATCATTAGGGAGTACGTCAAATAGTTTTTTTTGTAAGATATAGGGGTATTGTTGAGGTGGTTGAAGTTTGATCTCTTATGTAACGTGTAGAACACAGAAGTATACTGGAAGTATTCTGTGTAGAATGTTCAATTACACGAAGCAAAACGGAAGCCGTACACTAAAAATTAATAATAAAATATGAAAAGGGTTAAAACTATTTAAGCGTAAACATATATTTAGAACTGTTCCTTATAGAATGGATACTTGTTTTCTTCTACACATTGCACAAGTTATGAAGCTTGAACCACAAAAAAAAGAATTGGGCTTGTTTGTACAAAACTATTTGATGTAATCCCTGAAGATGAACCAGTAAGGTTCGAAACATGTAGGAGTTTAACAGTTTTAGTAGAATTATCAATGTGTAAATGACGATTTGTGTGTATTTTGTTGGTTTATTATTGCAGTTTACTGATTATAATGCGCGGAATGAATAACATAAAACCTGAATGTAGGTTGGTGATTTGTGGCGAAATGTATAAAATATATCAATTTAACAACTTGATAAAGTAATTTATTCAGTCCAACACAACATATATACAATCATGAATTCACAGCTGGCAGCATGTTTCGGTTCTAGTGAGCCATATTCAGGCTAATTCCCAATATACAGACATCGTGCATTCAGTGAGTGCGCGCACTATGGGATCCCATATTCTTTACAAACCACTTTTTATTTCAAAATTAAAGTTAAAAATTTGTTGGCCGATGTATCTTTTATGTATTTTAAATTATACATTGGCCAGTAAATTTTTAACTTAATATATGTATTTTAACCTAATATATGTATTTTAAAAGATGTATGTGTGTATGTATGTCGGTTTGAAAACGTTGTTCTACGTTGTCCGACACCTAGACTCCACTGCTTCCTGTCTTCCCGCTCGCCTTCATTTAGGTTTCTTTCGTTCATGGCCTTCCTTATACCTTCCTTCCAGTTTTTCTTCGGTCTTCCTCGTGCTCTCTTTTGTTTCGGCATGCACTTCAGTGCTATTTTGGGTAATCTTCCTTCTGCCATTCCTTGGACATGGCCGTACCATGTAAGTTGGTTCTGTTCAATTTCTTTTATAATTGGTTCCTCTAATCCAATTTGTTGCCTTATAGTTACAATTGTAATTCTTTCTTTTCTTGATATTCCAGAGGATCTTCTCAGGCTAACCATTTCTGTAACTTCGACCCGTCTTTTGCTATTTTAAAAGATACATCGGCCAATAAATTTTTAACTTGAATTTTGAAATAGAAAGTGGTTTGTAAACAATACGGGATCTCATAGTGTGCGCAGTCACTGAATGCACCATGTCTGTATATTGGGAATTGGCCTGAAAAAGGTTCACAAGAGCCAAAACATGCTGCCAGCTATGTATTGATGATTGTATATATGTTGTGTTGGACTGAAATTACTGTATCATATTATATAACATAACGGGATGGCGCATACAAAAAAAATTAATAACTGCTACTCAGTGGTTTGGTGTTACGGGCCTGCTTTCTAACGCCACTAACAGTGAATGGTAGGCATTGTTGTAATGATAAGTATTTTTGTTATGATGCTTATAAGATGAACTGACACTTTTCGCGTTGGAGTTGTAATGGATTCTGAATGTGACCGTTCAGACCGGCCGGAATTGATGCATAGAAACGAAACGCTTATGAAATGTTGCAAAACTTGGTGAAGAAGCAACCCTGCGAGAGACCGAGATATAGATTGAAGGATAATATCGAAATTCTGTACTTGTTTAGGATTCACTCTAGTGACAGGCTTCAGTTGCAATGGTAAATAATCTTCGTGTGTTATAACGGAAGATCCGGTATACGTATGATGTGTCCATTGTTCGCGGAATGTTGTATACGTGCGCGTTATTAAAACCACGGTCTGTACATTTCTCGAAAACATTCATTACAATAATACTCTGCTTAACTAAGTAACAGTCTTTGATGGCCTAATATTTACTGAGCTGGCCCAGATATTTCCTTCATTTTATGAAACAGGACGTTACATTGCCTTGTTCACCGCAGCCCTCCATTTGCCCCTATCTAAAAGCAGATGAATCCAATACGATGCCCTATCCGATGTAGTTATCTGTTTTAGTTTTATCCTTCCATCTGTGCCTAAGGTCTTCTAGCTGTTTTCCGCAAGTTTCTCCATCAAAACTCTTTGTGCGTTCATGTTCTCCCCCGCCCCTGCCATATGACCTAATAATAATCTGTTTGGCGAGGAGTGCAAGGCATGAAAATCATCCTGCATTTTTCTCTAGCCTGATGGGAGGATAATATTAAAATGATTCTCCAAGAAGTATAATGGGGCTGTGGACTGGATTCATCTGGCTCAGGTCGAGATAAATGGGCTGTTGTGAGCACTATGATGAACCTTCGGGTTCCATAAAATGTGGGGAATTTCTTGATTAGCCGAGGAGCTACTAGCTTCTCAAGAAGATGTTCTTATTCCTCTCTCTCCCATATGCCGACATATTGTCCTTAGCGCTGTGTACTCGGACACACCAGCGTGCTTTTCTCTTTTAATGTGAGAGACCAAGTGTCACCCGTATGTAAAACAGCAGATGTAGGTATAGTTTTAATCTTTGTTACTTTAGATAGCAAACGGGGAGACAAACGATTCTGACCGGAACATAAGCATTCCGTGGATTTAATCTGTTCTTAATTTCGTAGTGCATCGGCAAGTTTTGATTTGTCAATGCCAGTCTCAAATATTTGAACTGTCTCACGGTAGACTGAATTCACACCACTATTGGAGGGAACTGCTGAATGGTGTAGCCACGGAACTCCACCCACGCACAAGTTCACACACTGCGCATCGCCGCACGCCAGGATTAGTTCCCTTAGTTTTACCTCGTAGTCCTTGTACATATATTACTGGTTAAAATATTTTTTTACTCTTCGTTCGGGCTGGTCTGTCCGTGCATAGAATTCTGGTAGGGACAAGAGATATTGTGTGCTCCAAAACATCCAACCTCCCACTCACTAGGTACCTCCTTGTAGTGCCGAGGTTACAAATAAGTGGAGCTATACCGCCTCTTGTCTGTATTTCTTCGTGAGGTGGACCCGGCAACTTTACCTTCACGTTGAACACTTCGGTTGTTAGTGTTCTCAGGCGGTGTGTACGTCAGTGTTCATTTTCAGAAACGATATTTGTATAGCGTCAGTACTGTACCAGGCCAGCGATACAGTCATATCTCCTCTCTGTCATGGGGACAGTGGTACCTATCATTTTGTGTTTCCAGTCCAGACTTCTGTCTGACACGAATAACGTTATTAGTCCCAGTCACCCCATTTAGTAGGTTATTTCAGCATTCGCTTAAATACATAGCTTTCTATCGCGACGCCGAAACACACTTTTGTTTCTTCAGTTACGGTATTCTGTTAGCTTGGAATGTTTTGGAGCCCATGCAAGGAAGCCTACACAATGTAAGCTTTGAACTGACAGCAGAATGCGGCTTGCAAGATACAGTGAATTCACTGGTACTTAGTCACATTACAGAAAATGTTGTTCGTGTGTGGCATTAACCAGCTGAGGTGATATGGTTTTTGTGTGTGTGTGTGTGTGTGTGTACGCTAACAAGGCCCTTATTTCGAGTACCAACAAGACTCACAGGCCATCACTGCTGCTAGCATATACTAATTGAGGCATGTTCAGTAAACCGGACAAAGGAGTAATTTACATTCAGTGCACATTACATTTCTTTTCCCAAGAGCACAGATTGATGGATAAGGTGAAGTAACATTTTAAGAACGTGTGGGGTAGTTTATAACGTGGCTGTAGTGTGAGTGTGTTGCGACATAAGTTGTCAACTTCATATCAACTCTAGTATAATTTGCATAAGTAATATATGTTTGTGAGAAAAGTGAGGAATAGGATAAAGACAGAATCTATTTTAAAAGTGCTAAATAGCAAGAACATAAAGGAAAAGTATTAATATGTACTAAAACAGCTATTAAAGTTCTTTTTGTGACACTGGTTATGTATGCAAGAGACTTGACTATTGAAGAGTTTGTGTGGCACTGCTCCTTTTGAAGCAAGTAGCTCTTAAAGTTTTTTCCCCCTCCATGACGCTGCTTATTTGTATAGTAATTAGCTTTCAAAGTTTGTCACATTGCTTATTATGTAGTAAATAGCTATTAAAGGTTTTGAGTGACACAGCTTTTTTATGTAGTAAATAACAAAGTTTTTTCGTGACTTTGCTTATCTTTTCCATATGGCTGTATCAGAATTGTTAGACGCGAAGAAAACGCGTTCATTTTAAGTGTTCTGCTCGATGCAGGGTATAATGATGTATTGAGTCACTTCAGTCCACTGCTGGCGCCTGGAATCAGAACTGTTTGTCCCAGAACGGTCATCTGCCGTTATGTAGCAAAATGAAATGCCATTGCAGTGGCAATCTGCACATTAATACAGATCCCCATGAGTCCATATCTAGTCGTGCCTGTTACACTGGCCGTTTACACGAGCCTGTACAACTGTTCGCCCGATGCAGTTGCATTGTCCTTGTGGATGTGATGTCGCGAAATAATGCCTTCTGCATTGATACTGGAGACGTCCGTAGGACCCAGATTTATGAATTGTTCGTAATTTCTACTGTGCTAATATCCGTCGCTGAAGTAATATGTCTGTTCTGTTCTGTTCTGTCACGCTGTTGTCGCAGATACACATTTAGGTGCTTGTGGAATAGGGCAAGGTGACTGTGTCAAGTAATATAGCCCGATACTACAGCAGTCGATTTTCATTCCGCGGTACCTACTGTGTCGGGCCTGTGACGAACGGATGTGTCGCCCTGTTGTTGTTGTTGTTGTTGTTGTCGTTGTCGTCGTCGTCGTCGTTATCATCATCATCATCATCATCACATAAGAATAGCCTACGGTTCTACTGACGAAGCACTTCTCATTCACTGTTCAGCCAAAAATTTTCTGGCTATACTGCCTCTAATATTACTGCTTTATTATTATTATTATTATTATTATTATTATTAAGAATATGAGAATGTTGTGTGGTATGAAGCAGGGGGAACTCTCTGTCCCTGCATTTCTAGAATATCTTTGACCCATTTCCCGCTGACGGTTTTAGGGTCACTAACGAGAGTAGCTCTGCCTGCGTATTAAGAAGCCTGTGGACATTTCCAACGGACGCGCGCTGCCAGAATAGCAGCGCCGCTTTCGCTTACACACGTTTGTCCTCGCTTCTGGCAGTGTTTGGTCCTTCAGCGCTGCATGTTGGAAGGCGTTGGGAAAATCGTGCTTTTTCCACGAGCAACGTATCACGCTTTGCTCGTAACGGGAATTTGCTTTGTCTTGGCAATCTATTTGTCGGACTGTTCTCACAATGCCGGACCAATCGCCTGGTGGATCATTGGATGCAGAATTATTATCGAAACAGCTGTTGCCAGACATTTGGAACTCAGATTGTCACCTTAACAACAATATCATCAAAGTAAATCAGTCCCATTACAGGCCCGAGGTGCCCAGATGGTTCCAGGAAGTTAGGGTCCCCAGATTACTTGACAACGGCACAGGATGGTGGTAAGGTTGTCAGCCTTACGCACCGGCCGCTTTTACCCCCAGGAAATACTCCTGGTACTCATTTCTGTTAGAGGCTGAGTCGACTTCAGGGCCATAGTGGGATCGGAGGGATTGTGTCAATGAAGAATTCCAATGACATCATCTGGAATCGAACCAGCGACCTTCCGATTTGTAGCACAGTACGTTAACCATTGTGCTACCGCGGTCGCCGTTACATCAATATACTAGCAAAAATCTATGCTGGGTAGGCACTGTGCAAGAGATTTAGTGAAACCTCTGAAGACAGTTCCTCTGCTGAGAAGAATTATCGTGGTAAGTTTTAGTTTCTAAATTAATATAGGCCGATATAAATGATATAATAGTTCCAGTTCTTTGTGTATTGCAGTACACAAACGCCAACCACAGAGACATCGTTCTGCTCTCCACGTCTCAAGGATCCGAAAATTTCTGGAATCGAGTCGTATCAAGATGACCGCACTTCGTGTTAAGGCGTGGGAGCGATCCGTAGGGGTGCACTGTACGCTGTTTTAAAGGATGTGTTTAAAGTGCCTGGACAATTTTTAGGAGTGAGTTCCCGTCACAAAAGGAAAAAAGAAAATAGTTCATATCAATTTATGTCCGCAAATAGTTTGCGAGCTACAGTCGAGCAGCTTGTTGATTTCAGTCTTTTGGATTTTTTTTTCTCTGGAAACACTTAAAACCCCGAGTGTACTATGCTCCAAGTAAAAATGAAGAGACCCTTCACCAAACCATTTTTGCTGCCTGTCGCACCATTCGTAACCACCCCAGAACTCTTTAAATTGTGCTACCATCCTTTTTCGGACGTGTCCATGCATGCATTGATTCAGATGGAGGACATTTTGAGCATTAATTGTGGACTTTGACTTGATCGACAACAAGGACTGAACAGGTATTAAGTTGGGAGCGTGCACTGTAAAGGTGTGAGTCGTAACATTACATATATAGGTTATTAATTGTTGAGTGTAATATTCCAATTAGACTCAAAAACCACTCTTTTTGGTCGTACCTTTACACGAACTGTATTCTTCGTTTTGTTGTGAAGAACTCACTCTTGAAGTATGTCCAAGTACTTTACATGCATCCTGTATAAGGAGCAAGTTGGCATAGGTTGAGACGTGTTAGTATGGAGAAGTCGGCCCTGTAGTGGCAGTTAGTCGCCATTGAGAAACTGAGAAGTAATTATTGTAGGTATGAAAAAGGGAACCAGTGTCGGTTCGTTTAATCACTCGCACGTTTGCCATTTGTAGCCCCAGTACAGGTGGGGAAACTGGGACGCTTTCTGAAACAATCTTATAGTTTTACGCTCTTTTTATGTTAGTGGACCCATATATAACGGATCAAGAATTTTTCACACCTCTTGGCAAACGTTGCTTACAATTCTTGCAGCTGCAGTTATTCCACTTGTACGAGAAAAATGTATCTCTGAGAACGTTCGGCCAGTCGCCGGATACCTGTAAACACCATGTTATTCATACTTGTGACAGTATAGACAATCACTGCTGCTATTAGTACCTTGTATGTTAATTCGCACCGTAGCCATTTCTGTCTTTGTGTTAATTTAGGGATTCAGCTTGAGCAAGAATGAGAACACGTGATGGGCCTAGCTATACGATTCGATATTCTTGGGGTTAAAAAGAGAAAGGAATCGTACTCCGGCAATGCCGATTCTGGAAGGTAACTTTTTTTTTCCCAGATCGGTTTCTTGCAAGGTGTTAGAGCCAATCAGGTGCCTAGCAGTAATGTTGGGGAGACGAAAAGTGGTGAACACGAGTTTATCGACGGTCTGGTTGAGGGATATCAGCAAATGACTCATTCTGTTCGAGTCACAAAAGGAACATAGCACACTGCTTCCGGAACATGCTGTATAATCCCGACAGAAAGTGTGTAGTTCAAAATGACAGAACAAATGGGAAAGGTTGACGATGGATATTTTCTGACGTGTCTGGCATCAGAGTTAAAGAAGGTACAATCAGACGAAACCTTTATAGAACTAAAGTCCTCCAAGTATTCAAGTGGCCTAGGTAGAACGGTTTATTATCAACACACATCACTATCTTGCACTCAGCTTTCCAGTCCATAATATGCAGTGCATAGTGGAACAAATCCTAGATTTCCTTATTCTTTAGTATCTTTGCATTCCAGCCCAATACACGATTCTCCTTGCTTTTCAATACCTTCACCAGCATTGTCTCTGGTACTGATTCAGAAAATTTATATCTGTTTCTTTTTTGAGCAAAAATAATATACGTAACGCAGTTTTGAATACATATTATGATAATCGTGTAACAGTCAAGTCAGTGATCCTTTGTAAGCGGTGTGAATTTTGTTACGGGTTTCCCTTCAGCACCTGGCAGTTAAATTTTATTTAACTACGCCGTCAATTGCTAAGTTTCATAGCAGCGGCGTTGGATGAGTAAATGCGTATGGCGCATTGGTGGAATTCTACTGATAGGGGATACCGAAGTGCTTGTCATGAAACGTGTTCCCGTGCTACCTTGCATCACATGGAAATAAGTTACTTCTTGAATTGTCTGATATACAACCTTTCGGAATAAATTACGGAAGATATTCTTCACTTAAAGTAATAGCGAGTCTTTCTGCTGGAAGGGACATCTTTTCGTATTCACGTACAATCCAGGAATGTTTTCCTGTTTGAGATTTATTAGTTTGTCATGCAAAAATAGTTATAAACTATGTAGTATTTCTTGAGTTTATAGAGTAGTATCTTAAACTGTTCCGTTTGTAGTCTTGTGCAAAGTAAAGTAAGAACTTTCTCTTCGAAATCCATTACGTTTAGAGGTGTACTCGAAACCGAAAACAAAAGCACGGTGAAGGGAAGTAGCGGGAGCGGCCGCAAGTGCGCTGCTGTGGACGTTGCGCTGTTCTCGCCAGCGCCGCTTGACCGCACTGCTAAAGCCGCTCGTGGAAAAGAGCTGTAACAGTTTCAGAAATGGATCTTATGAGTATGTTCCGTGTCCCATCCAGAACTGTAACTTGAAGTACTTTCAGAAATACTGCTTTGTTGGCCATTATATTCGCGTTTAACATGAAGAAACTCTGTGGTTTCAGAAATATTCTGATGGACACGTTCTTGATTTAATTAGGAAACTGGGAAAAAAGCTTATTTTAGGAACGTTAATCAGGGTGTGGAAAGCACACAGTCTGAAAGGGTTTTTTTTTTGGTCAGTGGTACACAAATGTTCCAAAAACCTAGAAGCCACCCCCAAATTCTAGGCCCTAGAAGGGTGATATGAAGCAAGCCACATACTGAGGACCCACAATTCTGGAGTTACTTTTAAACGTCGCAGTTATATGGCACTTTATACTACGTGCTTGTGAACTGATACACGTTTCTGTACGTCAGGAAAGAAGCTGCAGTGATTTGCCGATAGGCGCCAGCGTATACGATTTTGTCGCCAGTGATTTGTTTACTGCTGTTTCTTAGTGCAGAACTTCGCGTTAAAACTGGAAGCTCAGCAGTTCGCTGTTATTCCACGCTTGTTCTCAGCGTTGTGACTGAGAAGCATAAACTCAGACTCACTGGCGAATATTGGGGGGGGGGGGGGGGGAGGGGCCCCGGGGGGGGGGCGGGGGGGGGGGAAAAAAAAAAAATTTTTAAAGGGGAAAAGGACCCCTTAAAAAAAAGGGGGGGTGGGGGGAAGGGGGGGGGGGGGGGGGCAGCGACGCCAGGCGGCAGAGTCGTAAGGGTAGCAAACATGAATGTTTTAAATGGTAAAAGGACACCTTAAATTAAGCAGTGTTGCAATTTGCGCGTTCAGCAAATTTAAACTCTTCAGCCAAACAAAGCAAACTTAAATCATTGATCGTGATTGCTTAAACTAACATTCCCCGTGCTTTGAATAGTTTTCTTCATTCAGATGGAACGCAACTTATATTTGCCCCCCTCCCCCCCCCCCAAAAATTGGCTACATTTGTGATTGTTAAATTGAGCTCGCTTGAAATATGTTGATCTTTACGGATGTGAATCGGGTGAAGCATCTTATATACAGTATGGGGGAGGGACCTGGAACGCTCCCAGCACCTGTCTCTTTATTCTGAGTAGGTGCTGAATGCCTGACTAGAGGTTCAAAATAACTTCGCAATGAAACAAGTATGCCTGGCTGTAGTATACTATGTATATGTATGTTTAACACAACCTTGACGTAAGTTCTGTGCTTAGAACACGTGCTCAGTACAAACATAGCTTCAAACAGCGTCCTGCTTATGTGTAAGGTGAACGGTGCAACGGTTGGGGGGGGGGGGCGTGGAGGCGTCATCAGAATATCATTTTTATGTTGTCTTAGTAACGTATTTTTCATCTTCCTTTACATCCTCCATTCTCTTGTTTGTGTGGCGTACAGAAATAGAAAAGCCGAAGTATCCGTCGTCGTAGTTGTCCAAAGCTTTGCCAAATGTTTCGCTTGGACATAACGTTTGAGTTGTCAATTTGAGGTGGCTTCATTTTAAAATAACAGAATACCGGATGTCCCGCAGCATTGATTGTTTAGTTTTCTTCCCATTCTGTTCGTTGTGCATCGCAGATCCAAGTTTAAGCTCTAATTTTTAGTGCTGCAGAGCTTTTATTTTGAAACCAAATCGTACGTTTGGAATAAGTTGTTTGTAATTTTTAAAATAATTAGGATTAATTAGGAACTTGTTTTGGTATATCTTGTTGCGCAATGTGTTGATATGGAAATGAATTGACATGCTGCTTTCGACGTTGACAAATTTGCGGTACTACGGTCAGTGTGCTTGGACAAGGTCAGATTCCTTATCACCTTCAAGACTCGCAGCATAAAGGTGTGCATTAAATTGCACGTCTGTCTGCAATGCAGGTTGCATTCTCTGCTGTGTTCCTTAGTGTTACATCCCAGTGCTGTGGTAATGCTCTCCGCTCTTCACAGACTGGAATAGGCTTTTCTAATTCTGTTATGAACTGTATGTTGGCAGATGGCACTTGTACACTTACCAGTATCATATATTACCTACGTGTAAGCTTGGCTTTTGTGCATTTTGGCTCTTCCTTCTTTACAGATTAGCCATGTGGCTTGTTCCTGTTTAGAATTAATTCTGAAATTGAAGGACTTATTGCATCAACATGACACGCCACACCATCTGAATTTTACAGGAGCACTGTATTTAGTTCTTAGCCTATTAAATAACACAAACATATGTGTATGTATGCATATATATAATATTTTTCGTCAGTCGTATATTTCACTTGATGCAGAAGTAGTTCTGCATTAAATGTGTCAAAGTGTGAAAATTAGAGTTTGCCTTGGCATGTTCGTGCAGCCTTCCCTTCCTTTATTCTTTTTTAGACGTTCTGTGGGACTCCTTCCTTGGACTGGTAATCGGTTCATCGGAAGGACTGTTCCTCTTCTGCGTCTGTTCTCCATTTTACAGTTTCTACTAAAAACTATGAACGTTTTAAACTTCTAGTAGGACCCCTTGGATGGGTCATAGGCTTGCAGCAAGGCCTTTACTTGCACAGGACAACAACAGAATGAAAAGCGGCAAGCATGCGTCCAGGGACACCCTTCAGAGTAGCGTTGATTTGTAATTAAATGAAGATATGTTTTGGCATTAATGGGTTATTTGAGTGTGGGTGTTGTTGGGCCGTTTGAAGTAGATCCCTTGTCTGTCACTTTCCCCTGATCCCCTCCTGCGGCAAATGAATTCAGTCCACGCCTTCCCAACCTATTAATTTTTTAAATGCCCACTCTAATATCTACCCATGTATGCACAGGGATTCATAGTGGTCTCTCTTCTTCAGGATTGAGGATCCAAACCCTGTATAGCAACATTATCTTCTTTAGTATGCAGGTTACATGCCTCACCCATCTTACTCTTCTTGATTCGATCATCCCAATGTTATTTGTTGAGGAGAAGAAATTATGCAACCCATCACTTTGCAGTTTTCTTAAGCCCCTTATCTCGTCCCTCTCACGTCCACATGTTCTCTTCCCCAGTATTTTGATGGCTGCCCTCGGTCTCCCTGTGATGTGAGAGAGCAGGTTTCATATCCATACAGAACATCAGGTTGATTGTAAAGACTCTAGTTAGTTAGGATATGATGCCGCGTCGACCGGTAGTGTCTGGCCTTTCGGAGACATTATGTTCCGAAATGTTGGTGACTGTTTACTGCTCGGCGCGGCGTAACATTCCAGAACACATCACGTTGTGACAATCTATGATCTCACAGACAGAGTTACAATTTTGTATATTTTAATCCTTAATTTGCGCATTGCTGATAGATCAAATTGGCTACGTGTTTCGACCTGTTAAAAGGTCACCATCAGGCCTCCAGCAGAATAAGTCGAAGGTGCTGATGATGACCTGTTAACAGCCGAAACATGTAGCCTATTTGATCCAATGAACAATTGTTGTGCTGACGTGTATTAGTGAATTTTTTATACGTCATTAGAGCACTTCGTGATGCCCTCTCCAAAATTTTGAAGTGAATTGTAGCGAACATTTTCCGAGTTTTATCTACTCTTAATTTCTTCCTGAATGTGACTTCCATTGGTTGGCGTCGTCACGAAATGGGCTAGTCTAAACTTCGTCATACATTCGGAGGTTTTGTTAGCTGTTTTTATTTGTGATTTTTTCCGGCGTTGTGGTAGTGGAATGTGAACATGTGCGTAGTTCTTACTTAGTATTTATGTTTTGGGTCAATACATAATCATTAGCGCAGAACAATAGCTGATGTGGCCCACTGTCTTTTTTTTAACCTTCGTAATGGCATATTCCAAAGCAAATTTGAAAAGCATCTCATTGTTTCAGACCATCGAAAATTGGATAGTTATCGGATAAACGTTTACTTGTACGGAATACTGTTTAGGTTCTATTTGAACACATTTAAATTAGTCGAAACAGATTTCATGGGTAGACCAAACTCAACGAGAATATGGTGAAAAACTTAAGTCCTAACTGCATAATATGCTATCTTGAAGTTTATGCAGATGCACTTCTACCGTGGGCTGTTTACACGGTGGGCAGTGCATCCACCGAACGCAGAATGAGTAGTAGTTAATCTGTTATGCCAGATATCATGTTCATGTGGTTGCAGTCTGTCTGGCTATGTTTATGATATGTGGTAGTGGTCTGCCTGGGTATATTTATTAGTGGTCTGTCTGGGTATGTTTATTATATGTAGTAGTGGTTTGTCTGGGTATGTTTATTAGTGGTCTGTCTGGGTATGTTTATGATATGTAGTGGTCTGTCTGCATATGTTTTTTAGTGGTCTGTCTGGATACGTTTATGGTATGTGGCAGTGGTCTGTTTGGATATGTTTATGATATGTGTAGTGGTCTGTCTGGATATGTTCATGATATGTGGCAGTGGTCTGTCTGGATATGCCTTTGATATGTTGTTATGTGGATATGCTTGTATGTGGTGGTAGTGGTCTGCCTGGATAATTACTGCTGTCCCTTATAAAACCTGTATAAATAGAGGTAACACGCTTTGGCCTTGCAATCCAAGGCGTATGTCTGCGGCTGTTTGATTGCTGGGATCGCGGGTTCGAATCCCGCTGAGAACGTGGACGTTCGTTTGTTGTGTGTTCTGTAGGTAGAGGCCTTTGCGATGGACTGATCGCTCGTTCAGAGGAGTCGTATGTCTAATCGTGTGTGATATGGAACCCCGAAGGTGAGGCGGTTTAGTTTGGATTTGGGCTGTAGCGCCACAGGGGACAAAAATAGACTTCTTAGTCTTTTAAGATTTTGCATAATTTCGATTATCACGGGTTCGTTTTAACGCGATTGCAAAATTAGGTGTTGTTTGCTATTAACGCGCAAGTCTGGCGAATGCTCTGGAGGGCGAGGTGATTATAGTAATGGGTGATAACGGTCAGAAGCAGGTTGGTAGTGCTGTTGGTAAGAAATATAGACTAGCTGTAACATTAAACCAGAAACAATAGAACGAATATGTGCTGTCCATATTGCCGTCTTCAACAAGGCGACGCTTCGTACTATCCGTGGAATTGCTACAAAGATTACTGCAGGTTATTGTAGTGCTAATCTTCTAGGTGGAAGCCGTTAATCACCTACAAGCGTAGTCTTGCAAGACAATCGCGAACTGGATTGAAAACCATGCGTAATTCGCCTCTGCAGTGCCTACACTTGTGTGCGGTTAGTGTTGGCATGGAGGAGTCAATTACGCTTTAGACGTGTTTCTTCTGGGACGAACTCGACGAGAGCGATCATGCATACTTCGTAGTGTTTCAGTATACCGGTCGAGTTTACTGTTGTCCCTCTAGGCAACAAGTTCACAACTGTAACACTTTATGGACATTGTGGTCGCATCCGCCACACCTCGAACCATCAGGTTATCACCTGTTAGGTCCTTAAAAAAGGCCTTCGGATACAAAGTACGCCATTGACGAGGCACTGCGATACACTGTTCGCCAGTGTCTGCGAAGGAGGAAGAGTGACTTTCACGGGGCGGAAATAAGGACTCCTCTTCATATGTGCAGGACTGTTGCCAACGATTGAGACAGCACTGTAGAATAACTGTCTTCAGCAGCGCTGTAGTGAAATTCTGTGAAATCTGCGAGTGTCCAACTTGTAAATAGCATTAAATTAAAAACAGGGGGCTTTACTCTTTGACTGATCCTTGTAAATAAATTCGCACCGAAATAAATGTGCAAGTGCTTAAGAAAGTAAATTTATTCGTAAATTTAGAAGTAGGGGTCTTTCCGTTCGGCTATGTTGACAACTTAAAATGTTACCGCCCATTCATTGTGGTTTCGGTGCTTGTTTCCTGTTTGTGTGTTAACGTTTCGCTTCTTGACACTGCATTTGCGGAGAATGGAGTGTCATGACAGCTTGGATGTTCAGAAGTTGGACTTATTTCCTCTGGGATAAGGCAAAAACCCTGTGCAATCGAGTCCACGTCAGCGTCATCTGTGACGGCAGTGCTTACCTTGCAGTGGTATTTTGGGTGTCGTCAGGAAGACTCGTCAGCTTGGTTTTTCTTCTTAGCTTGCACACTTTTTAGCACGACTGTATATAACCTTCATGTATTATAACCCCCTGGGAATGGTCTATTTCTGGTCCTCGAATGCACGTAACTGGTTCCTAAATAGCAAGAACGTGGTTGTTCCTTACGAAATACAAATAAGTGATCACCATATGAATTGGTGCTAGTAGTCAAAATTGTTGTGAGAAAGTAATTTTTTATTGCGGTTGCCGTCTTTATTTTAACGTTTTTATAATAAAGATGCACCTCGTGACAGGATCAGCGTAGTTGTGTTTACTGTTATATGCTGTCGCGATGGGGTAAGGATTTTGGTGAGTTGGTGCGAATGTGCATTGCGAGACTGACGGTTCGTACAGCGGTGTTGATGAAGATACAGTAATTTGAAATATGATGTCATGCCAACTGATGAATAGTTTTCTGTTGTTGAAGTGTAGAGGCCTCCAGTACCAAAGTTTTTTTAGCACATTGTCAGCCGGTAGGCTTCTGCGGCGAGATCTTAATTTCACAAGTGTTTATGTACGTTTGCTTCACTGCATTTGGTTGTGGCAGTGAGATCAATGAGATGTTTTCTTTTGTCGCAGACTTGTCTTGGTGTAGCGCATACAATTGTGTGTTATTAACTGAACCGATGTTCCAGCCAACGCAAGTTTTTACACAATCATAAGCCGAAAATTCGAACATATCAGTTACACAACTATTGTGTCGGTTCTTTAAAGTGACAGCAATGAGCCCAACGTGCATTGAAAAAAAATCGGCTAGATCTTCTCGACTCCGTCAGGTGTCCGTATCAGATTAGTTGATTTTCTTCGACTTCTTTCATCCTTATAAAGTTGTCGTTTATTGATCCTGTTGATATTTTAACCTACGCCAGAGTTATCCGAAGTTTTTTGAGCCGTGGCAAGCAGCTTCTGGAGACGCATGTTACATGCGCACAGATAATCATGCCATTTTAGAAGGCAGTGCAGACGCGTCGTCATTGTCATCCCAACTGACGAAGTGTTGTGCAAAGGCTTTATTGGTAGCACATTTCATAGCGTCCTACGCGCTTGACCCGTTACACAACAGTTATAATAAGAGCATCGTGTAATGCGAGGTGTGTTGAAAACGCGGATGGTGAGCGATTGCTCGTGCGCTGAATGTGTACTTTTTATGTACGCGTTAGCTAAATTGCAAAAAGTGACGGCTTCGTCATGTATCTCCGTCTGTCCGGTTGGAAAAACTCGGCCCTCACTGGGCGAATTTTCATTAAATTTGGTATGGGAATATTTTTCGAAAATCTCTCGAGAAAAATCGAGTCTCAGTAAAATCCGACAGGAATAATGAGTACTTTACATGAATACCTATGTATGTTATGGTAATATCGCTCTGAATTCTTCTTAAATGGCACATTGTTGAGACAAATATTGCAGGACAATCAAAACACATATTTCATGTTCAGTAACTTTTTTTGTTGTTGAAAATCGTGCCGTTTATGAGACATTGCGGAAAGAGCCGGACAGGCCACAGATGGCAATACGACGCACGCGCATTGCATGCTGGATAACTAAAGCTGCAAACACACACTCAGAATGTGTAATACTTATTGCTTGTCCACAGCAACAATTGTTACACGAGCGCGACTCATTGTTAAGTTACATGTGCTGTGCTTCTGTTTCTATTTTCATGCAAGTCAACTCGCTTCTATTGATTCAGAAAGTACAACGTGAAGGCCGTTGGACATTACGTAACACTGGAAGATAATCGCCAGAACAAAGGTGGACTTAACTTGCACGACACTACACCGTGTTACGTGCTGTAGCTTTGACGGCCTGAGAATGTCTTTATTGTGTGCTAGGCGTAGCGCAGGTTGCATTGCCTGGTGCAAGTACGTGGAAGTTTAGCACTTACCATTTAATGCATGTTTGGGCCGCCCAAGTCCACGTGGTGTGGAGTTGCTTGGTTTGGTTTGGTTTGGGTTGGGTAAGTGGCATTCCGCCTTCATGCTTGAGTTGTAGTCTGAATATTGGCACTGAAATACAGTTAACGTTCGCTGTGCGACTAAGTTTTCCTGTAGTAAAGGGTAGCGAAGTTTGAGTAAAGATTGAACTTCCCCTCATTTCTTACAGAGAGGCAAAGCTGAGTTACTTCTTTCAGTAAAATAAACACGCTTATTAATTTATGTAATTCGTTTATTTGTGTGGACGAAATTTCAATTATAGATAAGCAATATTCGAAAGCGCTGGCCAGGTTTTAATTCTCAGTCTATCGATGAACGACCAGTCGTGTGTTTGATTCAAATCATGAACCATGTAAATATACGGTGTATGCTGTATGTACCAACTGCTGTACCAGTATGGACCCTGCATTCTTGTCACAGGAGAACGTTTGTTTACGTGATTCGTATTTATTTCTTGAAGGCCGTACCATGGCTTATGTAATTAGTCGCTGGCCTTTCACCGCAGAGAACTTTGTTCAGTTCCAGGCCAGTCCATGTGGTGTTTGAGATGGAAGAAGTTGCACTGGGGCAGGTTTGTTGTCCGAGTACTTTGGTTTTCCCCTGCCGTTACATCTGCAATTGCTGCTTGCTCACTCAGGCGTCTTTTACCAGCACCATAGAATCGTGGCAGTTGAGAGCATCGTTAAAGAGACTTTAAAAAATAATTTCCATATTATAGCTTTAACTGACGATCTTGGTACTGGCGACGCAGTGAAATGGGAGCTGGAGGACTCAATTTTTTGTGTTATTTAGATAGAGGGTGTTCGAGAATAGGTACTGAGAAGACTGTAAGAGGGTGGAAAGTAACAACAGCCAGAGTAGAATTTCATAATTAGCAGCTTCGCGAAATTGCTGATGGTATTAGGGTGGTAAAATCAGTGAGTAAGGTGGTTGAGGCATACGGGATTTTAGTGGCAAGTAAGACCGCTGGGAAGAGCCATGACTATGGGGGGTGATAATATTAAAATGGATCCTAAATAAATAACATTGGGAGGACGTGGAGTGGATTCGTATGGTTCAAAATCGGGTCAGTTTCCAAAGACGGTTACGAATACCTTAAAATGTCGCGCCTGGGCAGAGGAAATATTAGCGTCTTAAAATGGGGCAGTTGAGACTAATCAAATGCTCAGATTAAAGGCGCCAATTCCTAAGCGTACCTAAGGTTGAAGCTCTGTGCCATTTTTATTCATTTGGCCTAGTACAACTTTTGCGGGGGGGGGGGGGGTGGGGGGGGGGGGAAAACCTAATTCAGGGAAAGGGGAAAAGGGGGGGGGGGGGGGTGGAAGCCCCGACCGAAGGGCTTGGGGGG
>Ga0131853_10005890_pt1 | contig 22133 bp, 9 predicted proteins | sample TergutLab28metaG_FD_92764 | JGI IMG/M metagenome (GOLD analysis project Ga0131853, IMG submission 92764) | Labiotermes labralis P1 segment gut microbial communities from Petit-Saut dam, French Guiana - Lab288 P1 (version 2) (version 2) | ecosystem: Host-associated > Arthropoda: Insects >... | reverse complement strand
TGTTGTAAAGTGTGAGAAAAGAGAAGGGGGGGAGAGAGGGGGGGGGGGGAGGGGGGGGGGGGGGGGGGGGGGGGGGGGGGGGGGGGGGGGGGGGTGGAGCAAATCCTGAAGACACAAACAGCTGCAGTATTAAACCAATTTTGAAACTTGCACGGCTGCATCTTACATGCCAGTTCATAGACCAAGATAGGATTCGTCGTTCTGTCAATCAATTGTATGCAGCATATACGAACGTCGGATTCCCAGGATTGGCCGATAAATATGAAGAATGTCTGAGAATATAAGTATTTGAATTTAAAAATATCTAGTATACAGTATATGCAAATGCAACATACGTGGTATCTCTTTGATATCGCGTACCTAGCAATTGGATACCTACATAGCAGACACTAAATATCATATTCCAAAATACCGTATTTTCCACACTCTCTTGTTCGTTGATGAAAGTACAATAAGAAGTAGGTCTAAGGAACAGTGCACGTGTCAGAGATACAGCTGATCACTGAAATGATGCAGCTATTGCTTGCTGCGTACTGTTTCACTAATATTGGCCAATTCTAGAAGAAGTTATAGCTCTTCTAATTTACATACTTATAAAACTAAGAAGGCGAGGCAATAATTTATGAACGATAATTCTTTCTTACATGCCGGTCCCGGTGACCGCGCGGTCTAAGGCGTAGGTCGGCGGGCGCTCGCCTCCTGGGATCGTGGGTTCGAATCCCATTGGGGCCATGGATGTTTGTTGTGTGTTGTCAGGTAGAGGTCTCTGCGACGAGCTCGATCACTCTTCTAGAGGAGTCCTACCGACTTTGATGCGTCGTTATGTGCGATCTAGAAAACCTCAAGAATGAGGCCATGGCCCGCGTTGGACCACAGCGACACGGAGGGGGGGGGGGGGGGTGGAGACTTTCTTAGTATATATTCTTGCGACAAGCAGATCTGTGTTAATTTATGGCTTATTTAACAACGCCTTCAATAGCTCAAACTATTATATCTACTCAATGAAGCAAAGTCCTTCCTGAGAAGGTAAGAGGTCCGCAGCTAGTCAAGAAATTCCCGCGTTTTTGTGGAACGCGAAGGTTCATTACCGCATTCAAAAGAGACCGTCATCTGTCCCCATCCTGAGGCAGATTAATCACCCGAATAAAATTTGGTGAGGATACTGTTCATAGCACTTGTCACAACATTTTAAGTATTGTTGAATTATGGATGGTCGTTAAAAAATTAACTTGAAAAGACGTGGGAGTGGACTGCTACAGATAGTATAAGATAAATGAATACAACCTAAAATCATTTCCAAATTTAGACGATTGTTGTAAAGGTAATGCAAATGGGTGCTTGTAATTTTCAAATATTTTAAAGTATAAAACGCAACAAAAAAATCCCTTTCCAAACGCTTTCAGCGCGTATAAATGGGTATTTTGTAAAAGAGTCTTTAATGACGACGCAAACAAAAAACATGACGTTAAACGAGGGGTGTATATTTGCACGATGGTGTGAAGGGCAGGGCCAGATCAGCGTAAGGATTAGTAGCAAATATTTACCAGGCATTTGATGACGATTATGATACCAATTCAGCGGTGATTAAGTGATTAGTGCAGATTAATTTCGACGACAACAGATGCACAGTTCTCCTTTACAACAGCGTTTCACGCTTAATCTACTTCAACTGCAGTAACAGCATGGCACAACCCAAATCACTGCAGCTGTCCCCACACAGCGGCTGTTCAAAGTTGATCGACACTGAGAGACAGGGGTCATACTATTATTTCTACGATAATCTGCCATCGGAATAAACGGATCGCCGGGATTGTCGTTCTCATGTATTACACACACACATGACAGTTCTGTAAGGATACTAATTCTTATTTTTTATTTATACAATAATTATGTCAGTAGCGCGGACTAGTTAGCATCGAAAATGCAAAAAAGAAAGGCATTCGCTCGTAATTTATTATCCCGATATTTTTTTGGAGAAACTGAGAAAATCACGATAAATCTAATTGAGGATAGCCAGTAACCGAAATCTTCCGAATGTGAAACATAATTATATAAATAAATAAATAAATAAATACATCGATAAATCTTGCACTGAAGGAAAGAGAAATACATAGAACATCTAGGAAGTGTGTCGTCTCCGTTGTATGTGTGAAACTAGGAAAAGGTATGCAGTTAAACACAACTTGATCACTGAGGTGTATTTAATGAATATGTGATGGAAACAACTACATGTTTCGGCCTGTATTGGCCATCATCAGGTTGTCTAGGGAACTTAAGGGCGCGCGCAAGCATATAGCTAGCCCTTAAGTTCCCTAGACAAACTGATGATGGCCAATACAGGCCGAAACATGCAGTTGTTTCCATCACATAGTCATTAAATACACCTCAGTGATCAAGTTGTGTTTGACTGCATACCTTTTCCTAGATACATAGAACAACCAGTGGTAAATAATTCAAGGAAACAGTACCGTTTAGGGGTCGAAGTATGTAGGAAAAAATATATTAAAATTAAGATAGGAAAAATGTGTGAAGTTTTCAAATCGACACAAGTGGCTTAGAAAAGGGTTCAACAGCAGCTTCTCTGATTCGGTAATAAAATCTGTTAGTCCTTCATATCAGGAAATGTGTCGTGTCTAGCCGAGCAACTGTCACAGACTTGCGACTGTTTGAATGTTAAAATTACAATCTTTTGGAATGCGACGCAGTGAAAATTATTACACAGGAACACAGCTTTGGGGGGGGGGGGTAACATTTACATCAGTGCTAGGAGCAAAAGCAGTACGATTTTTCAATAAATCTCAATTGTCCATGCAGTTACCTATAACATTTTTCGCATTAACCCTTTAAAGACAAAACGCAGACTCTTTTATTTAAAGACTCAATTCGTACCCTGCAGTAAACAACTTTCATCTTGGATATAAAAACCAACCCGTTTATGTTATTATCCGGCAGGGATCGCTGTTGGTTGTGATATAAATGCAAAACACATAAATACAGTGTGGGCATAACAATTCTTGAGTGTTAAACCTGTTGGTGCACGTAACCAGTAGGCTTTAAAAGGTTAATACGAACACTACAGCAGCATCAGCAACTGTAGTAGTAGTAGTAGTAGTAGTAGTAGTAGTAGTAGCGGTAGCAGCGATAATAATAACCAATACTGCCGTCACATATTTGATAACGTAAGTTCAGTGCTATAACTTAGAAGTCTTGTAACAACAAATACCGGCTCGAGTGACGCTCTACCAAAAACAAAAGCCTATACGACGCACTAATTACTTTCCACCCCCAATTCACGCCTGACAGCATATACATCCCGCGCCACAGCGATATTTTACACCATTATTCAGAGCAAGCCCGTAATAATTTAATAACATTTGCCTTGTCAGAGGAACAGATATGAGGCGGCCCGCATTGGCGTGTCAGGGGGCAGGTACAGACGTCACACAGACCACAGAGAAAGTTCCGTCTGGTCATCCACAGTCACGGATATCGCTGAAGGCTTTCCGCACCCTGCAGCGATTATTTATCGCAACAGAAGTTGGCGAAACTCTTGGGAGGGGGTGGGGGTGGGGGGAAGAGAAGACAAAAATGTGGCCATTCTAACTAAAATTAAAAGCAGTGCCGCCGTGATTAATCTATGATATTGTCTTTCCTTGCTTCGGCACACCCACTGGCACATTATGTAGGAGACCATTTTATTTCTACTGTCAACAGTATATGTTCGCTGTGGGTTAAAAAGACCTAGGGCATGTCAGGTAGTTTTGGGGCTACACACACACGCGCGCGCGCGCGCGCGTAAGTGATCAGAAAGTAAGTTTACGACATATTTTCGAAGTGGGTCAGCGTGTTGTTCTGCACATTTGAGTCGAATCATATCACCGTGAACACTAGAGACATCTGTTGTACATACATATCTACTTACTTACTTACACCATGCAGCAGAGTCCTTCTTGAGAAGCTAGCCGGTTCTCAGTTAGTCAAGAAATTCCCCGCATCTTATGTAACCCGAATGTTCATGACCGCATTCGCAAGTGCCCTCCACCTATCTCTGTCTTCTGCCAGATCAATCTAGTCCATACCCCCGCAACCAACTTCCTGAGGATCCATCTTAATATTATCCTCCCATCTACGCCTTGGCTTTCCAAGTGGTCTCTTGTACATATCTACGGGACTTGAAAATTTCAAGGAATTCAGCTTTTTGAGTAATGGGACTTGTAAAATTTTATGGTCCACCCTTGTGCGTGAGTGCTCGCTTGCGTGTGTGTGTTTTCAACGGAATCATTCTATTCAGCTGTAGCCGAACAATGTCTTGTACATTTATTTACGAGGCACAAGGACTGCTAACCCTCAATTTCGGAAGGGCTTCGCTATACATTTGAGTAAGGTACTGCTCAAATCTCCAGTACTTGCCGTTTGTCATAAAACTCAATGCAAGTCCATTCAAGAAACTTTCACTCACCGATGGAAGGTCACTGTGCTAGAAATCTTTAAGGTTCGAATATCCTGTGAGCAAAGGATGAAGGAAACCCTAGTCTAATTGGCTAATTCCTAAAATGCATGGGGGCACAACATGATGTACTTATAATTTACCATAGAGGGCAAGGGCAGCCGCCTGACACCATCAAACCTTGAAACTTAGGTGACAAAAGAAGTTTCCATACCACCCAAAGAGAGTTCGACGCTCTCTTTCAAGTAACTACTTTAACCGTGAAGGGACGTTCCGATATGTGAAGGAAGAGTCCGAGTTCGTAAATGAGGTGTATACTAAAGTGAGTTGTCCTGATATGAATTTTCGTATAATTCATAATTAAGAGACGAGAATGGCGGGTGTTTACTGAGATGCGTTACTGATCAGCTCAATAGGCAATCAGTTCTAGCGATTCATAGAAGTACCATCTAATTCTAAAAACAGTTAACCGGATTCCAACAACAGAAAGACAGTGGTAATAAAATTAAAATTAATATGTAACAGACAAAAATCTTTATCCGATTCGATGAACCCCAACGCATCCCGAAGAAGTCTCATCTGCTGTACTGAGTTAGACAGGGGCACACAACGTACGTACAGAGGCGGTGAGCCTGTACACAGCAATCATCTTGCTATTCAACCTGACACAAATTCAAGCTTTCTTCCTCCCTTCATTATGCTCTGTGTACCTTTCTTCGGTTCTTCCGTTCTTTCTCCTGTTTATTACTTCTTTCTTTCTTGCTATCTTTTCTTCCTTATCGCTTTCCTCGTTCCTTTCATTTCTTTGTCCCTTCATTCTCTCTTTTTCTTCCACTCTTCTACTTTTCATGGTTTCTTATTTATTTCTTTATTTCTTTCCTCTATTCCTTACCGGATGGTTGTCTTCCCCCACACACATGAAGAGCGAAGTATTCAGAAACATCGAACAGTCAACCTACTGGTCAGTTCCAACAGAAGTCAGGTAATATCACTGAAAACATGAACACAATATCTACGTTCCGGATTCGAACCCGTGACTACAAAATCAAAATGGCCGCGTCGGATTTTGGTCTCTGTGGGTGACAGTTGGAATATTCAGTTGCTTCAACTTTTCTTCGTGTATCTGCATTAAGTAATGGGAAGAGCGCAGCTATTGTGGCAGCAAAAACATATTATGCATTGAACCAGATACAAACCAAGAATATCTACAAGAAAATCCGTGTTCTTCATTCACAGATGCGCACAGACCTTAGACGCCAGAGGTCGTTAACTCCACCCCTTCCAAAATCACCCTCGGTAGTTCCTGAAACGCACCCAGCTAAAAACCCCTTCAGTTTTTCGAGGTATAGAGCCCACTAGTTTTGTGGTGGTGCGTTCGGAGAATTATTGGCGTTAAGGGAGGATGGGACACAAAGAGAAGATGGGGGTGGACAAAGTAATGGTAAATCAAGAAGGAGGAAAAATATTCAAAAGGGGAAGACGGGAAGTACACTCAGCGTAAAATACTGTGTCGCATAAAGTAAATTTTATGGTACTTAGGTACTTTGAGAATGTGCGCGGGGGGGGGGGGGTCTGTATGAAATGTATGCTTCCTCACCAAAAAGACAGGGAAATGTGGGGCAACTATTCCTAAGGAAACGGAAATTTCTGTGTGTTAAGACTTGGAGTTAGTAGCGTGTGGTTTTGGATTGTAAAATAGTGTCCAAGTCCTGGGTTCGAGTAAAATGGCTGTGTTTCTAAAGCTACAATAACCAGCGCATGAATCACACCATTTTATTGGCAAAAAATTGTATATTATAAAATGTGTATGATAGGGACAGGTGGCAGGCACTTGTGAATGCGGTCATGAAACTTTGGGTTCCATAAATGCGGGGAATTTGACTAGCTGAAAAAACGGTCTGCTTTTTAAGAAGGACTCTGCTGCACGGAGTAAGTAAGAAAGTAATAATATGTATATATTATAATATACATTATATTATTATGTTATATATTATATTATTATATACACTATTTTATATTATATTGTATATTATTATATTATATTTAATTGCATTCCACTAATGTAACGCAGATCGCACGGAATCTGTGTAATATTTCCACAGTTAAGTTCTTCGAAAACTGAAAATAAAGTAAGAAAAAAACAACGACGAGTGAAGAAGAAGAAGAAGAAGATGATGATGATGATAATAATAACAATACTAAATTAATAGATCTCTCGGACTAGAAAGCTACCTGCAGGGCAGCCAGCTTGATGAATTCCGCGTACAGACACTGTAGGTAGCTTTCCTTATTTCAGCCAGCCAAACAATGGGATGGGACCTTAAAATACGTCAGCATCCCTTCCTTCCACAACCTTTCGAATTCATGATCCATTATCATCATGATATTAGATGTGCATAAGGTACGGAAGTCGAAAAATGACGTTAAGTATCAAGAATCAATCAACGCATTAAAGCACCCATCCATTCATTAGACTGATCACACAACGATGAAGGCAAGAGAGATCTTTTGTCTACATCATTAATTTCCACGCCACTGTCAATGCCCTACTGTTTGGCCACTCCACCGTCAGACGGGATTCCTCCAGCCTGCTATAGAAATACTTAGGAATATTTTTATAAGCGGTTGGTACCAACGCCAATACAGGCTAGTTGTTCAAGAATTAATGGTTTCGATGGTGGAGAAAGGAACAAACAAAACATTTTTTTACCAAAGCCACGGAGGCCACAGTTATGAAGCGATCTTATTAGGAAGTAAGGGATAACGGGAGGAGTGTCTTGAGAATACAAAGAGAGCAAGGGCTGCAGGAAGGATCAGATGCACAATACAGCCCTCTAACCTAAGATAAAGTGAACACCATTATCCTAATCGGATTATTTGTCAACGGAAGTGCATTTGTGAAGGGTTAAGAGTTGCAAGACTAGGGTAGACAATGGAATATTTTGTATTATTATTATTATTATTGCAGTAAAGGGGAGCTACTGATCCCCATTCGAGGGGTTGGGACTGGAAATATGGATGATTCATCTGCCCAAAATCCCATCACAGTATGCATATAACACGGTTATCGTTTAACGATGGGCTTATATACTTGCCACAATTTTGTCACTATAGTCCACGTTCCTAAGGTTTTGCATGTATTTCCTCCGTATCCTATAAATCCTAGTCCTCTCTTCTACATTTTTCATTTACTCATATTTCATATACATCATCTTACTGAACTTCGTCCTATATTGATCTTACTCCATTATATTCTCTCCTTTCCATCCGCCTTCCCCTTAAACTTACTTAATTTTTGTCTTGCTCAATGATTTCTTTCTTTTTTCCCATATACTGTACTGTTGCCGCTCTTGCTTCCCCTTCTTTCTGTTAAACCTTCTTGTACTCTTCACCTTCTTCTAATTTTCCGTGTTATTTATGCTTGTATGTTCTCCTTGGAATTCAATGGATGACGGATAAGATTTCAAATACCTCCAGTAGCAGAAAACAAAATATCCAAAACCTGTAATGCCAAAGCACGCGACTGGAGAGCATCCTGAGTCTGTTCCATCAAAATTCCATCCTGAAAGCCCATCTTCATAATACCAGTCTTACTAATCAATTAACTTCCTGGCAGTTGAAACCAAAGGTTCAACAAAACTCGACACTCGACCCAATCCTGAGCCAGTTCTATCCAAGTCCTGTCGGCGCCACGTGCTTCACTAAGATCCACGTTAGTGCTTATTAATAAGAAAAGACTAAGTAACCAACTAACTAAGTAACTAGTAGCAGAACCCGAAGCTTCAACAGCAGTAATACCAAAGCCTATCACAGGACAATATACTGAGCCAGTTCCGTCTGCCGTCCTCACAACCTACTTCCCTAAGATGCTTCTTCATAAGTAACTTTCTTGCAGCATAACCAGAAGGTTCAAAGCCTTCAGGAAGAAAGTCCATTTTAGTTTACTTTAAACAGTGCTGTGCCGCAATGCACGATTAATACGAGCCTAGATAACCACAAACTGGATATCGCTTGTGTAACACCATTTAGTCATTCCGAATCGCTTTCCATGCGTGTGTTATGCATTGCAATTATGACCTACATCTAATGGGCTATATCATACGGACAGGGATATTTGTTACGTATAGTTCGGAATCTAGTTACGACAGTGGATACGGCTGAGTCAATTAAGAACTGAAAAGACTGGGGCACCCCCCGCCATAATGACAAAACTCCCATCTGTCGCAAGTAACAGCCCTCCACATGATGAGCTACCCCACAGGCTGCCGGAACCAAGCTATGGTTTCCACAACATCGCATCTGTGCGATTCCCTCTATTAATTACTGCACGAAACTGTCACACTGAAGTTCCCGACCTTGGGTCAAAAAGTTCCGAATGTAAACGACACAGACAATTGCTCCTTTACAGCCCTATTTTGTAGGTAACTCACATATCCTAGGCGATATTTTAGACTTTCGCAGCAATACAATTGAGGTCTCAATTCTTTTGTGATTTAGACCTTTGAAAAGACCAAGACCCTGTCTCGAAACTTAGGACAGCAATCATCCAGTGACGCGCACCTGCATTCCCGCAGAATGAATAGGTAAACAAAACCTACTTTAATATACAACGACAAACCTTGTTAAGTTACTTTACGGGCGAAATTACCACAGCAACAAATTACTGGGGTTGCAGGCGACAGCCAGTTCAGCTGCGTCTGACAGAAGTCTGGTCAGGCAATCAGTCCGCCACACACTGCTGTCCGTCGTTAGTCAGTGAGTAAAACAGGAAAGAATCGAATAGCGTTAGAAACCCCTACAATACAAGAAACTTGCGGACTGAATCCGTTTGTATTATGAATAAGAATGTAAAAAATAAGAAGATTGGAAAACTGCATTCAGTACCGGAGAATTTTACAGTCGTTCCGTGGATATTTGCATTCTGAATACTCATGGTAATCTCCAGAATAACTTCTCTCTTCACGGATCCTACATTCAATCTGAGTTCCCTTCCTTGGCACAGACATACAAACTCCATAGAGGCCTAGGCAATACTGAACATCTAGACCTGCGTGACGCTGTCCGCCCACTTCTACAAAAATCGCGCTGGGGTGTAAGGAAGCATTCCTTAAAGCGTGAAAATCAGAGCAGAAAGAGCTCGGTATAAAGACTATGTTACAGAAAGGACGGCCAACGAATCGGCGTTTCACTTCCTGCGCCAGTAAGCGATTTTCAGGAGCGTTCGCGTAGTGACGAAAAATCCCCTATTAACTTCGTCATGTCCTTCCTTCTGTCCGTCTGTTCGTATGTATCAGCGTGGATCCCACTGACCGGATTGTCGTGAAATTACTACCTGAACGTGTTATGTTACACGTACATTGCCTTTCTTGTTCTCATCTGCTAAGCGTCGAAATGGTTTCCGGAACTCAACCAATTTCATATCCAATAGCTACCGGGGACTCACAGAATAGTAACGGGACGGGGGCGTGAAGCTGACGACTCACCTCAATCTGGTGCCGAAGTAAGGACTGAGTGGAGCTATACCTCCACTCCTCCACATGATAAAGAAGCAGATGTCTTTTCAAAGCTAAAGAATTTGTTACGGTGTTCATTTTAATTAGTGTCACAGTGGTCCCTATTTTTGTCGTGAAGAGTAGGGTCAACATGCTCACCACAAGTTACGTAAGAGAATTATCACACCCACCTCACTAATTTTTGCGTTCGTTGTGTTGTTACCAAATGCAGAATTGCAGTGCGCCCCAAAAACTTAAAATTAATATCAAGTTTAATCAAAATCCATTGAATGGTGCTCGACCTGAGACAAGCAGATGAAAAGAATGACGAACAAAGTCATCATTCCAGACTTTCTGACCCACTCCGACGATGAAGGCGTAGGTTTTACTCAGTTCGGTACACTGCAGACAGTCTACAAGGTGGCACATCCCAGTATACAGCAGTCTTCATATTTACCTACGGGTGAACCAAAATTATGTCATTATCAGTGCGCTCCTTTTTGCGCTGTGAAAACTTAGCATGATCATCGAAGAAGATAAGAGAAGACAGTGTGTGTGTGGAAGAAGTGTAAGAGTGAAATAAAAAAAAAAAGGAGAAGAAAATCAACCAGGAATTTACTCCTGGCTGTGAGTGCTGTTTTTGGTACCATCGGACAGTACGACGTAACTTGCTACACGTACGTCCGGACGCAGCGATACGTGACACGAACCGCATCTCGTCTGCACACATCAAAATTCACCGCCAGCACAGTAGTGCAGTTAGTCCACACAACAGCAGCAGCTATGTTCAGACAACCCTCAGACGTGGTCCACCCTGTTTACTCTACCGCGTAACCAAACCCACCCTCTTTATCTGTTTCACGTACTCACACATGAGGGATGGGAAAGGGGTACGTAATGTCCCCCACGGGAATCCACGAGTCCCTAAACTCCATAATTTCCTAGTCCCCCAAAACTAAAACAGAATTACCAAAGGGATTATAAAATTATTTTATGAATATGCATGTTTATTCGGGTATCATTCGCATAATAATCGGTCATTGGTCATTATTTTCAACTGCACAGAAGGGAAGACCGTAAAAGAGACGCTTTGGTGCGGTATCGGTTTGCCATCCCCAATTACTGTTATGAAGCTGTTCTAATGCAAAGACACGTGCACAGCTACAAACTCCCGCACCATTTCCCTATAATAAAACCGGAATTATTCGCTACCTTACTAGTAACAATTAACGTCTTCTTTGTAGTGATACTAGTTAAATTTATCGCCAATGTTAAGTCTATTTGAGACGCGCTGGATACGAAGTAAAGGAAAGTTATTAAAAATTTAAATAAACAAAATTTTACAACTCCTATTTCTACCTAGAGTTTCCACAAACAATCCGTCAACTAATCGACTATTAAATATCACTGTTATCGAGAGACACTCTGAGGACAAGACTTCACTGAACGTGGCCACTATACGACCTTGAACAGTTCTGGATACACAGTTTGACCAAGGGTTTCCCAAAATCGGTAGATAAAATCGGAACACACATATTATTTTCAGGAACATTTTCCCGAAAATCGTGCCTTTTGAGGTAAAGTGGAAAAAAATATTGTAGAGCCAGGCATGCCACAGAGAAAACATGGCTCGTGCAAGGCTACAAACAAACACTCAAAATATGTAAACGTATTGCTTTTTCACTGCAACAATGGTAGCACGAACGAACCTCAATGTTGTTCTATACGTAAATTACCTGCCTTGTTAAGTTTTTATATATCATATTACATAGTTTAATGCGACCTGTGTATGGTTGGGTAAAAATTACAGGGGGAACGTTAGGAATTTCTAAATCAAACAAATTGATAAAACTTTAATTTTACGTTTACGTACAATTTTCTCTAAATACTTTTATAACTACTGATAACTGACAACGGCCTTATAAGGCTGAAACATGTTGCAAGTTGACACTGGAAATATAAATTTGTGTTGTGATTGGCGTTTCCTGGATTACTTTCTTCATACGTATCACAAGTGTATGTGTAAACTAAGGTTAAAGTTGGTGTCACATAATACTGAGCCTAATGTTGACGTCATGTGTTTCTGCATCAAAATCAGATTTACTGTCACATCGGTTTCAATTGCGCATTCAACCAGCCAATAATATTAGGTGCATAAACAAAATCAAATATTAACTAACAATAAAATGCAAGAAATTAATTTAGAATTTAAAAAATTGAGTTTGGTTCAGTAGTAGTAAAGGTAAAGGTAAAGCAGTCCCGTTACAGGCTTGGAGTGGCCCAGAGGATTCCAGGAAGTGAAGGTTCCCAGATTTCATGACAATGGCACAGGATGGTGGTAAGGTTGTCAGCTTTACGCACCGACCACCTTTACCCCCAGGAAATGCTCCTGGTACTCATTTCTGTTAGAGGCTGTGTTGACCCCAGGGCCATAGTGCGGTCGGAAGGATTTTATGTCAACGAAAAACTCCAATGACACCAGCTGGGATCGAATCCGCGACCTTCCGATCTGTAGCACAGCACCTTAACCACTGTGCCACCGCGGTCCCCCATAAGACAGTAGTAATAAAATTAAATTCAAGATAACTGGACTAATCTTTAGGAAGCCGATACTAGCTCGGAGATCAATAAATTTCCCCATTTTGTGGAAGTTTAGTGAATTTATTGCGTTCATTAAAGGCCCACCATTAGACTCAACAGTAGAAACACTGGGCATCAATGACAGCTTGGTTTGTGACGCTGTGTGGCGAGTGATCTCTCACCCCTTGAAGATAAAGGCAAAATGTTCATTCGAAACGTCGGGAAATACTAGCCCCGAGATACAGCGTCACATCCCAGAATCATCAAGAATGCCGCTGTGTCATCCTGAAAATTCACACCTTACAAACGTCATTTTTGGCTGTTGATGAGAATGCAAAAAGAAAAATGTACACTAGACGTCTAAAACAGACAGGTCTTCTCACCCTTCCCCTTCCCCTTCCCCACCACAACTCTACTGGGGTCAGTGGCTAGACTCGACTGTCAAGACAGTCACGATTTAGGCCATGGTCACACCGGAAGCGACTTCATACGACTAAGTGATCGTACGTAGTCGTCAGACAATATTCATCATATTGGAACGGACGGTCACACTGCAAGCGTGAATGTAATACTGTCAGTCGAAAAATGGATGGGTTGTGTAAATTTCTGTTCCTGGGCAATAATGTGTTGCGCGGTCTAGCTATGGAGAAAACAGAAAGTAATTGCTGCGTTCGCGATAGTTACAGCAATAGATCGACAGAAGAAGAGATCAATAAATATTTTCCAAACCTGAAGGAGGATAGGGCAAGTTCTCGGGAAATTCCCACTTATTCCAGCAACATTCGATAACATGCATTAAAAAAAAAAAGATTTTCCAATGCTGCAAAAGCAATCAAATTTTAGGAAATGTCTTACACCAACGAAAAGCTAGTTGTAAAACTAGGGTAAGTGTTGATCTTGTACTTTTTTTATAACCACATTGAAAATGATTGGTTTTGTTTTCTCCCTCTAACAGGAAACACACCAAAACTTCTCGATAGTCTTAATTAATGAAACCCAACTTCTTTCTTAATTAAAACTGTTTACACTTAAAAATACAGTACGGCTATATCGAAAATGCAGACATGTAACATTCACGTTGTTCATTCCTTTCCTCTGTTACCTCCGTCGAGTCTTCTTCATAAATCCCGACTTTATTGCTCGTTTCGGGTCTGTTCCCATAAAAGTTTCTTATCAAATACTAAAGAAATCAATTTCTTCACATTCATTTCTTGGTCAGATTTCGTCAGAATGGCCGCTCGAAAAAACACAGTTTTTGTTTTGAAAATCCGGTCTGACGACCACGCACGACTACGGACGACCAAGCAGCTCCTAATGTGACCACGTGTATCTGTACGTGTATGTTTGTTTCATTCTGACGGCTACGCGAGGTTACAGACCATCACTTAGTGATATGAAGTGGCTCCCAATGTGACCACAGCTTTACGGTCTAACTCTTTACTATCAGATGAGTTGTGTGCCGTGTGTTTGCACCACTAACAGGATCGCTCTTCCATGGTAACACCAACAAGGCATTCATCTGCATACAGCTGCATAACATAAAACTGACATAAAATGGGTACTGTTTATGTGCTTATTTCATGACATTAGCTACTTGCTGTTGTTACATACAGTGTAAAGGAAGGCTATAAAATGTCAACTGCACAGGATATGTACAGAAATTTATTGTATATGTGAAATATATCATGCAGGTACTTATTTAGACAAATAAAACACATGCAATTAAGGTACCTCTTGAATAAAAGTAAGAACAGTCACCGCTGAGAAAATCTGTTCTGTGGCAACTAATAGAGCCTGCAGTCTTGTGTTAGAAATATAAAGGGGACAAGGTCCGGGATATAGTAATAATATATCAGTTATACGAATGAGGACGTCCTATTCATTCTCGAAGGATTCCATCGGAATTATGGAGAAAGAATATGTTACAGTGCACAAAGCATGTTACACCATTATTCCAAACACGGGCTGTCTGAAAATGATTCCATAATCGCAGATGCAGTGGAGTGACACACGTTCGTTCGCGTGTTTCTCCTTCACAGCCACTGAATAGTACTAAGTAATCACATTGTCGTGCATATGATTTATAGATTTGGTGTTCAGCATTGAGAGCCTAAATCAACAGCTGTAATATCTCACCGAAGTTTGCAAAAAGCAGACCAAAAAATAACCTTTACATTTAAAGAGTTCATTTTGCACTAGGGTATGCTGCAGTAACGAGCAGTTCTAAGTAAAGAAATATGTATCGGGCTTCACAATTTCGTCTCGCGTAAGCTACTCTACAGTAAGATGAAGTGAATATTAGCGAAAAGCAAAATTACAGCTTACCTGTCTTTCACTCAGGATCAAGCTACTGACATCATCACAAAGTAACTTAACTCCATGCAGCACAGAAATTATACTGCCGTAGATAGTAAAGTAATTATCCGCTTCATACTTTCCATGTCCGCGAATTAAAGGAATACCAGTATACAACCAACATATGCACATGTGTAAAATATGTTGTATCGCATACTGTTATTCACCAACATGTTTCGATCACTCTTGTGATCAGCATCAGAGTAGCTTTACAAGAGCACTATGAATATAATACACTGCCAAATCGTATAAGCAGACGTTCCCCCATGTGATACACATCACTACGGGGTAAACAGGTTGTATATTGACTATATAGAATACACCCAGCTTTGTTTTTTAACTACCGAACTTTATGCGATTTTAACAGCACATAATTTGGTATTTTGTGGGCGTAGGGAGAGCTGCAGACATTCATTGTGACGTTGAGTGGTTCCACTTATACAGTTTGGCAGTTTGTTATGTTCCTGGTACTCTTGTAAAGCTGCTCTGATGACGATCGCAAGAGCGACTGAAACATGTTGGTAATGAATAATATGCGATAAAACATATTTTACACATATGCATTTCTTGGTTTTATTACATGAGTTTTTAAATTATCCACGGTTAATGGAACCCGAAGGTTCATTACCGTGCCCACAGGAGCCCGCCACAAGTCCCTATCCTCAACCACACAAGTACAGTCCATGCCCCCTCAAAATACTTCTTGAAGATAATTTAATATTGCCTTTCCACCTACGCCTAGGTCTTCAAAGTGGTCTCTTTCCCTAAAGTTCTATCAATAAAACCCTGCACGCCCCTCTGCTCTCTCCTACATGTCACATGCCCCACCCATCTCATTCGTGAATAATATTTGGTAAGTACAGATCATGAAGCTCCTCATTATGCAGTCGTCTAAATTCCCCTCTTGCTTCCCCCCTCTTAGGCACAAATATCTTCCTCAGCACCCTAATCTAAAACACCATCAACCTGTTTCTCCCTCAACGTAAGAGACTAAGTTTCACACCAACATAAAACAAAAGAAATGATTACAATTGTACGTATTTTAACCTGTAGATTTTTGAAGAGCATGTGGGAAAAACAGAAGATTCTAGACTGAATGGTAGCATGCATTCCCTAAGGTCATTCTGCCACCAGTTTCTTCCTTAGTACAATTCTGACTTGTAGGTAAAACTTGGAAGGAGTAACACTCAGATTAACAAAGTAAAATATACTCACGCAACTGAAACTAAAACTGTGAAAACGAGGAATCGAATCACACCCAGAAGTCATATATTTTGGCAAGAACAGGGAATTAATTTCATTACAATTTTGGGGGTTCCTTGTCAGTCGATCGTACGGAGAGTTAACAAAAATTACACACACCAAGTCCATACAGCGTATGCGTGTTTCTATATATGTATGTACGTGTATGTTACAGGATGTGACTTAATTCAACTGAAAGGTTTCTAGGGATGAAAAACGAGATCAAAACAGCTTGCTTTAAGATAGGAACCAATATCTGTAAATGCTCAGTTTGGTCGCTAAAGGCAGAACCATGTACACGTTCGGTTTGGAAGGACGAACTGCAGGTTGCTATGGAACTTAGTAGCCTGCTACTTAACTTTATTGTTATGGACACGGGGTTACGTGAAAAACAAACACTGCAGAAAAATCAAATTTACACGCGAAATGTTTCTTGCAGTAGGTTTACGCTATTTTTTAATAGGCGTAGCGAACATTTCTGTATTGGCTTCCATTTTCAGGCGCATTCGAAAAATTACAAAAAGTGACTATTAGTTTCGTCATGTCTGTCTGTCCACATGGAAGAGCTTGGCCCCCACTAAGCAAATATTCATGAAATTTGATATTTGTGTATTTTTCCAAAATCTGTCGACAAAATTCAAGTTTCAATAAAATCCGACAAGAATAACGGGTATTTTACATGAAGACCGATATACATATCTTGCTCAATTCTTCTTGGAACAAGAAATGTTGCAGATAAAGTTGTTGATAAAATAGAAACACAATTTATTGCTCAGTAATCTTTTTTCGAAAATCGTTCCGTTTATGAGATAATGAGGATAAATATTGTACAGCCGGACAGGCCACAGATGACGATATGGCTCATGCGCTAACCATGCTGGATACCTAAGGCTACAAACACACGCTCTGATACTTATTGCTTTTCCATTGCAACAATGGTTGAACGAACGCGCCTCCACATTGCCTGTCTTGTTGTTTTCATCTCCGTGTAAATTTTATTCCTCTTAATATTTTATTTCACAAAACTCCATGTCCAGAACATAAAACTGAGCAGAAGACCACTAAGTTCCAAAGGAACTTGCAATTTGTTCTTCCGAACGTAAACAATTCATGGTACTGCGTTTAGCGACCGAACTATTCATTCCCGGATATCGGTTCCTATCCTAAAATACATTGCTTCGATCTCTTCTACCTTCCCCAAATCTGTTTCTGTTTAATCATGTTAAAACCCGTATATACCCGTACAGGGTTTTGTTAGACGTTAGAGGACAATAAGGAACATGTTTTGCAGCAAGATACACGTCTACGTCACGTGAGGATGAATGACCTACTCGGTTGTACCTTGTTATTAAATTACTCTGAATGAGTCACAGGCAAAATTAAGCACACTGTTTTCATGCTGTTGCCGCAAGGAGGTATTCTGCAGTGATACATTCGTAATTAACCGCGAGGCTGTGTAGCCAAGGCTGTCTCGTCGTTTAATTAATACGGCCGTTAGAAACTCCTTAGATAAGGTTCTGATATGAAATTACTTCGGACAGCAACTGTCCTGGGCTGTATCTTAGCTCCCAATTAATTAGCAGGTTCGGCACTGCTTATACCTGCCTGCACAACTCCTGCGCAAGATTGGCTACCGATCCTCCAGGCTAACACCGTGTTATTAGGAATATAATCAGCCGTCTACGGCAGATTTCAGTTGCAACTTTACAGAACTGCAGAGCGGCAAGACCGCCGTTTCTATTTTATGCATTAAGATTTTTTAAAATAATGATATAATACAAATTTAAAAATAACAAACAACGAAAGCATATAGCCTATTCATTACAAACATATCATGCACGAATATTGTCGTCTTCTGTGAATCGTACCTATGAAATGACAGCAAGCTGAGCATTGCGTGCTTAGATTGACATATAGAAAAGTGCTTTAATTTTATTTTTTGTTTCCAGATTTTTCAATGTGGGAGGACACAAATATATCAATAGAAGTACCACGAAATGTCAGTGGAATTGACTCTGGAGGATGTTATCAATACAGAAAGATGTTTAGTGTAGAAGCAGTCAGAAATTCTAGACAATTAATCTCATTCTGGCATGGAATAAGTTCATAGGAAGTCTCTTGCACATAGATCGATAAAACGAATATTCCAATTAGCGGAGGGCAGTCATCCATTTAAATCTATCTTCCATTTGCAACTACCGTCGAGAGTTAAACAAACATTACTTGTTGCAACTGTGGGAGGAGTAAGGGGCTCCATGGAAACTACATCAAGTTGTGCGTTATAGGGTCAGTCCGCTGATTAACCCTTACTTTTACATCTGCTCCAAGCACGTCAGATAACTACTTTTCCAATGTGGGCAGCAGTGAATCCTTCAGACAATAGCCCGGAACAAAAGGAATTATGTCTTAGCAGAAATGTAATACAAAAATTTGATAGGGAATCCTCACACCAAAGTAGAAATTATCGCTTGTGAAACAAGTAACTGATCGTAAATAATATTAAAATGAATCATGCAGAAACACAAGGCGAAATCCTTACCAAAGTCTCAGTCTTCAGCGCAGAAGAGAAGGTCAGCAGGATCATCTTAAACTTCGTCACAAGTTTACCAAACTGCACGACGTCACAGCCCAGATATAATATTCTCAACCACGAGAACCTCAACTGACTAACGGATCATTTTTTTTGTTAGCTGGTTGACAGTCATTCAGTTAGTCAGTAACTCAACCGATGCGTTTAACAGTGAGTTACGAGCCACACAACCTACTTACCATTCCGCCCGTGCCACAGTGCAAGTGGTTAGCCGACGACCTCTCGCTGCGGAAGCCCATGTGGGACTTTGGTTAAACAATGTGGCATGGGACAGGCTTCTCTCAAAGCATTTCAGTTACTACCTGCCAATTATCATTCCATAATTTCTAAGTATTGATTCATCTGTCACATGGGGTGAACGTAAAATGGGCCCAGTAGACGCGTAAATTCCACACAATAGTCTCGCACTAAAATAAGAGAAAACGAACAAAAAAAATTGGCCAGTTCAGTCAGTCAAAACGTTGAACATACTTGCAAGGAATAAATCCAAGATACCTTGTGATGTTAAATCACTCTTCCTGAGTATAAATCCCTAGACAAAAAGGGCGCGGATTATCGATGGGAAGTGAAAGAGTGAAGCTCTCAGACGGTGCAGTGATTCTGCTGGTTACGATGCGAGTCATTAATATTTCAGAAAGCTCTTTCCGCCCACAGCATGGTCAATTCGAATGGCTGGCTCCAACAAGAAGCCCCGTTTGCGTAAACGAGAAGATATCACTGACATTTCGTGTCGTATTCACTAAAATACACCACCGGTACATCCACAGCACCCATGTATGCATATCACCCAGTACCTTAAACTCGACACCAGCTACTGGTGAATGGTCAGCTCCACACAGCTCGGTGCCTACCGAAAACAAAGCTCAGTGGGCGCCACAACAAGTGTGGACTCCGTGGCGAAGATACATGAATGTCTAATATAACCCGGAAATCTGTGTACGAAATAAATTAACGTCTATAATAATGCGATATGCACAACCTCATACGGTACTTCATGAAGGACGTGTAATCTGAAATACAGGGGCCTTGTTTTAGAACGAAAAACGATATTTTATACATAGATATATATATATACATACCCACGTGGGTAGCATTATCTGCTTCACAGCATTTTAAAGAACAAATCTCTCGGATTCACCGTTAGAAATTCTTATGGGCCAGTTCAGTCCCGTGTATTTTGAGTTACATTACACTGCAGTACGGTGCACAAAAATGTGGGCCTGCATTGTAAACTGACGCAATATTATTACAAATTTACTTGCATATCTTTGGAATATACACTTCGTATTATAATTTATATAACCACTCTCACGTTAAGATGCAAACATTCCATTGTTACACCACAAAGAATAGAATGAGTCTCCATTACAATAAACAGAACCTTTAAATGTTCTTCAGGAAAATAATACACATGTATTGTGACAATCAAAGGCATAAAGGAAGAAAATGCAGAGTCGCCGAATGTTACTGCAGGTGATATGTAGAGTTTCCCTGCTCTACAGAGTTCAAGCAGTACACTTTTTGGGAAGAAACCGATCTACGTTTAAATTTCTCTCGTTAGCACAGATGATTTTAAGAATGAACAAGTCAGGAAATGTACGCATAACGTAAAATTGAGGCGTGTTTACCGAAACTCAGCTGGACATAAAATTCAGTCCACTGAGCTCAGAATCTGTGGTGCTGTTCACAGCCACAGAGGTACGGCAGAATAAAATGACTATCATTCGGATATGTTGTCAAGCAAAGCGAACAACCAGACACAAGTCGTTCTGAGCTGATGTTTTGCTGCTGTGCATTTAAAACCATGTGATGCCACGTGTTATGACTGTTCTTGCTATTGAAGCATCTAACATCAACCAAAATAAAAACAAAAAGATGGAAATTTTAACTTGTAACGTCAACATATTTTTAAAATTAAGTTGTGTTGGACTGTCGCTTTACTTTCCAACAATCACATTACACGGCGATTGATACGTGTCAACATTATTAGAGTCTCTGCTTACATTTCTTTCAGTCTGACGTTGATTTTGTATAACTTATTAGATTTACACACACCCTCAGAATTTCACACCACCGAAATATCGTAAAACTTCTGACTTAAAACCAATGTTTCTTACAAAATTTTAAACTATATTTACTGACTTACTCCGTGGAGCAGAGTCCTTGTTGGGAAGCTAAGCGGTTTGTCAGCTAGTCAAGAAATTCCCCGCAATTTATGGAATCCGAACGTTCATTACCGCATTCACAAGTGCCTGCCACCTGTCCCTATCCTGGGCCAGCTCGATCCAGGCCATACCCACACATCACATTTCCTGAAGATCCATTTTAATATTATTCTCCCATCTATCCCTGGGTCTTCCACGTGGTCTCTTTCCCTCAGGTTTCCACATCAAAACCCTGTATAGCCTCTACGCTCCCCATACGTGCTACATGTCCCGCCCATCCCATTCTTCTCGATTTGATCACCCGAACAATATTGGGCGAGGAGTACGGATCATTAAGCGCTTCATTATGTAGTTTTCTCCATTCTCCTGTTACCTCGTCCCGCTTAGGTCCAAATATTCTCCTGAACACCCTCTTCTCAAACACCCTCAGTCTACATTCCTCCCGTAATGTAAGCGACCAAGTTTCACACCCATACACAACAGGCAAAAACGTATATGTACAGTACATACCAAAATTGCTGTTCCCAGATACAAAAAATAAATATTAAACATAATAATTGTATTTTCTTCAATTATGAAACATGTAAATCGTATGAAGATAAACAACAGTACAGGAACGTGACGTCACAACGTGAATACTACTTAAGTGCATGATTAGGTCGCGCCATAACAAATTACATCTTTCTGAAGCAATACTCGGTAATTCAAATGGAGTACAAAGCAGTAAATATTAAATATTAGCACGTGCTAGAATTTCTGCCATAATTTTCTGGAATATGTCAACTATGTGGCGCAATATTATGCTTAGATCGTCAGCTGTAGCTATTTCTTCTACATTTCACATTAACGGCGACATACCATCTATGTACATTAAGTACGTCACCATATGAAGTGTTTGTTATTTTGGTCCGATTTAACCAAAGTTGAATATGGACAAGAGATTAGGGTAAAAATCCCTAATAAGAAATTTCATGAAAATTTGTCCACTGGGAGCCAAGTTGTTCAATGCAGACAGACAAAAACATGATGAATCTTATTTTTGCCAGTCGCAAGTTTTGCGAACACGGTTATGACGACATAATGTTTGCTAGAAGTATAAGAAATAATTACATCTATTCAAGACACTAGTCTCGTAAAACAAACTAAACTCCGTGGCCTTAGTCCGCACGCGAACTATACCGACCGAGCGGCCGCCGCCGGTCGGCGAAGTTAGTGCCAACTTTTGCGGATAGAGGGGTGTCACGTGGTCAGCGCAACGGGTC
>Ga0131853_10005889_pt1 | contig 22133 bp, 28 predicted proteins | sample TergutLab28metaG_FD_92764 | JGI IMG/M metagenome (GOLD analysis project Ga0131853, IMG submission 92764) | Labiotermes labralis P1 segment gut microbial communities from Petit-Saut dam, French Guiana - Lab288 P1 (version 2) (version 2) | ecosystem: Host-associated > Arthropoda: Insects >... | reverse complement strand
GGCTGAGTGGACCCCGTTCCAGACCCACTACTACTCAGAAAATCTGGTAGCACCGGGGATCGAACCCGGGACCTCTGTATCTGTAGCCAGAAACTCTGACCACTAGACCACAGAGGCGGTCAGTATATACAATACATATACATCCTACAGGTCCACATGTCTACTAGTGGTATAGTCATACACTATATAGGGTGAGGTTGTTAATCCCCTAAACCCTAAGAAATACACTGTTTTAAATGGGAGTTCTGTGTTCAATTTGTGCGATTTCAATTTGCATGTTTTTCAGCAACATACCCCACGCGTAAAATGAGACCTGCCTGAGTAATGTTCGGTGCCAAAAGGTTAGGAACATTTAACTTGTAACGAAAAAAGCTGCAAATTGTGTGCATACCAATCTAAACTTACTTCCATATCTTGTTTTATATAGCAGAAACATGGATTGGTAAATTCCTATAGACTGGACAACAAGTATGCACCTTACATTACCTCAACAGTTTTCCCTTGTACAGTATGCCTCAAAACACCAATCAACTCAAACAGCAAATCACAATCCTCACAATAATACACAGGCTCTCTTTTGTCATGCTTGCTGTAGACCACACACAGTCTTTTTGTTTTACATTTATTTTCTTTAAGAGGTATCCATCTGGGAAAATGATGCTGTTATTTTCTTGACAGTATTGTCATCACCATGATGACATGAAGTTTTTACATTGCATTGAATATTCTACTGATAAACCCTCAACAAAATCGGACATAAATTTTAGATCAGATATTAGACCCTATATTTTTCCTGAATATTACTACAGAAATGCAAATTGTGGCACTGAGTAGCCTTCTGAATAATTTCATGTACCAGATATTCAGTCATTTCTTCTCTGTTAGTTACATCTCCAGTACCTCACTTGCCTTTCAATACCATTGATATTTTGATTATAATAAATCAAATACACAGGCTTCTGCTTCCCTTTTGCTGTTACTATCACCATCTGAACTTCAGCCATATTGGTAAGTGACAACTGTCTCATACGTTTTTGTCACTCCACCTGCAAATGCATGTAAGACCACTGTGATGTACAATAACCTCACCCTTCTGCATCTTGTGGTGTTTCCTTCCTGTTCATTTTGACGGTCCACAAATGTCCAGTGTAGCATGATTTCAGAAACCTTGCCAATGGCAGAGAATTATGATAATTATCCAACCACAAAGTATACCATTTGTACAGCGGAGTTCCACAGAGTTTCAGAAATGCTGCTTCTGTTTTCAGCGTGTCTTTTGAAATGAGGAGTGATTCCAAAACTGCCTTCTTTCCAGTATATACTATGATGAACCATAGATAATCAGAATTCAGTGCACACAATTTAAATGTGTTTGTTCTGAGCTCTGGTAATTCCAGATGGAGGTATGGTTTTGAAGCACAAGTAGCCCTTCCACAAGGTTAGTGATATGTGAAACGAAATGTCATTGTTGTACCATAAAGTCTGGTATTTTGAATATAGGTGCCTGATGAGGGTATAGATTTTTATTAGTTTTTGTGGTCCTCAAAATGTGTCCTTCAAGGTGCTGTCTGTAAAATCCAGAAGTGTGCAGATGCTTTCAAATCTGTCCAAGGAAACAGCCAAAAAAGGGCATGAAATTTTAAGAAATACATTCTCAGACTAAGCTTCTGTACAATACTTGAGAGCTTGAAAATTTACCAGTAAAATATGCATTTCTTCTGCTGTCATGAGCTGCCACTCATTAACCCCGACTACTTGGAAGAAACATTACCCCTGCAGTTCCTGAATTGCTATATATCATGAGTGGTCTCATTCACAATCACCTGTACAACGTCTTTTACCAAAAAACTGTTCATTTATACCTACAATGTTGGTCAGACCTTCAGTACCATCTTCACATCCACTTATTCCAGTAAAAATTTAATGATGGCTGAAGTAATTGCCCATGTCTTCCCAAAGAAAATGAGTGTCAATCATATAAGCACCATTACCCACATCACTGCCATCACCAGTATCAAATAACAATACATCACCTCTCTGGTCATTGAAATCAGAATTAGTGCTGTCACCTGTGTCTGACAATTCACTACCATCAGAATCTTCATGCTCTTCAACAAACTTATCTTGAACACATTTTAAATATCAAAGAACTCCAAACCCTCCTTGCTACTGTAGGTCATGTCTGTGCACTGAAGTTTATACTCAACTGTACAGAACAGTACTGCACTTGCCAGACATATATACATGCACAGAGAGTGAAATAAATACAGTACCTACTCAGAGTGCCAGAAGCAACATGTAGTTAGCATAAACCATGTACTGTACATGAGCAACTCACTTGTAAAACAGACAATATTCTCTATGTTATTTATACAATGCCTCCAAGATACGTCAGCACACTGATCAACTTTTATGCACTACAGGTGGGTCACTTGGAATTCAGACTTTCACTGAATATACAAGCTATATTACCATTTTTCACAAAGATCAAACTGCAAAACCAACTGGAGCATAGGTACTTCTCACTACCATGTAATTCTGCTATACTTTGGTCAAATGATTAACAACTATATCAATCTGTTACATATAGCCTCAGTAGGTTCATACTGTTGTTATGTTTGAAACTGGTGATTTAAAACAATATTTCATATCTAACTTGAGAGTACATACCAATTGTTCCAACTCCCTTCTTGTTGTAGATGTGAATACATTTAGGTGGCTTTCCCTCAGCCATTGCCTGTTTTCCTATTTCACTGTTGTCCACAACTCGTAATCGGGTTAGTTTAATAATATGACCACAAACTGCAGATGTGTGAAAAGTATGTCCCACATTCATCAGCTCCGGAAATTTTGTCCACATACTTAAATGTTTCATCCTTACACTGAACCTAAAGTAAAATAAAAATACTGTCACACATACACAAATTCACTTCAGCTACTACTACTATTACTACTACTACTACTACTACTACTACCACTACTACCACCACCACCACTACTACTTCTACTACAAACAAAAATGATGACATCAACAACAACAACAATGTAGTAAACTAGGGTGCTCAAAGTCACAACAAATCATCTTCTTCTAAGATGTCTAACATCTCTATATTTATGAAGAGCTAACTTGGAAGACCTAGCCTTAGATGGAAGGGTAACATTAAAATATATCTTAACCAAACAGGATATGGGTGTATACTGGACTGATCTTGCTTAGGGAAATGAAAAGTGGTTGATGTAATTGCCATGGTAATGAACCTTCAGGTTTCATAAAACTACTAGCTTCTCAGAAACTCTTCCCCATGGAGTCAGTCAGTTATGCCCCCATGACCAAATGATTTCCATGTCAGTTATTTTTGGGGGACTCAACAATACATGTCTTCAACCTTTTCTTTCAACATGGCAGTTGTTGCAGGAGCTTTATCACACAGTATACTGTCAACGAGAATTTACAGTCAATTTTTCCTTTGCAGTTCATCTTACCTTATTTGACAGAAGAATTTAGAGTGCCAATCTCCAGCTTCTAAGCAGACATGAAACTTCTGAAATTACTTCTCAACACACAATGAAGCTCCTGTCTCTATATACATTAACAATTTCCTTTAAAAATTTTCCTCCACTTCTTAAAGTGATACTGATTTCTGGAATAAGTCTCAGGTTTATTTCAACACAATGACCAGAATTTGCTTCTTCTTCAAAAACCATAGGCCCTGTGACTTTGCATGCAATCACGCAAAAGAAACTTCATGAACTGCATGGGAATTTTTTGAACACCAACATCTGTTATTTTCACTGCTGATATCCCTGTTTTTACATAACCATTCATCTGAGAAAAACACAACGCTTGCACTTAATTTTTGTCCAGAACTAAACCTATTACGCATACATTGAAGGATACTTGAATGAGGACGAGAGGACTAACTTATAAAGTGATCATTTAGTCAGACAGGCATGGGTAATGGTGTAACGAATGTGAAAGGCAGTTACAGGATTTTCCTTACTGTGTGTATGTTTGTATCAGCATATCTGGAAAATGAAAATGCAAACATGTTGAGAACGTATGTACACAGAACCAATACTTTACAGTGAACTGTTAATCCAAACCTGTTCTTCCAACTCTCCTAATGCACCATAGGTTTCATTTGCGGTTATCACATTTGGCACAAAATAAATCTGACTGACATGATTCCTAAGCTGTTCCAACATTTATGTCCATTACCTTTTTTAAAAGAATTCCATGTCACAGGATGGCCAGTACTATCTAGGTGTCTCCTGTAATAAGTTTATGATGAAGGGACTTACTTGTAGGAGAAATGAAAAGATACGCCTTTGAGGGTGATTTGTATGTCAGTCCTATTAAATTTTGCCTTCAATCATCCCAATATGGTGTCAACAACAGTGGTACTACTATTCAAAGTATAATTTTGTAAACAGGAATCAACTTCAAAACATAATGAACATGAATCTGAGCCTATTACCATGCACCCACATTACGTTACATCTCAAAACTTATAGCAGAATGTGTAGTGGAAATACATAAAATTTCTTCAGCTGTACTAAAGATGTAAAACAACATTTTAAATAAAATCACCAAATGCAAGTCAGAACAGTAAAACATGGAGTTCCTGTTGGGCTAATCCCAGCACATTTGATATTCATCACATACATAAGGAATCTTACTCAAACAGATAGCTGTGTGTGATCATTTTTAACACCAAACTAAAGATTAAGATCTCAAACAGGTTTGCAGCTTTGAAGAACTTCAGTTATAGTGAGGACCTAAAGAGGGCATGGGAGAACATTAAAGAGAATACCAAAACCTCAGCTAAAGACAGTCTAGGTCTGTAAGAATTGAAGCAACATAAACCATGGCTTGATGAAGAATGTTTACGTTTTTTTGGATCAAAGGAAGCAGGCTACAATACAGTGGTTACAGGATCCAAACCAAAGCAATGAAGATAATCTAAATAATGTAAGATGTGAAGCTAGTAGACATAAGAAAGAATATCTGAAAGCTAAAATTGATAAACTTGAAACCAACAGTAAGAACTAAAATATCAAAAGACTTGTATAGAGGCATCAATGATTGTAAAAAGGGTTAACAACCATGAACTAATATAGTAGAGGATGAGAAGAGTGATTTGTTTATAGACTCCCACATTATTTTGGCCAGGTGGAAGAATCATTTCTCACAGTTGTTCAATGTCCATGGGGTTAGTAATGTTAGGCAGACAGACAGACATACATACATACACACAGCAGAACCACTAGTGCCTGAGCTGAGTGTCTTTGAGGCTACTGAAAAGCTAAAAAGGACACAAATCACAAGTTATTGATTAAAACCCAGCAGAATTGATTAACGCGGGGGGGGGGGGTTGGACAATTTGCTCTGAGATCCATAAACTTATTAATCCTATTTGGAATAAGGAGGAATCATCTGAGGATTGGAAGGAGTCAGCCAATGCACCTATTTAAAAGTACGGTGATAAAACAGACTGTAGTAATTATAGAGGCATATCACTTCTGTCAACTACCTACAAAATTTTATCCAACATCCTGCTGTCAAGGTTAACTCCACATGCATGGGAAATTACTGAGGATCTTCAGTGTGGATATCAATACAACAAGTCAACTAATGATAACATACATATCCAGCATTCATCAAATACTTGACAAAAATGGGAATACAATGAAGCAGTGCATCAACTATTTATGGACCTCAAGAAAGTTTATGATTCACTTAGGAGAGAGGTCTTGTATAATTTTCTCATTGAGTTTGGCATCCCCATGAAACTCATTAGGCTAATAAAAATGTGTCTGACTGAAACCTATAACACAGTCTGGGGAAGCAAGCATTTGTCTGACATGTTTCCTATTAGGAATGGTTTGAAACAAGGAGATCCTTTATCACCATTGTTTTTCAACTCTGCTTTAGAGTATGCCAATAGAAGGATTCAGGTAAACCAGGATGGCTTGAAATTAAATGGTACACATCAGATTTTGGTTTGTGCTAATTATGTTAATACTCTGGGCAGAAGTGTACATAGTATAGAAAAAAAACATGGAAGATTTGGTAGTCGCTAGTAAGGAGATTGGACTAGAAGTAAATGCTGATAAAACTAAGTACATGGTCATGTCTCAATATCAGAAAGCAGGACGAAGTCACAACATAAAGACTGATAACAACTTCTTTGAAAAGGTGGAAAGAGTTAAAATATTTGGGAACAACTTTAACATATCAAAATTCTATTCAGGAACAAATTAAGACCAGATTGAGGTCAATGCTTGCTACCATTCAGTGCCGAACATTTGTCTTTAACATGCAATGCAAAGATTAAGATATAAAGAACTATAATTTTGCCTGTTGTTTTGTATGGGTGTGAAACTTGATTGCTCACACTGGAGGAAAGTAGGCTGAGGGTGTATCAGAATAGGATGCTGAAGGGGTTATTTGGGCCTAAAAGGGACAAGGTAAAAGTGAGTGGAGAAAACTACATAATGAGGAGCTTAATGATAGCTTCTCAAGAAGGACTCTGCTCCATGGAATAAGTAAGTAAGTCCCTAAACATCCCAGAAATGCATACAGTAGTTGATGTAGTTTCACTAATTTTTACCTCGGCAATAAATGGTGGTTAGCCGTTAGGGTCGCACCCTAACCTCCCTATTTGTGGAGAAGAGCTCCCAGTACCCACTAAACTAGAGGGTGAATGAGTCCCAGGGTCGGTCTGGACGTTGCGCAGAAGGGATCAATCTCTTGCCCTTGACTAGATTCGAACCTCATATCGTCCAGCCCATAGTCAAGTGAGCAGTGAAAAGCGACAATGATACCAAAACGGGTTCAAGGACGTGCAGTCAAAGCAGTGGACAAGGAAATACGAAAACATACAAAAATCTCGTAACCTCTGCAGGTTATGTACTCCTTCGACGATTATTTATTACGAACGGTGTATCGCAATAAGAATGCAATTGTCATTATGGAAGGCTGCTAAGTTTTAAGATTTAAAAGCAATATCTATTCCTTTCTAAAACCGAACACAAAGGAAAATGAAGCACACCAAACCTTTCCAGCAGACGAAAAAAACCCACACACCATACAATTCTCTACTCTGTGCTTCACGGATCGATGTTTCCTTGGATTAAAAGCGGTCCCCCACGCTCATCCGTGGTACTTCTTCTCACTACTAGATGATCTGTGCTAGTGAATCGGTGGCTTGTGTTCCGAATTGGTGGGTCGTAACTCGTACAGTTACAGGCACGAAAATCTTTTCAAACGTCATGAATTACTATACTGATGAATGTAGAACTTGTACACACAAAATCATTACCGTTGTATATATCGTATGATAGCAGTTTTATGAACCTTAACTTTGATGTACTTCAGTCTTACGTTAAATCTCGCCGCTACAAAATAGTGAATTGTGACAACCTCGTAGCGCGCAGTAAGCGGCTGACCAGAAGAGCGAGGGTGCATGTTTGTACTGCCTGGTTCGTGTTAGATAGTAAACGACTTGATGGGCTGTATATAGTACGTCTTTTAATTCAAACGTTATTTCACGTAGGTCAGAGTCGAGAGGGACATACACGTGCATGACATGAATATACGGAATTTCCCCCAAACCAGACAAAAGTAGAAAGTACACAATACAAATTTGCCGTTGACTAATGAATGGTTTTCATTGCACCGATTTTCACAAAACTCACAAACCATTCAGTAATTATTGTGGATACTTCCTGTGCCTAGTTTTACAATAATCGAAAGGAAAATGCAGAAAATCAGGGCGAGGCTTATACAGTCCGTTGCAGACACCTGCAGTGAAGCCACATGATACACAATACGTCCTTCACAACTCACATTTTTACAGTTCATCCTCATATGTTTCTGTTAATACACACATAGGATGACCCTGCACAAAGGAATCCAATGTATGGGAACTGATTCATAGAAAATATGTGTGTTTTATGCGATAGAAAAAGGATCAAATTTGATTGGATTTAAACAAATTTCAAGGTCTGCAATGTAAGAAACAGGAGTACTAGCCATAGCTTCAGCAATATACTCTTTAAAAAAATATTTCATACATTTTTGGCTGCTAACTGCATATGTAACAAACTACAACTTAAAATGAAAATCAACAAACTTAAAAATGATCCTAAACTAAGCTGTGTACAAACAGGTGGATTCTTTTGAAACTTTGGGAACAGGTAAACGGATCCTATCTTAAGCATGCACTTTTTATTTGAAGTGTTTAGGATTAAAAATGTACAAAATACACGGGATTAATATCAGCGTGTGCAGGAATGCCCATTTAAAGCGAAAAGAACCCTGGTCACAAGTGGCTATGTTGGAGTTTAAATCTACCGTAACTTAAAGGTTAATATGAAACAAGATCTAAAATAAAAAATACACAGCTACACCTGAGTACACACACCTCAATTACAGTTCCATTTAGAAACACTTTTTCAGAAAGCATTACATCCAAAGGCACATATCCAAAGTATCTGTGACTACAATGATTATTACATAAAGCTGTACTCTTAGAAAATATACTCAGCAGTGTGTTCTTATATGCTTTTGAATACTGACCCTTGATGAGAACAGTTTCCCACAAATGTCACACTTTAAAGGCTTTCTGCAAAAGTTCGTTCTTTGATGTCTAACAAGCTTTCTCTTTTCCAAGAATCCTTTCCCACAAATTACACAAACAAAGGGCCTTTCACTCATATGAGTTTTTAAATGTTTAACAATATCTCTTTTATCAAAAAAATGCTTTCCACAAATATCACAAATGAAAGGATTCTCACCACTGTGTTTCCTTCGATGTCTCTCAAGGGAGCCATGTTCACGCACACTTACGCCACAAACATCACACTTAAAAGGTTCTTCATCACCATGATATCTGCTATTGTGTACCAGAAAATTACTCCTGTCTGAGAATGCTTTCCCACAAGTTTCACATATAAACAGCTTTTCTCCAGAATGTATTCTTATATGTCTCTTGAGACCGAATTTTTCAGAGAATCTTTTACCACAAGTATCACATTCAAAACATTTTTCACCAGTGTGCATTCTGCGATGTCTTAAACATTTTCCGCTCACAGTGAATCTTTTTCCACAAAAGTCACATACAAAAGGTCTGTTTTGTGTGTGTATTCTTTGATGTACAACAAGGTTATGTTTATGTGTGAACATTTTGCTGCAAGAGTCACATTTGAAAACATTCCGACTCTTGCCATTATCATATTTAAAAGAGTTTTCAGTACAGCTTATTCTTTGATGTTTGGATATGTCTCCCTTTCCTGAATAGCCATTCTTAGAATTTTGAGAATCCAAGTCATTTCCAGTAAAAAGTCTCCTGGTGTGTTCCATCACAAGTTCACTTTGTGAAATACCGTTGTTACAAATATCAGCAATACTAGGCACATCTTTTCTTGCAGTGCACGGTGCCTTGAAATCTGTTAAACTGCTACCACTGTAAAAGAAGTCAACTGCATTATTTTTATATCATCATCATCTTCAATCATCCTCTTTTTTTTCTTTTCCATAAATCCAATCAAAGGTACATATCATGAGGATGTGATAATGGTCACATAGCAAAGCATTCCATAATTAAAATTAGGTACAACATAGTTATTTTTAATTATAAGTAATGCAAAATCAGCCTTAATCATCATTATCTAGATACATCAACAACCACATAACAGCCAGGTATCTTAAACTTCACTATTCTAAACAAACAAAAAATTAATTACAAAAACTAAAAATGGCAGATGTACATCATAAGGGATTAAACACAGTCTTAGGTTGCAATGTTGGCAGTATGTATTTGCCTTAACCTATACCCTGAAAGTACATACAGATGAACATTTATACTAACTTATTATAGAGAGAAAGAATCAATCCTGCTACATTATATGCCCACAACTGTCCCAGTTTAATTCATAACAGACATTCATTTTTAGCACCTTCAGCTGATATTTATTACAGACCAACCATGGAGTAGCATATGGAGCAGTAAACAGACTAATTTAATTTTCTATCCTTTCTGTAGGCACCTAGGACCTTGAAACTCCACTCACCATTTCACATAGACATTTCAAAGGGAGCAAAGTACATCCATGCAAAAATACACCATCGTATTTTGTGACAATCGAGCAAATTGTAACCCATCACTAGTCAGTAATAGGACTTTTTCGACCCTCTTAAAAACACACAAACTACGCTATATACACACACACGTTTCGAAAGCTACTGCTTCCTTTCTCATATGAATGCAGTCTCCTAGACAAAATGAAGATGGCGGTACCCCATTCCTGGATGTGTCAGTTAAGAAGAAGGTAACATCACTCAAGACAGTATATACAAAACCCATGCATATAGGACAATATCAACTTTTTGAATCCAACCACCCTCCACACGTGAAAAAGGGCATAATACAGAACCGGTGTAAAGGGCGAATATGTTATAATAGGCAGAATAATTTGCCTAAATTAGACTTAATAAAGACAGATTTATTGTCTGATACCCGGAAAAAAGTGACAGAGTCAGTGATCGATAAGAAACTTCCAACATAGAAAACAAAAATGTAGTGACAATAAACCAGCATGCATGGTACCAATTTCATACATTAAAAGACTGAGACATTCAAAAAATGTGGGAATACATTCAATATAATAACAGTGTTCAAAACAAAAAATTTCTTACGAAAAATGAAACCAAAGGAGTTAAGAGACAAAAAGACCACTAGGTGTCAGAATTCTTACTTATTTATATATTCACTCTACGGAGCAGAGTCATTCTTGAGAAGCTAACTGGTTCTCTGCTGATATAGAAATTCTCTGCATTGTATGGAATTCAAAGGTTCATTACTACATTTACAAGTGCCCGCCATCTGTCCCTATCCTGTGCCAGACCAATCCATTCCCCCCCATCCAACTTCCTGATGATCTGCCTTAGTATTATCCTCCTATCTATGCTTAGGTTTTCCAAGTGGTCTCTTTAACTCAGGTTTCTGAGTATTCTGAGGGTGTGTTTGTAGCCTCAGGTATGTAGCATGCAATGCACATGCACCATTTTGTCGTTTGTGGCCTGACAGACTCTACAGCATTTTTCCATGTTACCTCTTTAAGGGCATTATTTTCAAAAAAAATTACTGAACTTAAAGTTTGTGTTTTGATTTTCTCTACAATTTTGTCTGACACATCTCTCATTCTAACAAAAACTGAATATGATAAAAAAATATGTATAATGGTCTTCATGTAAAGTACCCATAATTCTTGTTTGATTTTAATAGAACTTGAATTTTCTTGACACATTTTTTAAAAATACTCAAATATCGAATTTCATGAAAACCCATCCAGTAGGAGCAGAGTTGTTCTACGCAGACATATGGACACAATGGAGCTAATACGAGTAATTGCTTTTCACAATTTTATAAAGACGCCTAAAAACAATATGACATGTGGGATTATATACAGATTACAGCTGATTGGTTGACTTATGAATGTTTCTCTACCTTGCCAACAGAGAATGCTGACTGTAGGTTTTAAAGAAATTTGGGCTTTTAGTGTATCAGCAATACTGTAGTTTTCAGCTTTTTGACCGAGTCTGTTTACTTGGAAGTGGTTGCCCTGGAAACTGGCACCGAAATTTTCTGTGACATTTTCCAGCTGTGCTTGACACTGTTCAACAACATACCTGAGTCAAAGCATGCTGTGACATCACTGCATGACAGACATACATTTCCCAGCAGCAAACCTGGTGATTCATAGTGCAAGTCTGTTAATCACTGACAGCTAAAGTTACACTCCCATTTGAAAAGTGTGAGAGAGCTTACACATCAAGGTCTTTGAGCTTACATTCCCCTGATCTAACACCTTGAGACTTTCATTTGTGAGGAGTTTAAAAGATGTGGTGCATAAAACAAATCCATACTCTCTGGAAAAACTAAGAAACAACATCTGCAGTGAGATTTAAACAATTTAGAAGAACTCCAGACACAGTAAACAATGTTTTCCACATTTGCACTAAGTGCATTTGGTCACTCACGAAAGCAAAATTTTCAGTATCTGCTGTAGCAATGGTGAGGTTTTGTTAGACTTTCTAAATGTTATTATCACAGCAAATCTCTCGCATCCTCCACAGACTGTTAAACATCCCGAGACTCGGCGTATGATGTAACACTATGGAGCATCAGGTGGGTGCTTATTGGTCAAGCAGGAAAAAAAATCACCCTATAGTACAGGGTGAGCATAAAGTCTTTCCCTGATTACAGACATTTATTACAAGAAAACTACCTGGAATACAAACATATTTTTTTACTATTACTTAAGTTAGTTTCTAAAAATTTATGTCATGTGTTTATTGTAACATTTGGTTTTTGGATGCAACATTTCCAAACAGGTGGATTGGGAGAGGTGGTCTGACACCCTGGCCACCACGATCGCCGGATATCATCCACCTTGACTTCTTTTTATGGGGGTATGTTAAGGACAAAGTGTTTTCGACACCAGTTCCAGACATTACAAATTTGAAGGCAAGAATAACAGATGCTTTTGCTACAATAACTGAAGACATGTTGGACAACATGTGGAGAGAAACTGATTATCAATTAGACATTCTCCGTGCAACAAAAGAGCACATGTTGAAGTGTACTAATGTGTTGTAAAAAAACTTCTTGAGTTACATTTAAAAAAAAAAAGTTTGTATTCCACGTACAGTAGTTTTTTTGCAATAAATGTTTGTAATCAGGGAAAGACTTTATGCTCACCCTGTATTTATGTATCAATGAAAGGGCTCAAACCAATAAGAAATGTTTATTCTATCTGCTAACATATACAGAACATTCAATTTGCACTCTTACATCTACACAGGTAGATCTCACTCTCATCATCCACCAACCCACATCCTCAGTCTATTTGTATGTACGTACATACATACCTGTTTGTGCATTCACCCTTCTTTATATGTAACTACCAAACTCAATATAAGGCTACTTACCTATCCTCCCTCACTGTATCATCGCCTGCATTTCCTTTTTCCTTCAAAACATCTTTCATTGTACCAAGATCCTGCAACTCTCTCTGCAATAATAAGGATAATTATACTCAAGACATATTTGTTAAAAAAAAAGACCCATAACATATTACAGAAACAAATTAACTGTTTAAAGGGCAAAAAAGATCTGAACAATACATAATACTTCAGCTCCTTATCTTACAGAAACTACAAGACATACCAACTCTGAAGTAACAACAATGTTTATACTCAAAACAAACTAAAGCTCTTGGGTGAAATACCAAGTTCTTTAACTTTACACCTGGTCAAACACATACTACAAAATTTCTGGGTTTCAGTTATGATCAAGAATTCCTTATTCAATTACAAATTACATCTTCAATAAATTAAACAGATGATTCATGTTTTATTCTGGGTAAACTTAAATTACTCCTGTTACCATTCTGGAGCAACTACACTAATGCGTGACTCTCCAACATTCTGTACTGTTTTGAAGTATGTATTTTCATGTGCTCTGACACTCCTGTTGCATGTCAAAGATACTCCCTTCCTAACCCAACTGCACTTTCTGATAAACTGTTCCATACCCACTACTGTGTAAAAAAAAAAAAAAATAGCGATGTGCATAATAGGAAACCACATAACCCCACGAAGAATGAAATTTTTCTGAATCATATTTACAGGTTCAGGTTCTGACCTCACAGTAACACTGCGTATCATTAAAAAAAAATGCTGTGTAGAGAAATAAATGCCATTCATAATTCGAATGATATGAAACTGTACTATGTAGGCTACAGGTTCATCATTTTAAATGATAATGCAGTCAGCACTTCAGTCAGTATCAGGACTAGTCTATAAGCTGGGAAACTGAGAAATTGTAATTCAATTACTGACAGGACAGGCATTCATCTTCCTTCTCCAAAACAGCCAGACTGGCTCTGGGGTCAACCCAGTCTCATATTCTGGGGAACTGGGAGCTTCTACACTGGGAGTCAAGTGGCAGAGATGTGAAGCTGACCACTTGACTTGAATGAGTGCAAAGGTTAAGAATGACCGGTGCTTACCTCCACTATCCCATTTGCCCCATGGCATGCACAGGGACAACTTTCACTTTGCATGCATTAACCAGTACACAGCAGCAGCCAGGATGACAGTTACGGTCTTCTGGGATGGAACATCATGTAATTTGGTACCTAAATACCGAAGGTTTTGGGTAACTTACCCACTCCACCTTCAAGACAGAAGAATTTCTTTTCTTCATACATATTCTTTATGTTCCTCTCCCTTGAGGCTGGAGCCAGAATGGTCCAACAAAACACCGGTGAGTAACTACCAAACTACATGGCATCATATGCCAAAGGGCAGGATTTTTCATTGTCACTGTCACAAGATCTCAACATCTCACAATTAGAACATCTGCCCCAAAGTTTACTGTAACTGCAGTAACTACCATTATGGAATTAAAACTCACAGGTGTGTGTGTACTTTTACTAAGGAATCCAAAGAAATATCAATCCTGGAAATGATATCTTAATGACTTGTTTGTACGTACGCTTAACATAAGAAAAGGGGTAATCACTGTCACCTACAGATCAATATTCAATTTCCAACACAAAATTTGCATTGACTTCTACAAGCAAATCTTCTCAAATTCCAAAGATGCAAATCTCTTGAGATGTTATTTATTAGTGAGTTGTAAAATGTAACTATGAAGGTCCTTTATAAATGATTGGGACAACTAGCAACTAGGCAGCTGCTTTATCCCACACATAAAGACTTAGGATAGTGGAGCATTTTTGTGCATGGTGGCAGCACAGACCTTCTTCATACATGACACGCAGCACACTCATTTCTCACTTTTGTCACACATTTTGGGGGATGTTATGGAAGGAAATTATCATGGACAATTTCAGACAGTATACTTCTGGTGGAACAAAGGTGTGTAAGTTGCTGACATCCACCATTGGTTAAGAGTGGTATGTGGCAAAGCAGTACCATTTTCAAATGGGTGGAAGCCTTCAACGGTGCAATGAGTATAAAGAAAGAAAACAGCCCAGTCTGACTGGCAACAGCCTGCATTCCATCCAAGGTGCAGTGTGTCTCTTAAGGCGATCGCGAGCAACTGTTGATCTGCAGCAGGCAACAGGTCTTTGTCATGTAGCACTTCATGCTATAATCCACGAGGATTTGAAAATGAAAAAAAATGCATGCACAGTGTGCGCCATCAGACCTGATGCCAAAACAACACCAGATGAGGATGCCACAATGCAGTGAGCTTCTAACAAATCACAGTAAGGACCCCAAAGAATTTGTCAGGTTGATAACATGAGACAAGTCATGGTTTCATTAACATACTCCTGGAAACGAAAGGCATTTCATACAGTGGAAACATGATGCAGTCCTTCTCCAAGACATTTTGCACAGCTGCCTCCACTGGCCCCTGTCACCATGACATGGCCCACCCTCAGGTTGCAGAAGATAGGCAGCGGACAAGGAGTGATCCTCCAGTTGGGGGGTTGGGAAAGGTGCTAATAACGCCGCATCATAAAAACTTACCATGTTACAAAACATTTCACAATGCCTTGGACTTTTACGTATACAAGAGTGGAGAGTTGAATATAAGGTTTTGGTTCGGAGACCTGAAGGAAAGAGACCACTTGGAACACCTAGGCACAGATGGGAGGATAATATTAAGATGGATCTTCAAGAAATGGGATAGGGGGCATGGATGGAATTGATCTGATTCAGGACAGGGACAGGTGGCAGGATTTCTAAATGCAGTAATGAAACTTCTGCTTCCATAAGACACGGGAAAGTTTATGACTAGCTGAGGACCTGTAGGTTTCTTAGGTAGGGCTCTGCTCCACGTACTTAGTTTCCACCTCTGGCAGGCAGATGGCCACTGCTTTCTGGGGCAAGGAGAATACCCTAGTGTTGCAGTGGCTTCTCCAGGGAACAACCTAAAGGTCAGATATACTGCAACACCCTCACACACCATCACAAAATCCAGCAGCACATAGGAAAATGGGCATGCCAAGTGTTGCTGCATGCCCAACACCAACCATCTAACAACAGAAACACTGCCTTGATTTCATGGTTTTACCAGATTTGCCATATGCAGTCTGATGTGGTCCAATCAGATTTAGGACGTTTTTGACAAGATGGAGCCACTGCATAACAGATTCCCAACAGAATGACAAATTGCAGAGTATTTTCCACACATCATTGTGTGCCATCCCACAAGTCTGGGATGCTGAATCATCAGGAGTTACCATAAAGATGGCAAACATACACTGATCTTTGTTGGGTGTATGCACGGTGCGCTTTGGTGTGCCACTGTGCCTGTCATCCGAAGGCTTGTATTCCAGGTCAGTCCCAATCATGTATGAACAACCCTCATGTTACCAACTGACAAAGCATCTCAGACAAACTGAATAATCAGCAACACTGCTGTGAGAAACGCAAACCTTAATCTTCCCAAATTCCATTTATACAGACAGAAGATATATGCCACAAACACGAGAGTAACATGCATGTGCCATCAGATATCAGCAATAACAAACATTCCTCATTACTGACATGTATTATGCACTCTGTCCCCAGGGTAACATGACCGAAGGCATGGAATTTACTGGTCACCTCCTTCCAGTGCCCATGATAAGAGTGAAGGGAACTTTACCTTCAACCTTTACACAGAGACAACTCACCTTATTTTCAGCCAGCAGTGGGCATGTTAAAAGTAAATCCCCATCCTTTACATCACAAAGCTCATTTTCTGGCCAAGATGAAGCTACATTTTCTTCAGTGTCCACATCAATTTCTTTGCAGGTTAAATTAAGGTCATCCTGTAAATCACAACACTTACATCAATCACTATATTTGATGTTAGTTCTTACACTTTCACAGTGGTCTAGTTGAGGTATCTGTCTTTCTGTGATGTGGCGCTGCATCACAGGATGATTGGTGCCTGACAATTTGAGCATACACAGCAGCCTTATCTTCAAGGGTCTAAAAGACCAATAAGAATGACGGCATAGGTGGTGGACTGGTGGCAGCTTGACGGTGTACACACGAGCATGATGATAGTCCTTGCCCTTCGTATCTCAAATTCACCTCAATGCACCTGTATTCAGTTCCAGACTTTCACATAGAAGGGCAGTTCTGTTGCCAGAATTCTTGCTGCGAGACAGGCATTATCAACATTACATAGCAAACAACATGTGTGGTTGCTTTGTCCAGACTTGGTCCAGAGACAAAGGGTGCTCCCGGTCACTCCTATCAATTCCCCATGCCCCTCTGTGGCTGTTGCTTAATAATTGCTCTGCTGTGGGTGACCAGTGGATATGATAAGAGATGAGAATTTACTTGTGTTAATAAACTGGGTAGCAGTGTTACAGAACATGCACTAGCTTCTGGCAGTTTAAATAATAATATATTAGATTTCAGGACAGGGGTAGAAATAATTAGTACACACATAACATTGTTATTAAAATTATAAAATATAATAGGAGATACAAATGAAATAATAGTTATAAACATGCTTTTACTGAAAGACTTAAGTACTGTAGTGATTATACAAAAATGAGTGCAGGTGCACATGCACACACACACACACACACACACACATGTATGCACAGACACACGCACGTGCAGTATACAACATGTAATTCCTAAAGGCATGATAGACAAAATCTGTTATACAGGATGCTTAGAAGAGCTGGGAGAGAAATGGAAATAAGAACTACCAGGTTCAAAGTGTATTTGTTGGTATGACGAGCAATGTACAGGAAAGAAGAGAATAAGTTAAAGTGGCACAAAGAGAAACAAGAAAGGGTGATCAGCACAGTAGTAGTAGATACTATAGTTGTAGGAAGGAACATGAGAATCTTTTAGAAGAAATGAGACAAGCATGGCAGAAAAGAATTTGGAACAGATGAATCATTTGGTTCAATGGAAAGATGAAAGATATATTTTGGAGTCAATGAACATGTTAAACAATCCAGACATTTCTGTATGTCATTCACAAAACAGAATAAATGGATGACATACATGAAATGCTGTAACATGTAGGAGGAGTTTATGTATATCTGTTGTGTATACATCCAGTGCACGAAAGGTTGGTTTCGTAAGTTGACTTCTACACTACACATGGCACATGCAGTAATGAAATAGGACAAAGGGTTGTGAATTAAAAACGCTCATATTTTAGGTTTGAGCTAGGTAGGTGAACTGTATGTTTACTATACTGAAAGAAGTTACTTAAGAGCATGAAAAGTAACAAAGGCAATGGGGTGTGAAGGTAGACCAGTAGAGACATAGGATATGTTATTTATCAAAATGAACAAATTGAAATTGTTTAATATGATTCAAAATGGAAGCAAAAATACAAGAGAATGGAAAACTACATTAATACAACCAATTTATAAAGGAAAGAGAAATCAGAGGACCTTGGAAAATACAGAGGAATTGCATTACCACGCATTTTATGGAAAATATATTCCAGAATAGCAGTATGTAGGTTAAGAGATTGGTTATTGTATCATAAAAAACTGACTGTGCTCAAGGAAGGATTTATTAAAGGAAGAAGAAGAGCATACAATATTTTTGTACTCAAAATATGGGTTGACAAATACTCAAAGAGAAAAAGATGTAGGTAATATTGGTGTGCTTTAAAGTAACAAAAACAGGGACAAGTGAAAATATGATTAATAGTATAAAATAATGTACTATGATATAAATTTTGTGCGATGTGGAATGAATCAAATATCCAGTTGCACACCACAAAAAAAATGGGGCCTTCAAGCCTGTGGTTTGAGACCTTGCTTATTTAATCTTTTTATAAACAATACTGTGGAATGTACTGATATGGAAGACACATTCCCTGTGATAAGTGAATGAAGTATTCCAGAATTATTTGCACATGATAGGCTGCAGCATCTTTTACATGTTCTTGATTACAAAAAAACTGAATTGGTAAATAAATATTTTACACAATGAAATTTGAGATGTAATTTCAACAAATACAAAACAATGGTTTTTAAGAATGAAGGAAAATTAAAGACAACTTAAAGACAAAGAATGAATGGAAAGAATATAGAGGTAGTTGATATTTTTCGAGGAGTCACACTGGAAAACACCCAAGGTTGGAATAAACAGAAAACATCAGGTAATGTAAAAAGATATCAAGCTCTTCTTGCAACAGACACAAGTATATCAGCAACCCCCAGTATAATGATACAGTGTAGAATATATATGGAATAGTATGTGATTCAAAGATCATGTATGAACTGAGGTATGGGAATTGAGGCATGTAAGGAATTAAAAAATGTTCATGGTAGATTTTGTAAGAAATTAATGGGGATACCACATTATGCAGCCAATACATTTGCTGAAATAGAACATGGCAGACAGAGTAGAACACACAATTATATGGGACAGAGAGTGAAGTACTGGTATCAAAATTATATGAGTGTGGAAAGTTGGGACTATAGAGTTGAAAGAGGAAATGCATAATTATCAGATTAGCACTGGTGGCAAGGAAACAACAAGAACGTAACAGAAAAGAAAAAACAAAGACCGTGAAGAAAGATGTAACGATACTGCTAGAAGGTCCGAAAACAGGTCATTCACGCTATATCACGAAATGAGTTTATGCTGGGATAAAAGATGACATACAAAATGTAGCACTAGGAAAGAAAGAAGTGTGATAGAATAGAATACAGAAGAGAATGCACCCCAGTGACCTGTAGGCAACAACTGATTGTGCGGCCCTTTAGTTCGCGCATGCCCGGCGCCGCCGCCGCCGCCCCCCCCCCTCACACACACACACACACACAAACACACGTGCGCGCACGAACAAACACGCGCACGCGCACACAAACACACGCACCAAAGTGCCAAGGAAAGACTCTTCCATAATGTATGATCACAGAAAATTCAATTTTTGGTTTATGGAAGGAATGGTTTCATACCAAAGGAATCAGTTCCACGATAAATGAAAATAATCTGCAAAGTTACATTATGATGTGACCTCATCATTAAATTCAATTTTGTGACATGAACATTCATAGTTTCATTTACATACTGAGGGATTATATGTTTCCTGCAAATTACAGAGCATTAATGGTAATGGATAACATCATGTCAAATTTAGACACACAATATATACACCCATAATCATATAATTTAAAATCAGGAGTCCACACATGTCTAACACTGGTATTAAACTCATGTATAATAACTCACCTTAACTTCAACCTTCATTACAGGAAATGTCATCAATAATGGATTCTGCTCCTCCTCCTTCTTTATATCTGGAAGCTCATTTGTATTGTACGAATATTTCAAATATGTCCCACTATCTGCACCAGGGTCCATTTTCATGAAACTCATGCAGTGCTGCACAACCATAACATTCACATCAGTCGCAATAATAATGCCTCACTGCATCTTCAATACAAACTATTACTAATGCACTACAATTATTCCTTCAAGTTGTGATAGCGAAGTCAGGATGACTCGCCACAGGCTGGACGATTTGTTGATTTAATCCCAGTATATGCAAGATTTTCTGCATCCATCTAGACTGGCCTCTCATACATTCCTGGGCGTGAAGTGGCTGGAGCGTCACATTAACGACCCACCCCCATACAGCATTGCTATACTTCTACTCCCTCTTTGGGCCTACATGACTGGCAATGGGGTAAGTTTTACCTTTAAATTTGTCATGTATGATAAAGTCAATTCTACAAAAACAAAATATGTCATAATAACAAATGTTTAGAAGTGTAGCGTAAATAGTAAAAGCACTTTAATGGGATGAATACTGGAATTTATGTACTATATATATGAGGCCAGGCCTGAAACTGATGGTGCAGGGTTATATGGAAGGGAAATCTAATGATAATGACGTAAACATAACACCACATGCACACAGATGTAGCAGTGTCACAAGTGATGCTTTACCACATGTATGTTGTGCAATTAGTTTACATCTTTAGCAAGTTTTATTACTCACCACAAATATAACATGATCACATTCAAGCATATGTACCATCACTAGGATGATTTCAGAGTTCATCATAAAATATTACAGCCTGCCACTGGTAACTAAAATATTTCCAGTAATTATTATATCCATGAGAATCAACGTATACTTGATACTGGATGTAAAAAAAACAACGAACACAGTTGGAGGTATCAACTACCTTGCCTGCGAAATTTTTGTAAAACAATACTGTTATCATGTACAATACATTGTAGATAACATATACCAAATCACGTTATTATTACGAACAATGAAAACATAGTTAACCGAGAGGAATCTTGATGCAATAAACAGAATAGTAACTCCATAGTTAATACTTATTAAGCCTGCAATGCCTTTTGTCAAAACAACGGACGTCACAGAAATCGCCCTCTACTTGCTATCAGGAAAAAGTAAGTTTCTAACCTCCACACGTGAATTGCCACCACTGCCAACCATTCAATCACAAAACAGGAAGTGAACTGGTAGATCTTTCCCTGTGAGCACAGATTAGCCCACAGATTAATACCTTGTGTACCATTCTGCCACAGGTCATATGCATTCTTCCGGTTTAAACCATTCGTTTCCTTCGCGTGTCAAAAGCGTATAGTGAAACTGTATTTTTATGGCTTGTATAGGCCTAACGTTGCCTTATTGTGCTCTAAAACCCACTGACGCTGTTCAGTGGCACCCAGAATCACAAGACGACATGCAAGGAAATATCCCAGAATTACGCTTACGATCCTACATTTTTATACAGAATGTCCCAGGAGGAAAGGACCTAACTTCGGGAGAGTGTTCCTTAGGTCAAACTATACCGATATAACCCGAAACACCTATATCCAAAGTTCAATGGTTACGGAGATATTGGCCAGAGAAAAGTGTGGACGTCTTTGGTATCTGCGTACTGTAGTCTGTCCGCGACGTCATATTAGTCATATGCACTTGACTTTCTACGCGCCAACCCTACAGTAGCTGTGAGCTGTGAGAGAGAATCAGTTGATTGCGTTTGAGGTGCTAATATACGTTTTGTGTTTGTGATTGCAAGACAGTGATTTGGTTAACTTTGAGGTACTAAAATGCCTTTTCTCT
>Ga0131853_10005887_pt1 | contig 22140 bp, 23 predicted proteins | sample TergutLab28metaG_FD_92764 | JGI IMG/M metagenome (GOLD analysis project Ga0131853, IMG submission 92764) | Labiotermes labralis P1 segment gut microbial communities from Petit-Saut dam, French Guiana - Lab288 P1 (version 2) (version 2) | ecosystem: Host-associated > Arthropoda: Insects >... | reverse complement strand
TGATATGCATGGAAAGAGGGAGATACACTTGTAGGTTTTTGATGGGAAAGCATGAATGAAGGAGATAACTTAGAAGACCTGGCCATGGAAGGGCCATGGACTGTTATATCTCACTGCACACATACAACATTGTGTGCTGACTATGATGTGCTTTGTTGGACGTTAGGTAGAGTCACAGTCCAGTCCTGTATTTGTCAGTCAAACGTGACCTGACAACGTAATTCAAATGGAAAATATGCAGTCTGGATTTTTAGTGACACAGCACAATCAGCACACATTTGCAGTCCAGTCCCATGTGTGTTAATTCACCTTTTGACTGTCATGTGAAAGTCTGTCATGGATAAATTTTGAGAACGGAGATTGTGCCCTAGTCAGGTAAATATGGTACGGCGGAAGCAGAGCTGGCTTCAGAAATGTGTTATAACCTTTAAACGACTAGGTTGGTATTTAAATTTTAGCACACGGTTTATGCAAAATGTATTATTTTAAGAGGAAAGAAAATTTATGAAATAAACAACATTGCAGCATGTCTCAAAAGTGCAATAAATTTCCATGTTGCATAAATATATGGAACGAATTTCTAGGGTTGTATCTATATGAGCATTTGCATCAGGTTGTTTAAAGTTCAATTATAAGTCATACTGAATAGAGTTCAAAAAAGGATAGATAGTTTTAGCATGAGTTGTTGATGTTTGCAGGTCGGGGAGTATATCATCCTACACGTGCAAAGCAACTTCTACATGGAAGTGTTCAACTACATCATCATGTCAAAGGGTATTATCTTAATCAACGGAGAAGAGAAGATGCAGACCACAATAAGGACCTTCGCTGTTACTCTCAGTGCTGAGATGGCACCTGTCGCGACTGTTGTCGTGTATCACGTGGGGCGGTACGGAGATATCGTTGCAGATAGTTTGACGTTCCCCGTCAATGGCATCTCACGCAATAATGTGAGTTGTGGTACGAGTTAGTGTGAGTCGGAAATGTGAGAGCGGAAAGTTGTGAGCAGATGATACTAGATACGGTGCTGATTTGCTGATGGCTGTATCCAAACAGAAAATTCTGCCACATAGAGCAATGGATGTTTCACATTGTTGTCCCTGATAGAAGTTCTGAACTTGCTGAAGTGACATTATGAAAATTGTTAGTGAATTTTATTCTATTGTGATCCTAATGTCGTGTTTCCACAGTACCTCCTTGTAACTTTACCACCATGCAGAGCACAAGAACTTTTAAAATGGAGGAATACCTGTGTACATGTTTTTAATTACAATTAATATATTAGCTGGTGGGGTCCACGGTGGCACAGTGGTTAAGGTTTTGTGCTACAAATTGGAAGGTCGCTGATTTGATCCCAGCTGGTGTCATTGAAATTTTTTATTGACACAAAATCCTTCCGATCACACTACGGTCCTGGGGTCGACTCAGCCTCTAACAGAAATGAGTACCAGGAGCATTTCCTGGGAGTAAAGGCGGCCGGTGTGTAAGGCTGACAACGTTACCATCTTCCTGTGTCGTCGTCATTTTAATCTGGGAACCTTAACTTCCTGGAACCCTCTGGGCCGCTCCAGACCTGTAATGGGACTGATTTACCTGTACCTTTTTTACATTAGCTGGTATTGATCAGTCTTTGATGCAATTGGCTATGACCATGGTGACTGTGTCTTAATTTTCCTGTAGGGGCAGAAATTGTTCTCTTTGCCAATCATTTGCAGGCTGGTTCTGAAAGATGGCCAATACCTTTGTCAGTAGATAATGGTGATATTGTTTCCAAGTTGCAAGAAGTTGAGGTAATACTTTCAAAACTTGTCACATTGGAACCCAGACCTAATTATTATTTAAGGTTTTTCCCCCTCATTAAACATTACTGTCACAAGTCAGTACAGTAGTCTCGGTGCTCATAAAGAGTGATGTTTGTGGTATTGACCTGTTGTGATCACCTGTTTAAGTACCACTGTTTCTGCCTTTTGTGACTCTCATGAAAAGGAATGAGCTGTATGTGACTGGAGAGTTGGCTCACCCACCCTTTTGCTGTTGCCCAGTGCATTATCTGTTTAGTCAAGCTCTGTCATTCATTAAGTGAGAGGTTGATTAGTTTCATTCTTTGTGAAATGATACTTTCCTTCAGTCATTTAATGTACTTTATGCTTCCAAAGGATGTGTGTTTATATTTTTTTTATTAAAAGTTGACTTTCATTGTTCTTGTGGTTTTTGAGGTTATGTTTTTATTACTGTGGTATTTCATAAGTTCTTGGAACCAAGTAGGCATTTACAATGAAAATAGATTTTGTGTTGGTGACTGTTTTATTTGTTGTATTTAATTATGAACATAGGGACTCTAATCCCAGTGTTAAATTTCCTGCGTATGAAGATCTTATTTAGTTCTGTACTCATCCACTGATCTTAGAAAGAAGCATCAGGTGAGGGTTCAGTGTATTGGGTTGTTTGATATGAACTTGATTTCTAGGCCTTCTGCCCTATAAAATAAATAAAAAAATGTATTTTTCATGTAAATGGAAGTCTCTTCCCCACCCCCGCTTTTATTGAGGTACATATGAACACAACTGCTAGACCTCATTCCTTACAGAATCAAGCAGTAACTAGACATATTTATGTAAAATTAAAGAATACCTCCCTGCCATATGTGTCAGAATAAAGTGCACTGCATTATAAAAGTATAAATTGATATAAAGAGAATGTGTTTTCTGTTTCAGTTCACCGTGTACATCAACAATCGAAAAGCAAGAACAGGAGAGAAGGTTGAAGTGGCTATCTATGGGGAGCCTGGGGCATACGTTGGTCTGTCGGGAATCGATCGCGCCTTTTATACAATGCAGGCAGGCAATGAGCTTACATATGCTAAGGTAAGGGTTCACACAATCAGAACAATTTCCTTCATCCCAATGTAAACATTGTTCATTAAATGGCAGTGGGATTGGTGACTTTTTTTTTTTAATACATTCTGAACAGACAAAGAGAGTTTATGCCACAACCATCTAATTGTACGTGATTATACACTAGTTAAATTTTCACACAATTCACTGCAAGTAGCCTTGGCACAACAGAATGCTGCCATATTGTAGCAACATGCTGTGGTATGTCATTGTATACTGTATGTTTACACATTTACAAAGCAGCCTGGATAGCATTGTCAGTAGTGACAAGGCAGTGGTCTGGATGATAAGGGTTTGAATACCTGTAGGGGCAAGTGAAATACTTCTAGAACAGCTGTAGGGCTCACCCAGTCTCCAATTTAGTGTGTATCAGGGGCTCTTTCTTTGGTGGTAAAGCAGTTAGACATGAGGATGACAGCGCACCTCCTCCTAGTCCTGAGGTTAGAAATTAGTAGGGCTGTACCTTCACCACCACCTTCATCCCTTATGACTTCATATAATGGACAGGGACAACTTCGTGGGTCGGGTAGCTCAGTTGGTATAGCGACCGACAATGGGCTGGACTGTCCGGGATCGAATCCCAGTGGGGATGAGATTTTCTGTCCGTCCAGACTGGCCCTAGGGCCCACCTAGCCTCCTGTACAATGGGTACTGCGTCTTTCCTGGGGGTAAAGTGCGGCCGGAGCGTGCTGCTGACCACTCACCCCCTTATAGTGCCGCGGTTATGGAAGATTAGAGCTATACGTCTACCCACCCTCTGGGCCACACCGGGCCTGTAACGGGTTCACTTTACCTTTATCTTTTATAGGGACAACTTTACCCTCCTTATCTTGACTGTTTATGGCAATGCACATGTACAGTTACTCTGCAATTAAATATATTTTACCAGAGTATGTTGATTAATTGAAGTGGTTTTTGCAATGTGTATCTGGTGATCTTTTTTTCATTTTCAGGTCCCTTAACTTGTTTAGGATATGAGTGGTAACTTGTTAAGGGCCTGAAGATTGCTGGTCAGTTGATTTAAATGTTTAACAGAAAGAAAGTTTAGTAGCTAAGTCAGCTGGTGGATTATATGCAGCAGTATAGGCAGTTGTAATTTACCATTGCCCTGAACGGTATTGTTGTGGTTTAAGTGTTCACAAATGTTAACGATCAGAGGTTCAGTGATATTTCCTGGACCTAGATTAATTTATTCTCCTGGATATTTTAAATTAATTCTCTTGGGAGCTAATGCATTGTTCTGCATTGTTTCGCTCTGTGTAGGAACGCACCTACAGAGTGCATTGGGGGACTTACTGTTATTAATTGTGCTGTAATATATGTTGTGTAAAACCAAAAAAATGAATTTTTATGTTTTGCTGACCATGCATCTCAGTGTAATGTTTTGCTGACCATGCATCTCAGTGTAATGTTTTGCTGACCATGCATCTCAGTGTAATCTTAGTAATTAACACTTACCCTGCTAACATGGAGAATAGGGTGAGTTCCTAATAATGCCAGCAGATGGCAGAGGGGATTTAACTTGGTGTTTAAGGGGTTAACCAACTTAATGCACAAGTTCTTGTTTTATATTAAATTTATTATATGCCTCTACATGTTTCGAGCACTATGTGCTCATCATCAGGAGATAAAAATTGTATTATACAGCGTCTGGTATCATCATACCTGTAGGTGGTTGTCCCGTGCACAGGTTGAGAGAGGAGTCCTCTCTTAACCTGTGCACCGGATGACCAACTACAGGTGTGATGATACCATATGCTGTATAATACAATTTTGACCTCCTGATGATGAGCACATAGTGCTCGAAACATGTAGAGGCATATAATAAACTTATTAAAAAAGAATTTGTGCATTAAGTTCGTTAATTACTAAGAGTAAAATAATGTTTGGCACAGACTGTCTAATTCTGCTGTATTGTAGCATGTTAAGTGGCAGAGGGGTGTAAACCAGTGATGCACAAATTTCCAGAAGGCAAGAAGCCACCTCAAAATTTCAGGTGCCAGAATGTTGACATAATGCAAGTTACATTTGTAGGATGCAAATATTAGGTGGCTCCATACAAAACATAGTCACCTACTTGACCTGGTGCATGGAATTTTTGTACCCCACATGCAGACTTACTTGGACTTGTTCCCATTGCTGATTGCCTTGAGATTTTGTGTCGATTCTCCGAATTGTTTGTTACAAATGGAAGTGTAGGGATGGAATATGCTGCTGTATCAGTTGTAAAGAAGAAGTTAAGCTTGTCTGTTTTTGGTGTGGTGTAGCACAGGAATTTGGTAGCAGAATGTTGTTTTGTATCTTAATATTGTTGCTGTTACGAACCAAGTCTGTTGATGCAGTATGAGGATTACACATGATAGTTAGCATGCAGATAATAAGAACCCTCATGTAAGGACAGAAACTGTAGCAGAATTAACTGATAAGGGTTTTTTTTTCAACTTTGGACTGGAAACTAACTTATTTACTTGAATATACAGGGTGAGAATTTTTTTTATAAATTTGTCATCTGAAAAATGGGGGAGGGGACCTTGCTTAATAACTGTGCACAGAATTAAGCAATTTCTGTGCTGGTGGTTTTTTTTTTTGAAAATTGAATATTGTGTGAGGGGGTCATTTTATGTTAGGGTTATTGAGATATTAATTTGAACGTGATGAACTTGTGTTTTTCTTAGGTCATAACTAAGATGGGCACATTTGATGAACAGACTAACGGGACGTTCATTCACAAATGGTTCTCTCATGAAGGCAATCCGGATGAGATAGTGTATTTCCCTTCGTCTACGTACGGCATTGACGCTAACCGCACGTTTGAGTAAGTAATATTTGTAAGTGGGATTTGAGATTCTTACAGCAATGTTGCTGAGATTTCAGGTCTTTTGGGTTGTGATGGTGTGTTCTTGGGTGAGTGTTTCCTGATGTTTTGAAGGATTGTAGCATCATAGTCAGGGTCAAGCAGTCAGAGGTTACTGTGTTCCTTTGAAACATTGGAGAATGCTGAACAGCAACACCCTGTCTCATTACAGAAGACTTGTTTGGTAAATAGTACTTGCATGCTACTACTTCATATCTTCGATGTATTACCCAATGATTTGGTGTGTTCCATAGCACAATGAATTCACTTGGCTGTGGGCTGGATAACCAAGGAATCGTAGTTCAATTACAGTTTTTTTTTTAAAACTTCTAGGGTAGCATTGGTGCCCATTCAGTATCGCTATTGAATAAGTTTGGCTGGGGGGGGGTTTCTCTTTCTTCAAGGGTAAAGTGGCCAAGGTGTGAGACTGACCACTTACCTTCTGATGTTGAGGATAGGAGTGCATAAAGCTATACCGTCACTACCCATGTGCCTTCATGTCATTCATAGTGACATCTTTATATTCTAATGTCTCTTTTTGTGTTAAGCTCACGCCAGCAGGATGTGACGTAGGATAAGGTAGGCAGTGCATGTGGCATACATGAGAAAGGAGAGAAATGCGTAAGGTTTGGTAGGAAGGCTTGAAGAGAGGGTATGTCTTGGAAGACATAGGTGAGGTGGGAGGGTAATATTAATATTCTTGGTTTCCCTGTGCCTTGTTGGTTTCCCAGTGTCTATAAGCAAATGCTAAGTAGGTTCCCAAGATTCCAAGTTGCCACTACCTGCTTCTCATGTAGCCCTCCCGACTTAAATTTATTAGTAACCAATGCCATATTTTGTATGCATGTAAAATAACCACTGCCACTGGGTGACAACCCAATTGCAGTTAATAAATATTATTATTATTATTATTATTAAAATGGATTTTGGAGAAATGGGATGGGATGCTATGGACTGGAAACATCTTTCTTCAGCTAGGACTAATGTTAGTGAAGCTTTGGGTTCTGCAAAGTGTGGGGAATTTTATTGTTAAACGAGGAGCTTTTAGCTTATAAAAGAGGACTGCACTGGAGATTTATTTAGGTACTCAGTTACCTTTCTTCATAGTCTGGAAGCATTTGTTGTGTGTCTCAGGTATGCAGGCCTTATAGTGTTCAGTGATGTGCTGGTGCCTCGTCGATTGGACTATTGCAATGTGACACAAGGATTGCAAGAGTGCCTGGATGGTCGATGCTACCGCATTAACAAAAAATGTGATGGAATTCTGGACTGTGAAGATGGAACTGATGAAGCCAATTGTAAGTCACTTAGTGAATTAACTGTTCAGCTTAGTGGAGAAAGCTAACACACTTGCTCATGTATGGCGTCAGGCTCTGGGCAGGGTTTTTGACTGCCAGGTGGTGTGATTTTGTCTTCACCAGTTACATTGGAATGTAGTTCACTCTTCTGTATTCTGGTGGTTGTTGATTCAGCAATTATTCCTGAGGTGGACTATCATGACTGCTTAGCCGAGCTGTTAAAGTGACTTTGGACACATTGGACAGCCACAGTTCAGTGTGTGGTGGGGGCAGTGGGGGCATTGGTTGTCCTCATCTGCATCCTCTGCTGCCACCTCCTCCTACTACTATTACTACTGCTGCTGCTCCCACTACTATACTATTACTACTACTACTATTATGACAACTGCTACTGCTCCTGCTGCTACTACTACTACCACTACTACTGCTATTACTACTACTGCTGCTACTACTACTATTATGACAACTGCTACTGCTTCTGCTGCTGCTGCTACTGCTACTACTACTACTACTACTACTACTACTACCACCACCACCACCACCACCACCACTACTACTGCTATTACTACTACTGCTGCTACTACTATTATACTACTACTGCTATACTACTATTATGACAACTGCTACTGCTTCTGCTGCTGCTACTACTACTACCACCACCACCACCACCACTACTACTGCTATTACTACTACTGCTGCTACTGCTTCTGCTGCTGCTACTACTACTACTACTACTACTACTACTACTATTATGACAACTGCTACTGCTTCTGCTGCTGCTACTACTACTACTACCACTACCACCACTACTACTGTGACTACTGCTACTACTACTATGACTACTACTGCTGCTACTACTACTACCACCACTACTACTGCTAGTAGTAGTAATACTTATCATTAGCAGCAGCGTTATGGTGTTATGGACCTTATATTGCAATTCTTGTATATGATATTTAGGTAATGTTCTCCATCTATGGACTTTCTCTCATATTTGAGAATTCTGCATTTTTTTCCAGCCATTTAAGACAATGTTGGGAAGTCCTGAACAGGTCTCATCTGCCTCTTTACCCTTTTCATTTAATCATTACAATATTTGCCTTTTAAATCTGGTTTAACCTTGAAACGAAATGTTGGTATTTAAATTTTAGCGCATGTTTTATATAAAATGTATTATTTGAACATAAAATGATAAAATGATGAAGTAAATGGTATTTGGTGGAAATTAAAAGAGATTTTGCATCATACCTTAAAACTGCGGTAAATTTCCTTGTTGCCTAAATATATGGAATGTGTTTCTATGGTTGTTTTTTTTTTTTTAGTGCACATTTGCATTTACGAACACAAGTCATTGAAAGGTTAAGATGCTGTGTCTCTGGTGTTGCTAGCAGTAAGATTAAATAGCAGTGACAGTAACAGTAGGAAAATGATGTGTGTGTAGAGAATGTGAGATTTGATTTTTTTTGGAGCAGTGGCTGTGAAGATTGTTGACTTCTGGAATTTTATGCCATGTAGTCTGATGGAAATTTGTCAACGTTTTGGAAGAATCTGCTGTCACCATCTTCACCATTTGCCTCTTGGAATGATAAGACATGTTACTCCAAAATGCTAGTAAAATTTCTTCCAGAAGACAGTAATCTTTATGTATGTGAAATATACGCATTATTCAGAGTGCGTTTGATGTCACATAAACTCAGTAATGTTAGTTTTAGTTTCTGGTTTTTTTGTTTTTCTTCTGGCAATTGTCCTAAATGAACACACTAACAGTATGAATTTTGTGTGTTTGCAGGTGCATACTTCAACGAAACAAGCCTGACACTCTTCCGCAAGTTCCGTTTCAATCGAGTCAAGCGTCAGTATGAAAACGTGTGGCTTTGGGAGGACATTAATATTGGTCCTCATGGACGCTATCTGTTTACTGTCCCTGTACCTGAGCGTCCTGCCCATTGGATGGTATCTGCCTTCAGTGTAAGCCCAACCATGGGCTTTGGAATGCTGCCTAAATCAATAGAGGTTAGCATATTAATTGTGACTGTGGATGCCTTACAGACTGTTAATGTATGATTGTTATTAGCTGTACTCACTAGACATTCATCATTGCCTTGTCACAGTTAGGCTTGTGTTTTTTAAATTATTTTTTTAATGTTGTTAAATCAAATTTGTTATGTATTTCCTCCATGCATGCTTGTGTCTGTTCTAACATTGTTGATTCAGTGGAGCTCCTCACTATGTAGTTTTGCCTCATCCTTCTCTGCTTGTTAGAACCAAAAGTACTTATACCTTTCAGTTGTATGTTAATGTAACTCAGAACTGATTAGCTTACTTTGTGTAGGTGCTAGGCTATGGGCTGCATGACTGAGAAGTTTCGGTTCACTTCCTGGCAGGGCAAGAATTCTCTTTTTCCAGTGTCCAGACCAGCTCTGGGATTCACCCAGCTTCATGTCTAGTAGGTCCTGGCTGGAAAATGGACTGACCACTTGCCTGAGTCTGGTGCCGAGGTTAAAAATATGGAGCTGCACTTCTACTTCATTTCAGTTCTTCATTTGTATTACTGAATTAAGCACGCGGACAACCGTACCCACACCTAAATAGAACTCTTGTAATGATGTTGCAGTTACAGTATCTCAGTGGGCACTTGAATAATGCAACTTGCAGTAAATAGATTCGTATGGCACTGTCACACATATTGTGTTTAAGAGATAAGAGTTTCAGACGCAAAGGCAATAGTCATTAATTTTGCTTGTGTTGAATTACATCTGACTAAGATCTGGGATGTTGCAGTATGTTGGGGTGCTGCCATTCTTTATTAACGTGGAGATGCCTACAACGAGTCGACAAGGAGAGCAGGTGGGGATCCGAGTGACGGTGTTCAACTACATGCCATCACCAATTGAGGCGACAGTGGTGTTGGCAGGATCTCACGACTACAAGTTTGTCCACGTTGGAATGAATGGAATTGTAGGTTCACATGTGTGCTGTTGTAATGATTTGCTCTTCTCAACCTTGAACATTTACATTGCATTATTTTGTTACTATTGTCATTATCAGCATCATTACTCTCAGTAATATACATGTGTGTTTATTTTCTCATTTCTAAGACGATAATAGTAATGAGATCAGCCCAAGAACATCGGGCAAAATTGTTGTTGGTGTTGTTTCTGTTCTTGTTATAGCAACAACAATAAAAAGAATGTAATCGGGTAATTTTTATATGCAAAGCTGGCATGTAAAAACTAAGCATAACTTTACAGTCTGTGATAATGCTTGATTTTATGTATGTATATATATATATATATGCCTGTACCTTTGCATTTTCTTCAATGCAGGTGAGGTCATACAACCCAGACACATCATTTGGTGAGCACCAGTTCTTCATTTACATCAAAGCACAGGATGCGCAGATAGTTCATGTTCCTATAGTTCCGACACGGCTTGGAGATATACGAGTTACTATCCACGCATCTACCCTCATTGGCAAGGACACAGTTACCAGGACACTGCACGTGGAGGTGGGTGGCTTGAATGCTTTTAATAAAATGAATTAATTATGACAGTAATTTCCAACGGTATGTAGCAGTCAAGAGGTACCTGTTCGTTCATTCCATTGGCATGTGCAGAATGCAACGATTCCTTGCCGTTCTCAGGAGCTTCTTCCATTCCTCTCTGTTGTGTACTTTTTCCTGCCACCCTTCTCCGCCAACTATTCTTCCATCCTCTCTCACCTCATCTTGCCGTCTATTTCTTGGTCTACCTCTCCATCTTGTTGTTCCAAAATTCATATACAATACCCTTTGGGGAATTCTATTTTCTTCCATTCTCTGTACATGTCCAAACCAGTGTAACCTATTTAATCTTATTGTCTCTATTATAGTAGGTTTTTAACACTTGCATGAATATCTTGATTGGTTAATATCCTCCATTTTTCTTTTTCATTGTCATATACTGGGACTAAAATTCTTCTATACGCTCTCCTTTCAAAAATGTTCAGTTGCTCTCTGTCTTAAGTGGTACCCGTGCATTCAAAATATCACAGCCTTGATTTTGGGCAATGTTAAGTTATTGCTAGGTACTTTCATTCTGTCAAGTTGTCTTTCTGGAATGTTTCTGCCACTCATGGCATCCATATTCAGTGAAGCTGTGACTTTGCAGTACCCATCAATAGCTGTAATGGATAAGTGTGGATACTTGGAAGGGTAATTTGTGGATATCATGGCTAGAGATGGGGAAGTTTCAGGTATTTCCACCAAAAATTCAACATGTTTTATTATAAAGGGTAAAGGTAAAGTTATCCTGTTACAGGCCCGGTGTGGCCCAGAGGGTGGGTAGAGGTATAGCTCTACTCTTCCATGACTGCGGCACTAGAAGGGGGTGAGTGGTCAGGAGCATGCCCCGTCTGCACTTTACCCCTGGGAAAGACCTGGTACCCATTTTACAGGAGGCTGGGTGGGACCCAGGGCTGGTCTGGAGGGGTGGAAAATCTCGTCCCCACTGGGATTCGATCCCAGACCGTCCAGCCCCGTAGTGAATTGCTGTACTGACTGAGCTACCTGGCCCACACATACTATATTATACCATTTAATAATAATGAACTAATTTGGTTGTGTTTTTAGGCAAGGAGGTGAATCTAGTCTTAAAACAACACCACATCAAAAGTCGTACACAAATGTATGTGCTTAGGAAAATGCCACATGTTTCAGTTGAAATAATCCATCATCAGGCAAAATATAGACTTTACTCACTAGTCTTAGAAGTTGAGAGTGGGCCAGGGTAGCGTAGTTGGTATAGCGACTTGATACGGGCTGGACAGCCTGAGGATTGAGTCCGCGGTGGGAGCAAGATTTTCTGGACCTGTCCAGACTGGCCCAGGAGCCCACCCAGCCTCATTGGGAGAGTGGTTCTCATTGTTTCAAATGATTGTAGTGCTTTTCCCTTTGGCGTTATGTACTCAAAGCTATTTGCACGCTAACCCGGAAACACATACTAGAAGAGTCAAGTGCTCAAATACTTTTTTGTCTTCAATTTTTTTCTTAGAATTGTTGAAAAAATGACAGTGCACTAGTACAGTTGCTTTTGTCAGAGAGGTACAGAAGTGTGGTAAAAGACTTGATTTCTACCTCTGTAATTTTAATAATTGGCATGTAAATGGTGTTTTTTAATGTAGGCTGATGGATTACCGCAATACAGGCACCAGTCAATTCTGCTGGATCTCAGCAATCGGGCGTACGTGTTCCAGTACTTACACGTGAACGTGACGGAGACGCCAATTATTCCATACGATGAAAATCGTTACTATATCTATGGCTCAAATAAGGCATTTGTGTCTATTGTTGGTGATGTTGTTGGACCAATTTTTCCTACCATGCCTGTCAATGTTACTTCTCTTCTTAACTTGCCTATGGTAAGTATAGAGAATGGTTAGAACTGTCATTTATTATTAACTGACTCTGTGAACTCTTTAACCCTTAGCCACTAAACGACATATATATATATATATATATATATATGTCACGTAGTGAGCCCTTTAAATAGCCTAATGGCCACTAAAGTGGCCGGGGGGGGGGGATTTAATTCCGCCATCAAAGATTTAATTCTGGCATCAAAGGGTTAGAGAGGTATATGATATGTTATATGATGTGATATGATATGATGTGTGATATATGATATACATGTGATGTGATATGATATATATGTGATGTGATATGATATATGATACGATATATTTGTTAATTGCAATTGGGTTGACATGTGGTGGTAGTAGAAAGTACACATTTACACACAAACAATACACAGAACAACACAATTAACAAGAACAACACAATTAACAACAGAACAACACAATTAACAACAAGAACAACATAATTAACAACCTAACTGGGAACAGTGCGGGCTGTGCCCCCATCTGCGCGAATTATACCCTGGCATTTGCCTTACAACTGAGGAAAAAGCACGGAAAAACCTGTCAGGATGGCCGAAGAGTGCCAGTTGGCACGTGCAAACAGAATATACAAATCTGGTGCTGAAAAATTGTAAGAAAGGCTATTGTTATATATAAAGGCAGATTGAAGATTGACTTTTGTCAGTTTAGTCTTATTCTTGACAGCCATTACCTTCGTATTTATAAGCATTCAGTTTTGTTTCTTTATATCTGTTCAGTGCGTCACACTGTTACTGTAAATGTTGTTTTTTTCCCTGGTCTTAGTCCTGATGTCTCGGAAAGATTTATTTCTTGTGTAAAGAAAAACCAACTTGATGCACAACTTATAACTTAGTATATTTCATCAACCTGTACATGTTTCGGACGTATCTAGGCCCATCATCAGGAAGTACACCATATGGATACAACAATTGGTACTTATTCTTCTTTTTAGATGACACTCTGTTGTCCTGGTTCCAATCCAACCAGGACAACAGACAGTCATCTAAAAAGAATAATAAGTACCAATTGTTGTATACACATGGTAGTGCCCCCTGATGATCGGCCTAGATACGCCCGAAACATGTACAGGTTGACGAAATATACTAAGAATTAGTTGTGCATGAAGTTGGTTTTTCTTTACGTGATTATATTGATATGCACGGTCAACAAAACGTAAAATTTATTTCTTGATTATAGTACACAGCATACTTCAGCAAAGGGATATCAGTGAAATGGGGTTTTAAATTCATCAGTTTTAACATACTGTGACTTTGTTGTTGAAAGGATGAGGTACTTTTAGTGACGTGTTGAATTTTAATTAAAATTTTTTACTGTTTTTTATTGCTTATGATGTTGTGCCACCTGAAATTTATTAATTATCTGTTTGGCCCGTGTACTATTTTAGAGTTTAAGGCCCATGATATATGGTATTTGTATCTGTTAGATACCATATTCACAGACAATTAAAAATATTTTGGCAAGGTGCTATTTTCTGCATTTTTTAAATAAATAGTTATTGTGCTTTTGGATTAACTTGTTTTAGGACTAGATTGCTTTAGTCGTAGCTTATGAAATGATGAATGTTTTGCTTGCTGTCTTGTGGCTCTCGGTCGAACTGCTTTGTAGTTACGTCTGATAAATAGGGTTCTGTGAGCCCATCTGAGAGATGGTTGGGCAGGTTGAGCGTCAGTTACAGAATTCTGTTATTGAAGAAGGAATTGATGGGTTAAATGGTGAAGCAACAAACGAGTTCAATCTAAAAAGCATGAGAGATCGAAGTTTTATTTATTCACCAACTGATGCGCTAGTGAGTTGTCTTAAAACAATATTAAAATTTACATTAAAACAGCTCTGACATGTTTCGGTGTTAACAGTTACACTGTCATCAGGGAGTGTATTAATTTGTGCTTACTGATTTTACAGTTGTTAAGCACAAATTAATGCGCTCCCTGATGATGGTGTAACTGTAACACCGAAACATGTCGGAGCTGTTTTAATGTAAATTTTAATATTGTTTTTTAAGACAACTCACTAGTGCAACAGTTGATGAATAAATACAATTTTGATAATATCAAGATGCATTGTACATATGTGAAAAAAAGCATGAGAGATGTTAGATGTGGGTTCATTAAGAGATAGCAGGATCACAGCTGTGTGTCTTGTGATAAGCGCAGATTGCTGAAGGTGTGCACATGTGCCCTGCTTACAGTGATTGTTGTACAGATTTCTGTATCATCTTATCTTAATACACAGGACAGTGCTGAGCAGACGGTCTTCAGCTTTGCTGCAAACATGATGACCACGATGTACATGCGTCTCATCAACCAGCGCAACAGGACGCAAGAGAAACATTCCTTTTACCACATGAACATAGGCTACCAGCGCACACTGTCGTACTTGAAGGAGGATGGTTCTTTTAGCTTTTTCAGGAGTGATTGGTATGGTGCCCTTGCTTATGTATTTTCACTGATTACGTGCTCATTACTCCCTATCTAACTTGGTGGTTATGTTCGCGAAAACCGCCGTGACAGCAGAGCCAGCATTTGATGAAAATTGGAGTCTGTTTGAAATAGGGTGTTAGATTTTCCACTGTTAGGTTTGTGCTCGTCAAAGATTGTCTTAAGTTAAACATTCACCAAAGCTAATTTCTGTGCGAGGTTGCTAGTACTGGTTTTCAATCAGTTACTGAAGTTAAGTAGCCTTGAGTGTCATGAGTACTTGGATGGGTGGCAGCAGGGGAATACCACGTGCCATTGGCACCACTGGGTTAGCGACTCATTACTCGTGTCTGAGCACCTCAGCCAGCCTTCCTGAAACCAGATGACTTTGTAACTGCTTAAGCAGAAAGATTTGCACAAAAGATAGGACACAGATGTCTGAGGTGCCACTGTTACTGTGTTACTTTGCCTGTGAAGTTTAAGCATTTTATTACACCTTCACTAAGCATGAGGAATTCAGTAACATAAAAATTACGCAAGTACAGTAACATTCTGAACTCTGTAACATGCAAACAACTTTAAAATGATAACAGAGTAAAATGTATTATTTTATCTTGAAAGGTGAAAGTTGCTGCTGTGATGGAATGTAGATCAGCTTACCACAGGGTGCAGAAGAAATGCTAATCAGGCCAGTTTGAAAGTTTGTTTCCCTGCATAATTGTATACAGATTTTTTTTTGCTACTGTAGGGGCAAGGGTATACAGAAGGAAAGCTGTGTGTTCGTCATTTCCAAAGCAGGAAGGTCATAGTTTGTTAGGGATTGCTGTACATGTTATGATCTGTGCACTTTGGATTGCTAAGGAGGAGGAGTAACTGCTTGGGCCAGACAATACAGGGGTGCTGATAAGTCCTTGGCCTGACCAGGAAGGAAAAAGCTCGGAAGCTTGTCAGGGACGCGTGCAATTTCAACAAAATCAAGATGCAAGCTGTCATCAAGTTTCTTTTCCTGCAAGGCAAGGTGCTGAAGGGAATTCTTGCCATTCTGACAGAAACATTAACTTGTTTCCTTCCTGGTCGGGCTAAGGACTTACCAGCAACCCTGTAACTGGGGTCTGATGTGAAATGTGGACATGGATTTTTTGGTCGTTCCACATTCAAACCTGCTCTGTGGTCCACCCTTACAACGTCATAACTGGGTGCCAGCGGTGCTCTACCAGAAGAAGCCTCTTAGTGTGGGGACGCTGATCTGTTGACCAGTAGCACCCCTACAATTTTTTCCGTCATGTGATCTATCGGCCACCATGTTAAGTTCATTAAGCTTCGTTCTTGTCTACAAGCTTGCAGCAGCAATCACATCATTAACTGGCAAGGATCTTTTACTTGCCACGTATCTCGATATTTCTCCATTTCAACAGGTTGTTGATTTTTAGTGTAACCTACCCAACCAGCCTGGCACTAACAGGGTTAAAGTGGTTAGACCAAAAGCTTTCACTACCTTGTAGTAAACAGTGAACTCCAGAATGTATACAAGTTTATCGCATTGTCTCCCTATTGTTTCTATGGCGTGCTTAAATAGAGATGCAGATCATAATGATCCTTATTTTTTAACATTGTTGAAGGTACTGTTCTTGTTAGGGTAAAATGGCTGCCCTTGTTTACAGGAACCAGTCAGCCTCCAGTGTGTGGCTGACATCGTTTGTTGCTCAGATGCTACAGGAAGCCAGTTTCTATGAGTGGGAAAACTTCATTTACATTGATCCTGAGGTAATATGAATATTATTATCATGTTAACATGGGCTGGGTAGCTCGGTTGTCATAGCGACTGACTACGGGCTAGACGGTCCGGGATCAAATCCTGGTGGACGAGATTTTCCGCCTGTCCAGACTGGCCCAGGGGCCCACCCAGCCTCCTGTAAAATGGGTACTGGTTCTTTGCCAGGGGTAAAAGTGTGGCCGGGGCGTGTTGCTGACCACTCATCGTCTTCTAGTGCCGCGGTCGTGGAAGAGTAGAGCTATACCTCTAACCACCTTCTGGGCCACACCAGGCCCTAACAGGATCACTTTACCTTTATTTTTAGTATCATGTTAACAACATATTTGCTGTGTGTTGACATTCAGGTTCAGTGCTAAGCAAAATATTTCTGATTCTATATTTCTATGGTAAAACCAACTAGATGCACCAATGTCTCAAATTTATTTTATTTGGAGTAACGTTCTACATGTTTCAGACGGTCTTTCCATCCATCATCAGGAGTTCAAGACTGTACATACAGCAACAGGCATGTCAAACAGATACTGCCTACTGCTTGCTAGTGGGAACGAGATGGAACATGATCGTGTTCCTGGTAGCAAGCAGTCGGCAGTATGTGTTCGTCATATGCCTGTTGCAGTACGTACAGTCTTGAACTCCTGATGATGGACGGAAAGTCCGTCCAAAACATGTAGAATGTTACTCCAAATAAAATAAATTTGAGACATTGGTGCATCTAGTTGGTTTTACTATAGAAATACATTACGATGCACAGGCCTATGAACGTCAAATTTGGGCAAAATATTGTCCTTGGTGATGTTAAAACGTTAACTTTTAAATGACCAGATGGGTGTTTAAATTTTATTGCGTAGGTTATGAAAAACATGAGTATCACTTGAGCAGGAGTAAAGTTGTGAAATAAACAGTACTTCACGTAAAATGGAATAGAGGTTATGCGGCATGTCTAAAAAGTCGGTAAATTTTATTTTTGCCTGTGCGTGTAAAATGAATTCCTAGGGGCTTGTTTTTGTGTATATGCAAACATGGGTCATTTAAAGGTTAATGTTGAGCCAATATATTGTCCCTTTGTGGTGGACCAGGTCTCTGAAATGTTTGGTTTTCTTGCAGGTTATTTCAAAAGCTGTGTCATGGGTGTTGCGACATCAGACATTGGATGGAGCTTTCTATGAGGTGACGTGGTTGCCAGATCGTAAGATGAATGACTCTCTAGTTTGGCCCAATGATCATATCAGGTTCCGCAATATCTCCCTGACGGCTCATGTTCTCATCATGCTGGATACAGTCAAAGACTTAACAGGGGTGAGTTGCTGGGCAACAGCAGGGATAAGTTAAAGGATTTGAAGTGTATTTCTGTGCTGAAAGAAGGTGCCTGCATGTCTGGCTATAGATGTAATTCACTGGAAAATAAAGATCGGAGCTTAAAATTTTGGTAGTACTTGGATGATGGCTGCAATGTTCCATGCAGTTATAATCAAAGTTAATTCACAAGATCATGGTCGGCCCACTGGTCTAAAATTTCAGTTGAAAGTAGGTCAAGGTCAACCTTGTTTAACCCTTTGATGCTGGAATTAAATCCCCCCCCCCCGGCCACTTTAGTGCCTGTTCGGCTATTTAAAGGGCTCACTGCTCGACATATATATATATGTCGTTCAGTGGGTAAGGGTTAAGAAGCCTGGTTCCACCAAACACATTAGTCTTTAAATGACTGGGTTGGTATTTAAATTTTCATGTATGATTTATGAAAAACGTATATTGTTGTAGCATAAAAAAATAAAATTATGTGACTTTTATGGGAAATAAAACAGATTACATGGCATATCTTAAAAATGCAGTGAGTGTCCTTGTTGCCTAAATACAGTATATAACATGTGCATCTAGGAGTGTTTTTTCCATTTATTTGAAGGTGAAAGCTTACCAAGACAGGCTAATGTTTACTGTCAAGGGCTGGGAGGACGAAACAAAGAATTCATGCAAGATTACTTAGAGTTGAATGTTGTGTCAGTTGGCTGGCTCCAACAGATCTTTTAAAATATGTTAAAATAGACCAAAGTATAAAACAAAAGGACTGAAAGGGTATAGACAATAATTAAAAAAGTAATTGTGTTATTTGTGCCTTTTTTGTAACACTTCAATTCCAGCAAATATGGAGGTACCTTGTCATGTCTGTATATCATGATCATGATTTTCACACAGGTGATATATGACAGCCCTGTGTTCAATATTGTGCTGTCTGAAGGATAAAGATGTAACTGAATTGTTTTAAAGTGTGAAGGAGGAAATGGGATGAAAGGGATAAAGGAGAGAAGACAAGGAGATTAAAGTTGAAGATATGAAAGAAATTATTACCCATTGAATTTCAGTGGGCATGTCCAGTAGTTGGGGTACGCGGTGGCGCAGTTGGTTGAGGCACTGCGCTACAAGCCGGAAGGTCGCGGGTTCGATTCCTGGTGGTGTCACTGAAATTTTTCGTTGACATAATCCTTCCAGCCCCTCTATGATCCTGGGGTTGACTCAGCCTGTAACAGAAATGAGTACCAGGAATATTTGCTGGGGGTAAAGGCAGCCAGTGCGTAGGGCTTACAACCTTACCACTTTCATGTACCAATTGACTTGAAATCTGGGAGCCTCTACCTCCTGGAACCCTCAGGGCCTCTCCAGGTCTGCAATGGGATTGCTTTACCTTTATATCCAGCAGTTGTTAAATATGGGTGTGAAACTTGGACAGCCACTGAAAGGGAAGTTCATTTAGGATGTGTGGGACCAAGGTACTGAGCAGGAAATTTCAGACGGGGGAGAGGTGAAATAATTATTGAGGAGCTAATTTGTTGTTTTGATGAAATGAAGACCAAGACAGGTAGTGTATGTAGCACACATGAGGACGTGAGAAACATGTACACATTTTGGTCAGCAAATATCAAGGGAGTAACTTGCTTAAGGTGTTCCAATGTGTGGAAGGATTATAGTAACCTTTTAAAGGCCCGTAGGTGCGCACACACAAATTCACCTATATATTGAAGGTGGGATGAGTAGGACATGTAGCATGTGTAGACAAAATGAAAAATATGTACTAAATTTAATCAGGAAGTCCAAAGTTCAGGCACCAGTTGGGAAACCTTGACTTAGATTGGAATTAATGTTAAAATAGTTTGTAGAGAAATTAATTAAGTTCTTAGAAATTAATTTTATGCTTGTTGGCAACAAGGAAATTTACTGCGTTGTTAAAGACATGCTGGATCATCCCCGTTTTATTTTCCACAACATGACATTTACTTCATAATTTTATCTTTTTCTGATCACATAATATGTTTTTTCACAAACCATGCGTTAAACTTGAAATATCTGCCTCAGAAGGATAAAGATTGCAGTTATGCTAGGGAAATTGGATATGAGGGATTGGCTATGTATTGCTGGGTCGGGGTACAGTCCAGTGGTTGGAACTTCTGAATTTGTTAGTGGAAGGAAGTTCTATATCACTTGAGTATGTACATGTTTTCAAAGCAGGTTGTGTATTGTTGTGGGGAAATGTCAACATCATAAATTGTTAGTGTATTCAGTACTTATTTAACATTGCTGGTTTTGCATCACATATTGCAGTGATGCATTTGTGTGAGGTGCATCTGACCCAGCCACTACCAGTGCTCTACAAGATAAAATGTGACCACCAGCACTTTAAAACCAGGCAATTTAAAATCGCTTGTTCCAAGACAGTAATCTTTAACTGCAGAGTTAAAAATGTGGCTGCTGTGTAGTTTCAGAGATTAAAATCCTTATTCCCAGATTAAGAATTACAGACATTTCTGTTCTGTAACATAGAAGAATTTTTCTATTGTGGAAGAAATTAAGAGCAAATTGAGGTCAGGAAATGCTTGCTATCATTCGGTGCAGAACCTTTTGTCTTCCAGGTTGCTATCCAGAAATTTAAAGGTCAAGATATATAGAACTATAATTTTGCCTGTTGTTTTGTATGGGTGTGAAGCTTGGTCGCTGACATTGCGGGAGGAAAGGAAGCCTAGGGTGTTTGAGAACATTGTGTTGAGGAGAATATTTGGACCTAGGAGGGACGAGCTAACGGGGGAATGGAGGAGATTGCATAACGAGGAGCTAAATGATTTGTACTCGTCACCCAATATTGTGTGGGTGATAAAATAGAGAAATTAGATGGGCTGGGCATGTGGTACGTATGGGCGAGGAGAGGGGGGGTGTATAGGGTCTTGGTGGGGAAACCGGAGGGAAAGAGACCGCTGGGGATACCTAGGCGTAGATTGGTGGATAATATTAGGATGGATCTCCAGGAGGTGGGATATGGGTATATGGCCTGGATTGGGCGGGCCCAGGATAGAGACAGGTGGCGGACGCTTGTGAGTGCGGTAATGAACCTTCGGGTTCAGTGAAATGCGGGGAATTCATTGACTAGCTGCAAACCAGTTAGCTGATGAAGAAGGACTCTGCATCATGGAGTAAGTAAGTAAGTAATATAGAAGAATTTTAGGCCCAGTATATGACAATAAAAAGGAAAATTAGAGGGTATTAACCAATAAAGAAATTTATGCAATGGCTAAAAACCCACCATAATAAAGACAATAATGTTAAGTAGATTACGTTGGTTTGGGCATGTACAGAGAGTGGAAGAAAATAGAATTCCCCAAAGGGTATTATATATGAATTTGGGAACAACAAGATTGAGAGGTAGACCAAGAAACAGATGGCAAGATGAGCTGAGAGAGGATGGAAGAGTAGTTGGTGGAGAAGGGTGGCAGGAAGAAATACATAACACAGACGAATGGAAGAAGCTCCTGAGAACAGCAAGGAAATGTTACATTCTGCACATGCCAAAGGAATGAATGAATGAATGAATGAGCATTCCTATTATGAACAGGCACTAAAACGTTCAGTTAAAGTTTTTGTAAGTGCTTCACAAATTGGAAGTTGGGCCATACAGAGTTATTACTGGACTTTTTGTTCTTGTATTCTGTTCACAGGGCTTGGGCGCACAGGTAGCAACAGCTCAGAGTGGGGCGGTTAAGTGGTTGGAGCGAAACATGAAGCTTCTGGATGATCATGGTGATCCATTTGAAGTAGCCATTGTTGCTTATGCTCTACTGCTAAGTAAAGCATCAACAGCTGAGGCTGCATTTGGGATTCTTGCTAAGCATGCACGACGAGAAGGTAACTGGCCATTTCTAAGAGTATGTACAGTGATACCTCGGCTAACGAGTGACCCTGCTAATGAATTTTTCAGCTAACATGGATTTTTTCGCTGTTTTTCGGACTCGGCTAACGAATATGGATTCGGCTTACGAATGTTTTGGTGGATACGCGCGCTAACATAAAGCAGCAAACATGAACGGTCGGGCCATTCCAGGAGCTTATCTTTTCTGTCTGTATGTGTTTCAGCTAACGAATGTGATTCCAGAACGAATTATCTTCGTTAGCCAAGGTATCACTGTTCATGATTTTTTTTGGGGAGGG
>Ga0131853_10005885_pt1 | contig 22143 bp, 20 predicted proteins | sample TergutLab28metaG_FD_92764 | JGI IMG/M metagenome (GOLD analysis project Ga0131853, IMG submission 92764) | Labiotermes labralis P1 segment gut microbial communities from Petit-Saut dam, French Guiana - Lab288 P1 (version 2) (version 2) | ecosystem: Host-associated > Arthropoda: Insects >... | reverse complement strand
CAACCCGTTTTGGTCAAAAATGCGACGGGGCTGATAGGGATTTGGGCGAATGTTCTCCACCGACAAATTTACTATTTCCTTGGCTGATATTGTCATTGTAAACACGTCCTTTGTTATTTTTTGGCAGTGTATCACATGGTAAATTATGGGTAATTAATTTGCGGAATATTTAAAATATTTTTATTTCGTCAAAAAATATGAAAAAGCCCTGTCGAGCGACAGGGCTTTTTGTTGTTACTCCATGCAAGTTTGTGAAACATAGCGGTGCAGGTTAAAAAATAGCGGAAAGTTTTAGGTATAAACAAGTAATGCCGCATGAAGAATCGCAGCGTTTTGTCCGTTTAATACTAAACTGTTCTCCACCGAGTTAAAGACACCAACAATCAAGCGGTCTCGGTTATCGAATATAAAGTTGTTACCTAATTGATAACCATACTCAAGATAGCTATGCTCCAACATGGCAGAGTAGTCAAACACGATTTGCTCTTGGTCGGATTTGCGCGTCAAAGGCCAGTGCGATATAAAATGACTTAAAGCAGCCGTTTCTGCGCTATCAAGATTACTGATCCTTTTTATAGATAACAAGCGTACAGTTCGCCCGGAATCATCATGCTGTCGATCTATAGAAAAGTACTCAACCAGCATATCCAGCATCGCATCTTCGTTCACAGGTTCATCGAAAACAACAAGAATGTCGACTAGCCCGAAATCAAACGTGTATATATCGTCCTCGGATACTTCCATTAGCCTTGCGGACCAAAACCGTAGTGTTAACGTCGCTTTCTCGCCAAGCACCAAGGCATTTTCAAGAAACATATCAACATACTGTGCTGGAGTTATGTCATCGGACATTACGACAGTGTCCAGTGCTATCAATCCCGGAAAAGCATTTGAAGCCTCTTCAATGGACATCCCGAACACTAATCCCTCGATTGATGAGTATTCAGAAGCACACGACCGTGACGCACAAGCACTTAGTATAAGCATAACCCAAATTGCAAACACATATGCTCGTATATATTTGGATGCGCAACCTGTGCTAGATATTTTCATCTCCATCACCTCGTGTTTTCATTCGGCTAGACAATACATAGCTTATTTTTCTATAGCCTATATATAGTTATGCTATTTACCAGCCCGTTGTTACATCAAATGTAACACTCCTTACAGATCCGTTAGAAAATGTCACCTCAGCTACAGTCCATAATTCTGCCCAAAATGTAAGTGCTATTTGAGTGGAATGTGGGTTGTTTAGCCTCAAATCCCTTCCAACAGGATTTTGGAGAGAGTTCGTTACGATGGTTGGTGGCGTTTCTACCCAGTTCGGCGAGAATCTAATCCCACATCTAAGGTTAATTGGACGTGCGCTACTGCTACCGCTACTACCAACCTGCCCTACCATATGAGTAACTCTAGCACTCGGAGGATTACCAAAAACACCAGACAAATGAACCGTATAGTAAGTTCTATTAATAACTACCCATGAATAAAAGCTACCTGACCCCACTCCATCTATTATTGTCATGCTACTTTGCACATTTGATTCTATTGCGATCAAGTCATTGGATATAGTGAATCCTTCATTGTTCAAGTGAAAGCCACTTAACATAGAGCGGTCAATAATAATTTGATTGAAGTCGCAGTCAAGCAATAGCATCGTATTAGACACAATTGCGTGACTAATTGACCCGTCAACGTGTTCAACTTCTTCAAGAAGCTGATTGATTGTGATACTTCCATCTTCATTCGCATCAATCAAATCGTGATTCATCATAGCGAATGCAAGTGTCACTAAATCCTCTGAATCTTCTAGCTGCTGAAATGAATTAACTCTCGTCAGCTCTGTTATTGGTTCATAGAACTGAGCTGATAATGTCGTTGGCATTGAGACGAAAAATATAGCTGAAAGCACAATCACCAAAAAATGATATTTTATTCTTTTTGTTTTAACCGTCATCTTGATTCCTCCTACTATTAGTATTACAAACTAACATATAGCTGCATCAAGCTTTGCTACAGTCAAAGCTCTGATTAGCCACAAATTAGTAGCAAAAAGTACTGTTCATTGATTTTCATGAAATTAAGTATTTGTCTTATTATAATTCAATTTTATTTTTATTTTTTAAATTGTCAATTTTATTAAATTGGTTAAATTTTACAATAAATTGTTTTACGAAAATGCACAGAACCCAAATAACTTAGGCTTGTTCTATAAAACATGCTCTCATCATAAAGTAATTAAGAATCAAAATTTCAAAGCCTTTCAACCTTCGTCAACAAACTTGCTTGATGCCGCAAGTTTCTGTCTCGGTCTCAAGGTTTTCAATATAAGATTCTTAAAGGGTGGACAACATGGACAAAAAACTTACAGGACTTACAACTGCTCAAGCGGCAGCATCCGCTAAACAACACGGGACAAATACTTTCACCCAAAAAACAAAGGTTGGGTTTTTAAAACGCTACCTTGCAAGCTTTGGCGACCCTATTATTCGTATTTTACTCATCGCCCTTGGCGTAAATCTTATTTTAATGTTCCAGGATGCAAACTGGTACGAGTCGGTTGGCATAGCCGTTGCGGTGCTGCTGGCAACACTCATTTCTACACTGTCGGAAATGGGCAGTGAGTCCGCCTTTGAAAAATTAAGCGAAGAAGCCGCAGCCATAAAGTGCCGTGTACTGCGGGACGGCAAACTTACCGAGCTGCCGATATCCGAAATAGTTGTGGGCGACATAGTATACATTGCCGCAGGCGAGCGCATTCCTGCGGACGGTTTTTTGGTGAAAGGCGAAATTGATGTAGACCAGTCTGCCTTAAACGGCGAAACGAAAGAAGCCCGCAAACGCCCCGGTGGAGTACATGACGACTTCCTTTCGCCATCGGGTGTTTTCCGTGGCAGCGTTGCTTGTGCGGGCGAAGGTCAAATGCTTGTAACAAAAGTAGGTGACGGTACATTTTACGGGCAACTTGCCGTGGACGTTCAGGAATCTACAATAGAAAGCCCGTTAAAAACCCGCTTAGCCGGGCTTGCAAAAGTTATCAGCCGTTTTGGCTATGGGGCAGCAGCTATTGTGGTTGTTGCAAATTTATTTAATTCTATTGTGATAGCAAACTACTTTGACACGCTACTGATTATGGAACATGTTTCCGACTTTTACAGCCTGTTTGGCGATCTTATGATGGCTTTGACCCTTGGCATAACCGTTATTGTAATGGCAGTGCCGGAGGGTTTGCCAATGATGATAACTGTGGTGCTTAGCGCAAATATGCGGCGCATGTTAAAGGATAATGTACTGGTACGTAAGCTGGTGGGCATAGAAACTTCCGGCAGTTTAAACATACTTTTTACCGACAAAACAGGCACGTTAACCCGTGGTATTTTGGAGGTTACAACGGTTATAACCGGCGCAGGTAAGGTGTTGGATGCAAAAGGGTTTAAAGCATTCCCGCTTTACAGACGCTTTGCATTAAATGCTTTTTATAACAATGGTGCAAAACTTGTATCTAAGAAGCTAAAAACCATACCTGTGGGCGGAAATTCTACTGACCGGGCGCTGCTGGAATATATAAAAAAAGAAGCCCCAAGGCTTCCACTTTGCGAAAAAGGTTTTGTAAAACCATTTGACTCCAAAGATAAGTTTTGTGCCACAGAAATTTTTGGCGAGGACAAAGCAAATCTTATAAAAGGTGCGCCCGAAGTGCTTTTACCCGGTTGTATTTTTGCTTATGATGAAAATGGCAAAAAAGGCAAGTTTTCGAATCCAATGGAAGTTAAAAAAGTTTTAACAGAACTGGCGGCAGACGGCATTCGTCTGCTTGCGCTATGCGAAGCAGAGAATGCAAATGATGCAAAAAACTTACGCAATCTCACGCTTGTTGGCTTTGCCGGCATCCGTGACGAGGTGCGTCCGGAGGCAAAAAGAGCCATAGAAGAAGTAACCGGTGCAGGCGTGCAAGTAATAATGGTTACGGGGGATAACCGGGACACAGCGGTAAATATCGCAGGCAAGCTTGGGCTTTGCCATGGAAGCACGGGTGTGATAACAAGCCGCGCGCTAAATCAACTTAACGACGATGAAGTAAAAAGATTGCTGCCCAAGCTTAGGCTTGTAGCCCGTGCGTTGCCCTCCGATAAAGGGAGGTTGGTGCGCCTTGCCCAAGAAATGGGGCTTGTAGCAGGCATGACCGGCGACGGCGTAAACGATGCACCCGCCCTAAAACGTGCCGATGTTGGTTTTGCTATGGGTGACGGCACAGAAATTGCAAAAGAAGCCGGCGATATTGTAATAATGGACAACAATTTTGCGTCCATTGTAAAGGCGATACTGTATGGGCGCACGATATTTAAAAGCATCCGCAAATTCCTCATTTTCCAGCTAACCATTAACTTTTGCGCCGTTGGAATTTCCGTTATCGGACCGTTTATTGGCGTGCCTGTGCCTGTAACGGTTATACAAATGCTGTGGATCAATATGATAATGGACACACTTGCAGGGCTTGCCTATGCAGGCGAAACACCGCTGCTGGAATACATGAAAGAACCACCCAAAAAGCGCAACGAGCCGATTATAAACAAATACATGTTTAACCAAATTGCTACCACGGGGCTGTACACTACTTTGCTGGGACTGGCATTCTTTAAAATTCCGTTTTTCTTCGCAGCATTCCGCTCGGACGAACGATATTTTCTAACAGCATTTTTTGCACTGTTTATTTTCGCAGGTGTGTTTAACAGCTTGAATGCAAGAACGCATCGCTTGAACCTGCTTGCATACATTGGGCGTAACAAGATGTTTATAGGCATTATGCTGCTGGTGTCTGCAATGCAGCTTCTACTCATTTACTTTGGCGGGGCGGTGTTCCGCACAACCGGGCTAAGTTTTGGCGAGCTTGGACTTGTGATAACGCTTGCGGCAACGGTTGTGGTGTTTGACCTTGGACGGAAGGTGTTCCTGCGCCTTAATAATAGAAAAGGTTATGTGTGACACCTATCCTAGCGCAAAAGGTTAAATACAAAGATTGCCGTCACCACTACACTGGCAATTGCCATTAGAATGTGGAGGCGAACATCGGAGAAGATGCTTTCTTTGGGCGGTACTTTTGCATAGGCAGAGAGGATTAAGGGGTTTTGTGCTTTCTCTGCTTCACGTTTTAGGTTGTAGTCGTTTATTATTTTTTCCGCCTCTTGGACAAAGTCTAGAGGCATTTTTTCTTGGGTTGTAGGGTTTACTATAAAAATGGCTTGTTCGTACCATTTTGTGGCATCGCCTTTTATTAGTATTACTCGTTCGGTTTTCTCAGTCATAATATAGTTTACTCCTTTGTCTTTTTTTGGGGCTGGATAGATTTTTGCCGTAAAAAAAAAGAGTTATACCCTCATGTATATTGACATAGTGTGCAACACACACTATAATTCAATTAATAATATGGTGAAGGTGATGATATTGGAGAAAAACGAAATATTAGCAATTTTTTTACAAGAAATGCGTAGAGGTTCGTTAATCCTTTGCGTTTTGGCAAAACTACGGCAGTCTGCATATGGATATAACCTTGTTGCAGAACTGGCAGAAACTGGCGTGCCTATAGAGGCAAATACGCTTTATCCGCTGCTTAGGCGGTTGGAATCGCAAGGGCTTCTAGAAAGCAATTGGAATACCACGGATGGCGCAAAACCACGAAAATACTACGCCACAACAGACTTTGGCAAAGAAGTTTTAACGGAATTAAAAAAGCACTGGCAAGATACAGTGCATAATTTAAATAATATTTTGGAGGGTTAACAAATGGAGAATAGTTTAAAGAACCGTTACATTTACGCAGTTACACGGCATTTGCCTTTTAAAATGCAAGCCGATGTAGAAAAGGAGCTAGATAGCCTTATAGCAGAAATGTCGGCACAGCGGGACATAAAAGATGTACTTGCCGAACTTGGTTCGCCTGAAGAGCTTGCGCTAAAATATTGCGGCAGCGAACGTAAAGCACTAATAAGCGGCACGTATTTTCTTATGTATAAACATGTTTTGCGTATTGTATTGCCTATTGTTGCTGCCATTTTAGCGATCTTAACCACTATCGGATATTTTGTAAGCAGCGATGAAGGGCTTAACATCATAATTGGTTTTGTGGACATCAGCTCTTTTGCAAGGGCGGCGCAGGTGCTTGGCGTTACCATTGGCGGGGTGGTTCAAGCGTTTGCGGTTATCACAATTATTTTTGCCGTGCTGGATTATATGAAGGTAGATTTAAAAGACGGCAACCTCCTTGATTTGCCAGACATACCGGAGGCAAAATATAAAATTTCTATCTACGAGCCTGTTGCCGGTATTGCAATAGCCATTGCATCAACCGTTCTATTCCTTGGCTTCCCACAAATAATGCGAGTATATTTCGACTTCGAGTGGATTCCTGTGTTTAACGCAGAAGTGATACGTGGGTTATGGTTTCCTATTTTAACTTGGACTATCTTTGAAATTATTGCAGAAACTGTAAAGCTAGTAGAGGGACGATATACTAAACGTTTAGCAGCAATTACGGTGGTTATCGCCGTAGTGCAAGTGATATGTGCAGCTATCGTTTTTATGGGCAATGATATTGTAAACCCCGAATTTATTAGCCAAGCAGGAAGTTATATTGCAGATGTTCAAGCACTTGGGTGGATAGTAAATAATCTTGTTGCACAACCTAATTTATTGCTGATGGGTATAATTCTCATAATTATAGCTTTTGAAACCCTTGAAGTTGTTGTAAAATCATTTCAAGCTAAAATTTAGAAAAAGGAGATTAAGAATGAAAACACTATCTTTTGATGCCTACACCTTAAAATGGGTTGCCGTTATAGGCATGATTGCAAACCATGTAGCAATAGGGCTTGCACCTGTTCTGCCTTTCCCTGTGATGCTTGTTTTATATGCAGCAGGCGGTTTAACCTACGTTATAATGGCGTATTTTGTGGTGGAAGGATACAAACACACTTCCAATTTAAAGAAATATATTGGGCGGTTATTTTTATTCGGCTTGATAGCGCAGGCATTTCACCCAACGGTGCTTGGCGTAACGGATATACTGGGTTCCGGATTTTTCCTTAATATTATGTTTACTATAATTTTGAGTCTATTGGTGCTACTTGCATACGACAAAATTAAAAGCCGCTTTTTATTTTGGCTTATATTTGTTGTGGCATGTGTTGTAGCCATGTTTATGGATTTATTCTTTGTAGGCGTTCTAGTGCCTGTTTTGTATTACACAATTACAAAAGAAAGCCGCAGACGCACATTGCCGGGAATTATTTCCGGGACTATATTTTTGGTATTTGGACTTTTAAGCGGGCTTCCTGCAATGATGTATCTTGCTACAGGTGAACTTACCCCCGAGCTTGCTTCCGCTATGGAAATGAGCGGTATGTCTGTAGAGTTGATGGCAGCAACACCTGTGTTTGCTATCGGCTGCTTCCTTGGGGCTATTTTAATTCGCAACTACAATGGTGAAAGAGGCAAGCGTTCAAAGTGGCTGTTTTATGTGGCATATCCGCTGCATCTAGCGATTATCGCTGCGGTTATGGTTATTTTAGGTGTTGCAGCATTTAATTTATTTGGATTTATCCAATTTTAAATAAAAGGAGCCGAATTTATGAGCCAATACGAACAAAACCGAAAATTTATGCAATGCCCGTCCTTTAGAGAAGGCATGGCAAAAAGCGACCAGTCGCAAGGTGTTACACCGCCCGCATTTGGCAAGGCGATAAAAGGCGAAGTGATAACACTACCGTCGTTTGAAGGTATAACAAACACCACCTATGCAGAGCTTTTGGATGCTCGCCGCAGTGTGCGTGAATATGCAAACAAACAAATGTCGCAGGCAGAACTTGCGTTCATGCTGTGGAGCGTAAACGGTATACAGCGTATCCGCAACGACGTAGCTACGTTTCGCCCTGTGCCAAGCGGTGGCGCACGCCATCCATTCGAAACGTACATTACCGTAAAAAATGTGGAAGGGCTTGAGCCGGGGTTATACCATTATCTGCCCACAGAAAACATTGGTGAAAAGAAAGTAACCATCGAACGCCTTGGCAACATAGAAAATTACGACGCAACCATAACTGAAATGGTTGCCGGGCAAGCCTGGGCGGCAGAAGCTCCCGCAATATTGTTCTATACTTGCATCCCATATAAAGCAGAGTGGCGATATGTTCACATGGCGCACAGGGTTGTATTAATTGACCTTGGTCATGTTGGACAAAATGCAATGCTTAGTGCAGCAGCACTTGGACGTGGAAGTTGCTGCATGGCGGCATACGACCAAAAAAAATGTGATGAAATTATTGGCATAGATGGGTTAAATGAATATACCGTTTATGCAGTTTCGGTAGGCTAAACCGCAAACCGGCTACCCTTTCGAGAGAATTTACCTTTCGCTGTTACTCGCATGATAATCGAGAAAAACACTCGATTCTAATGCGACAATCGCTCAAGGCAAAATTCTCTCTGCGGGTAGCCTTTTTTTCGTTTACATAAAAAAATTTACTTGGTGCATTATATACATGAGGTGGAACAATGAAAAAATTATGTATTTTTGCAACATTGGTTTTAACAATGCTTTTCCCGATAAATACACTTGCGCATCATATGCCGCTTGACCGCAAGATTATCGTGGTTGATGCAGGGCATGGCGGGTTTGACCCCGGTATGGTAAGCGGCAAAGTGGAAGAAAAGCACATTAATTTGGGCATCACCAAAAAGCTACAGGCTTTTTTAGAGCAAGGCGGCGCAACCGTTATTGTAACAAGGCTGGAGGACACGGCTCTTTCCGGCAGCAAATCCGGTGACATGAATGCCCGTAGGTTAATTGCAAATACAAGCCACGCAGATATATTTGTTAGCATTCATCAGAATTCTTATGCAAGTGCAAATGTAAAAGGTGCGCAAGTATTTTTCTTCAACGAGTCAGACAACAGCCAAAAATTGGCTACTTGTATACAAAACAAAATTAAAGAATTTGCAGATGCATCCAACAAGTTTAAAGCAAAGGCAAACAAAAATTATTATGTGCTAAAGCAAACAGAAATGCCCGCTGTTTTGGTAGAATGCGGTTTTTTGACCAATTATAACGACCGCCAAAAGCTAACAAGCGACGAATACCAAGAAAAAATGGCATGGGCAATTTATTTAGGCATTGTAGATTATTTTAATGTGCCGCAAGAAGCAACTGAAAAAACTCAAACGCCTGTTGAATGACGGGCGTTTTTGTTTTATACTTACCAAAGGCGCAAATGCATTTGTAGCTCAGGGGATAGAGCAACCGCCTCCTAAGCGGTAGGTCGCAGGTTCGATTCCTGCCAAGTGCAGTGAAAAAACAGGTACTCACCAATGAGTACCTGTTTTGCTATATGGCAAAAATATAAGGAGCAAAAACATGACTGATACAATCAAACAAAAACTATTCGCCAAAAACCAAAAACTCATAGACATGGTTATCGAGCGTGCAAAACGAGATTTCCCCCACGACATTGCGTTAATTGGTCTAACCGGTTCGTTCGCAACAAACGACTTTCACGAAAAAAGCGACCTGGATTTAATTATCGTCAACAATACAGACCGGGGCTGGCAAATTGGTGCGGGTTTTATTTTTGACGGCGTAGGCTACGACATATACTGCACACCATGGAGCAACCTTGAGAAAAAAGCCGAACTGGACTGCGTTGGCGTTTCCAGCCTAACCGACCTTCAAATTTTATATTATGCAAGTGAAGAACATTTGCGACGGTTTAATGCTATGCGTCAAAAAGCCTTGGACAAACTAGCCCAAGGTATAACGGCAGAAAGCATCAGCCGAGCCGATAAGCATATTGCTTTAGCAAAGCAGGATTATGCAGACATAATGCTTTCGCAGGATATTGGCGCAATCCGCTATGCATCAAGTGGTGTGTTGTACAATATCATCAACAGCTTAGTCGCCTTAAATAACACCTGCATAAAGCGTGGCGTAAAAAGATATTTGGAAGAATTGGCAGCATATAAATATCTGCCGGAGAATTTTGAAAAACTGTACACTTCTTTAATCAATGCAAAAACTACAGACGAAATAAAAGAAGCGTCCGGCTTGCTGCTTTCCGCCGTAATTTCCCTGCGGGATAAAGTTCAGAACAAGTATGTACAAAAACCAACCCCAACATACGACAACCTAAAAGGCTGGTACGAAGAATGCTGGTGCAATAACAGAAACAAAATTATAGCTGCCGTGGATGCAAATGATAAATTACGCACATTCTTGGTTGCGGCAAGTTCGCAAAACTACTTCGACGAAATGACGGAGCGGCTGGGTACAAAAAAATACGACCTAATGCAGCACTTCGACCCGGATAATTTAGGTAAAGTACGGGATGCGTTTTTGTCTGTTATGGATGAATACCTGCTGGAGTACAAAAAAGTGGGGCGCAACGTTGAAATGTATGATAATTTTGAAGAACTATACAAAAACTACATGCAATAAAAAAGTGGCTGCCTCGAAAGGGGCAGCCTATTTAAGTCTTTTTCAAAAATGTTTCGTAATATAGGTTAAAGGCGGGTGATAACTTGAATGAGGGAAAGCTGATTGAGATACTGCGCTCCAAAGACAGAGATGCATTCGTTCACATAATGGAAGCCTACAACAAGCTGCTTTGGTTTATTGTGGGCGGAGTTTTAAGCCACGTTGGCACAGCCGAAGACATCGAAGAATGCATAAGCGATGTGTACGTTAAACTTTGGTGTAACCCAAAAGCATACGACCCAAACAAAGGCTCGTTAAAAACTTTTATAGCGATAGTCGCTAAACGCCAGGCAATTGATATGTATCGGAAATTATCAAAAGTAGAGTTTGTAGAGCTGGACGAAACTACTATTCCGGCAGTTGTTGAAAAGCATGATTCCTATACTGTACTGTACGAGGCGATAAACCAAATGAAAGAACCGGATAAGGAAATTCTAATGCGGCGTTATTTCTTTGACGAGAAACCCGGCAAAATTGCCGGTGAAATGTCCATACCGGTAAAAGAAGTTAAGAATCGGTTGTATCGAACGAGAAAGCGGCTTCACCGCTTTCTTTCCGCAGTTTGTGAAACACCGTTGCGTTAGCAACGGACAGGTAACTGCGAAGCAGTTTCCTGACACAAAAATTAAAATTGAAGGAGGTTTTAAGCAATGAATAATAAACCATACACACAACAAAATGCCGACAATATCAAAAAATTATTTATGAAAAAAACAGTAAGCAAGCGAAAAATAGGTATGCGTGTGTTACTTATCGCTGCGGCATTTACTATTTTTGCAACGTCTGCCATTGTGGCGGGCATGTATTTAAACAGCTTTGACAGACTTAGGGAAATCATCGGCGAAGCGCAAGCCACCGGGTTGCAGCCCGTAGGCATAAGCACCGAAGGTGGCTTTAGGATAGAAGTTGTGGCTGTTGGGATAAATGCCAACACGGTAGACCTTTATATCACCTTGGAGGATTTGGTTGATAACCGGCTGGACGGAGATATTTTTGTATTAGCAGATGTATGGCTGGCGGGAGACTCATTACGGAGGTCATTCCCACAATTCTCCAGGGTAATTGACCAAACAAACAGCGGAGTTGTAACACTGCATACCCGCACAAGTTTCCATAACCCTATAGAAGGCAGGGCGTTGGATTTTGAACTATACAGCATCGATTACAATTTTAGAACCGCCGAACACGAAATAAATTTCGATTTATCTGCCATTACAGAACACAGCCCGGCTGCTTGGATTTGGAATACCCTCATTCTACCGCCACATTTGCACGATATACCTGTGGCTTTGGAGGGCTTTGAAAATGTGGGCGATATCCGCATTTCAAGCATAGGCTTAATAGACGGCAGGCTTCATATCCAAGAGCAATATAACATGACCGCTTTGCACCAATGGGCTGGCAACAAAGTAAACCTTATTAACCCCTATGGCGAAGTTGTGCATCCATTGCGAGGCACAGAATATAACACCGCAACCATAAGCTTTAGAATAGATGAACACGGCAATTTCTATAACGACCGTGGTTACAATTTTGTAGTCGACTTTCCCTATCGGGAAAATATTTTTGAAGTGGACTTGGAGCGTTTAGCAGAATACAGGCTTGTAGCACCACTTTCGGCAAATGACAGAACAAGGCTTGGCTGGCGTACCAGGTTCGAAGTTGACATCCCAACCGAAGGCATGGAAATGCTTGTGGTGGAACCGCTAAACATACAACTGGGCGATACGACTGTTACCGAGGTACGGGTTTCGCCATTTAACGTGTTGATAATCGGCTTTGGCTCGCAAGGCTTAGAACACACTTCTCAAGTAAAAGTCCATACAATTGATGGCGTAGTTGATGTTATCAGAGGATGGATTACCATAGACACTTTAGAGAATTCAAATTTTATAGAAACACGCACAATTGATACTGCACCAATTAACATCGACAATATTATTGCCATAGAAATAAACGGGCATATGGTGAATTTACCTTAAATGCTCCCTCATTATTTCCCCTACTCTAGCAACCACATACCCGCTGCCTCCACGGTCTTGCACATCTTCTACCATCGAGACCACAAGCAGCGGGTTTTCTGTTTCGTCCACTGTAAGCAGCACAAACCAACCAAGTTCTCGCCCGGTGGTATCATCCTGCGTCAGCTTTATTTCGGCTGTACCGGTTTTGCCCGCAAGGGCTACGCCGGGTATTCTCGCATTTCTGCCGGTTCCTACTTCAACTGAATATATTAAGCTATCAAGTACGGCGGTTGCTGTTGCCGGCGAAAATACGTTAGCTCGCCACATGGAAGGTGTTCTGCCCAAAATAAGTTGCGGTTCCAAAATATTGCCATTGTTTACAAATGAGGCGTAAATTGCAGCAAGGTGAACGGGGTTCATAAGCACCTCACCTTGCCCATAGCCGCTGTCCGCCAGTTGAATGTCGGACGTAAATGCCCCGGTTCGGGAAATAGTAGAAGAAAACAGCCCATACTCAAACGGTATGCGCTCGCCAAAGCCGAATTCCGTTAGCCCACTTGCAAACAATGCTTCACCAATGCGCAAAGTGGCTTTTGCAAAGTAAATATTGTCAGACCATGCCATTGCATTGTTAAGGTTGGCAGGTCCGGCATATGTTTGCACTGTTGTTACAAAAAACCTGCCCCAACTTTCGTTACGTTGCCAGCTTAAACCGCTACGTCCAAAATCTTCATTGGGGTCGAATATTTCTGCGTCCACACCAATGGCAGCAGTTATGGCTTTCATTGTTGAGCCGGGGCTAAACGTTGCCCTAAAACGGTTAAACAACGGCAGATTTTCGTCCTCGTTAAGCCCTGCCCACACGCTTGTGGTCATGCCTCGCACAAAATCGTTCGGGTCGTATGATGGCGTACTGACCAGCGCAAGCACTTCTCCCGTTAAAGGGTTCATTGCCACGGACGCACTTTTATCTGCGGAGAATAGTTCGTACAGGCGATTTTGAATGTAAGCATCTATCGTTAGATGAATATCGGTGCCATTCACAGGTGGCAAAATTGCAACCCTTGCCGTCCTGCTGCCCTCTTCGTCCACTATAAAAATTTCCCGTCCGTCACGGGCGCGTAACTGTTCTTCGTATATGCTTTCCAGCCCGGCACGTCCTATCACGCTGTTCATATGGTAGCCTTCGTCTCTGCGGGCTTCCAGTTCTTCTGCATTTATATTTTGAATATACCCCACCAAATGCGCAGCCCGCCTACCCAGCGGATAATAACGCACATGAGCGGTGCTAACCATAATGCCCTGCACGGTTAGCAATTCGTCTATTAAATCCTGCGCTTCCCTAGAAATAGTCCGCAGCAAAACAAATGTATCATCCCTTACATAAGACGCTCCCAGCCGCCGTACAACGGCTTCGGGCGTCATTTCTAACAGCTCGGCAACTTTAGCTATATCATCATCTTTTTCTTCTTCTCGCATTCTACCCGGCACAAAACCAACGGCAGAAGCCGTTCCCGGACCTGCAAGCATTACACCGTTGCGATCGAAAATTAGCCCTCGCTGCGCAGGCAAAATGCTGATCCTTACCCTATCCGTATTGCGCAACTCCGGGAAAATCATGTGCGAACTCCATTGCAAACGGAATTCGTTATCTTCGTTTAGCTCAAAAATAGCTTGGTTAGCATGGCTCACTTCGCCTGCCACGGTGTCCATGCTAATGTTGTAGTCTACAAACCTACGCCCCGGGCGTTCGGGGATAGTGGATATTTCTGTTATGGTAACCATAATGTTTTTGGCTGCAATACCTTGGTAAATATTTCGATTTCTTTCGATAAAGTCTTCCAGCGAAATGGAATCTTGGCTGATAGTCGTAAGCATTGCGTGCATAGCAGCAAATTCTTCGGTTTCTATGTAAGCGAAGAATTGCTGAAGCAGCTCGCATGGCGGTATGGGGTCGGGCAAAGATGGGGATGAATATGAACGCATAACAAGCCCAACTACAATAACGGCAGCAATAGCGATAATCAAATAACATATTTTAAATTTTTTTCTTCTTTTTTTACGCATAAACACAACTCCTACGCATGTAAGATTTTTAACATCTTACACGTGTAGGAGTTAGAAGTCAATCAAAATATACCTTTATACTCTAGAATCGAAAGTGTAATGCCCGCAGCCACACTGCCCCCTGCATTACCATCGCCCAGGCTTTGGATATATGTAGCAAAAACAAAAGTGCGCCCGCTATTTTCTACATACCCTATAAACCAGCCATTGGCCACTATTCCATTTACAAAACCTGTTCCTGTTTTGCCGGATAGTACTGCCCCGTTATTTTCTTGCAGTTGCAGCACATCTTTAACGGCATTAACATGCCGGGTTTCAAATACAGTGTCGTTACGATAAAAATCCGTTAAAAGCTGCACCTGCTCTACCGGAGATATTCGCAAAGAGGATTCTATCCAAAAGTCTGCAATGCCGCCGGAAAGATTGCTGTTTCCGTAGGATGCCAGATAATAATACAGGCTTTCTAAACCCACTTGCCTATCAAAGTTTTGGAAATACCAATTAACCGAGTATCGCATGGCAGTCGCCAAATTTTGGTCTTGATTCCAAGCCTCAAAGGGATGATTTTCACCATCCCATGCCATAAACGAATTATCTGCCTGCAAAACACCCGTTTGCAATGCAATAAGTGCGCTGAATATTTTGTATGTAGAATTTGGCGATACCCTAGTGGTACTCACATCCCTGTTGTGTATGGTGTATACACCCGTATCCAAGTCATAAAGTACAAAACTGCCCTCTATACCATCAAAAAAATGGGAAAGGTCGCTATAAAGCACGTTTTCGGCTTGGAAGTCAAATTTATCGGTATCGCTACTGTTTGCAAAAACTGCAAGAATAGGTATCTGCACGAAAATTAAAATCCCCATTAGGGCAAATACGCAAATGCTTTTTAATTTTTGCAAGCTTGTATCGGTTGTATGCGAAGTTATCGCCTTAATACGCCTTACAATTTGCGGCTTAGAGCCTCCTATATCCGCCGCAAAAATAGTTGGCTGCCACCACGTGCTTGCAAAATTTAGCAAGGTTTTGCCATAACTTATGTGCGCTTCTGCGGGCAACATGTCCAAAACATAAGCATCACAAGCGAGTTCTCTATCCAAGCGCATTTGCTTAAAAGCCAAATACACCAGCGGATTAAACCAATACAACATTTGAAACAGACACATAAGCCCGCTTATTTGAATATCCCTGTTTTTGCAATGCACAAGCTCGTGCAATAAAACGTGACGCATGTCGGTTAAAGATATTTCTGCGGCGGGCAATAGAATGATTGTTTTAAAAAGCCCTATAGTCATTGGTGTTTTTACCAAAACAGAAGCACCTAATAAAACATTGCCTTTTACACCAACCTCGGCTTTGCAGCGCATAAATAAATCGAGGATTTTTTTATCTTCTATAGGTTTTGCAGATTCTTTAATTAAACGCAAGTTTCGGCTGTTTAGCCATGCAATAACAGCAGAAGCAATAACACCGACGATCCACATCGCTACAAGCACTAAGGCAAGATGCCCCTCTTGCGAGCGATAGACTTGTACTGCAAAATCCTGTAGCCAGTTTGTTGGGTATGTAGGTGCGGTCGCTTCATTTACGACCAAAGCAGTGGTTTCCGCAAGCTGTATACCATTAAAGCCGCTTCCTATGTTTAAAGACGCAAAAACACTACCGGGGATAAATGGAATGACAAGCAAGATAAAAAATAACAGCCCCAAGTTATATTGCCATCTTGCGGATATATGATTTTTAAGTACTTTCTTAACCAATAAAATAAGTGCAATGCCAATGGAAGACAGAAGAATACTCATAAGTTTTGCGAAAGCTTTGCATCTAATATACGTTTGAGCGAAAGCATATCATCAGCAGAAAGTTTGTCTTGTTCCAGCAAATTAACAACCATCGGATTTAATGCCCCACCATAGAATTGGTTGAGGAAGTTATCGTTTTCCTTTGCCAGCATTTCGGATTCTGCCACAAGTGATGTGTAGATAAATACACGTCCTACTTTTTCGTTTTGCAATGCACCTTTTTTTACCAACCGAGAGAGAAGTGTATGTATCGTTTTGGGCTTCCACGCTGTGGAGGTTTGTAGGCGTTCCACCACTTCGTTTGTGTTTAATGGGGTAACCGAAGCCCAAATTATCTTCATTACTTGATATTCTGCGGAAGATATTTCTAATTTTTTCATAGGGATGCTCCTTTGTTCTTACATATGTAGGATATTATAGCAGGTTGCATGTACAAATAAAATAGAATTGCTTATAATACAAATGAGGAGGTATATTTTATGGACAATTTGTTAGAATACGGACCTATCATTTGTGTGGCCGGTCGTCATAAAGGCAGAATTGGTTATTTTGATAATGAAGATTGGGATTGTAATTTATGCAAAAAAGAATGCTGTTCCAGAGACTGTGACTTTGAAACAGATGATTGTGAAAATTGTGCAAAGTTTGAAACAAAGCATGGAGAATGTCCTATATTTGCGGCTGTCTATTTTGGGGAGATGCTTTTTTGTAGTACATATCACACAATTCCAATAGAACATTGCACCAACGATATTCCCATGAAGGATTTGGTTGCCCGTATCGAAATTTTGCAGAATACCATTCCGCGCACAAAACAAAACAAGAAAAAATCTGAGTTACTGCAAGAACTACAATATGCACAAGAATTGTTTTATGAAAAGCATGCATCGGCATTGTTTGCAAATAAAGAAGGGAAACGCCTTTTCATCTCCCATTCTTCAAAAGACAAAGGGCTTGCAAATTGCTTATATGTCGATTTAATTGAACACGGACACAACCCTTGGCTTGATGATAGGGATATAAAAGCAGGACAGTCTATCCCAAGTGAAATACAAAAAGGATTAGGCGAAGCAGATTTTATTTTAGTACTTCTATCACCAAATTCAGTCACATCAAATTGGGTAAATGTTGAATGGGAATCGGCTTATTGGGATGAAGTGAACAATAATAAGGTTAAAGTAATTCCAATTTTATTAAAAGATTGCGATATTCCTAAATTTTTAAAGCCAAAAAAATATGTAGATTTTAGGAATGACTATCAACAAGGTCTTAGACTGTTGTTAAGAGATATATAAAAAATGAGAGGCGCATATTTTTTTGCACCTCTCATCTTTTATACTCCCGCTTATAGTTCGTTTTCTACAATCTCCCTCAAAAACGGCTTCGTCTCATCATTCACAAAAAACATAAGTGCGTAGCGGCATATTTGCTGCTTTTCGCCATCCAACAAAAATTCAAAGCCTAGCTTGCAGCGTGAGTTACATTTAGTCGGGTCAACCATCCTTTTGCAAACCCCGGCTTTTTTTATTGCTTCTTTCATAGCAGCAGGCAGGTTTGTAATCACGTCTTCATACTTCGCCGCATTATCTGCATAAAGGCGCATCATCAAGCCGTCTTTGCGGAATACATAGTTAAAAATCGTACGCTTGGGTTTTCCGCAACTGTAAGAAGTTACATAACCATTTGCTGCTTCTTTTACCTCTACCTTGCAACCGTTTTCCATCAAGTATTCATGTAAGCTGTTTACAAAGTCCAAATGCGTAACATCAACAGCAGATATAAAGTCGTTAAACGTCAGTTTACTCATACTAACTCCACCGCCGCCTTTTCTACGCCAAGCCCACGCACATACATTTGCATAAATCTAGCAAAATCTTCTGCATCTTGCGAGCAAGGTTCTATTGTGCTGCCCTCTTCCCCTGCAAACACTTTTGCAAGATACGCTTCCAGTGTTTCGCCTTCTGCTTTGGCTGCATGGTACGCCGCCAAAATGGCTATACCCCATGCACCGCCTTCGCCGGCAGATTCCATTACAGTTACAGGTACGCCAAGTGCCGCAGCCATCAGCTTTTGCCCAACGCCTTTTGTTTTAAAGAAGCCGCCATGCCCAAGCAAGCTGTCCAACTGCACATTTTCACTATCCAATATTTCCATGCCAAGTTTTAGCGTGCCTATAGCAGAAAACAGCAAGCTGCGCATCACATTCGCAAGGCTGAATACGCTGTCCGGCTTGCGCACCATAAGCGGGCGACCTTCCGCAAGCCCTGTGATAGGCTCACCGGAATAGTAATTATACGTCAGCACACCGCCGCAATCGGCTTCGCCTTCAAGTGCTTTGCGATACAATGTTTCGTACAATTTATTTTTGTCTACTGCTGCGCCAAATTCGCCAAGTGTTTCTTCAAACAATTTAACCCATGCATCAATGTCCGAGCTGCAATTGTTGCAATGCACCATGGCAACAGGCTTGCCGGTTGGCGTTGTAACCATGTCTATCTCCATATGCACCTTAGACAGTGCCTTTTCCAAAACTATCATAGCAAAAATGGAAGTTCCGGCAGAAATATTGCCTGTGCGTTCTGCAACAGAGTTAGTGGCAACCATACCTGTGCCTGCGTCACCTTCCGGCGGGGCAAGCAATGCGCCTACGGAAAGCTTGCCGGAAGGGTCAAGCAGTTTTGCGCCCTCCGGGGTTAATACGCCTGCATCTTCGCCGGCGTTAAGCACTTTAGGGAACACATCGGTTAAATTAATGCCGGTTAGCTTGCTGAATTTCTCCACCATTTCGGCATCATAATCACAAGTATTGCTGTCTACGGGGAAAATACCCGACGCATCACCTACACCAACTACTTTTTGCCCGGTTAATTTCCAGTGTACATATCCCGCCAAGGTGGTAACAAACGACACATCGCTTACATGGCTTTCTTTGTTTAAAATCGCTTGGTATAAATGCGCAATTGTCCAACGCTGCGGAATATTAAAGCCGAACTCCTCGGTTAGTGCATTCGCAGCGTGCTCTGTTGTAGTGTTGCGCCATGTACGGAACGGTACAAGTAAGTTGTTTTTTTGATCGAAAGCGATATAACCGTGCATCATGGCAGAAATACCGATAGATTTTACTGCGGTAAGCTCCGCACCGTATTGCGACTTTACGTTTGCAGCAAGGTCGGCGTAGCTGGCTTGCAGCCCTGCCCAAACCTCGTCTAAGCTGTATGTCCATATGCCGTCTACAAGAGAGTTTTCCCATGCGTGACCGCCGGATGCCAAAATTGCGTGGTTCTCGTCTATAAGTACAGATTTGATTCGGGTCGAACCCAGTTCTATGCCAAGGTAGGCTTGACCGTTTATGATTGATTGCATTTTATTCGCTCCTTCTTAGATTTACTTTGACTATATAGTTAATTTTAGTTGAAAACAGTCCGAAAGCAAGACCGAAACCTGCGGCTTTAGGCAGGTTTTCGGTGCAGCTTGAGGCAATTTTCAACTTGATTAACTATATATTAGATTTCGTTAAACTTCAAGAATGTTGTTGCGTTTTTTGCGTACAAGCCTTACTATCCAACTATGGGAGGCGGCGTTATGGGCTGTACGGTTGCATTGCTTTCATGCTGCCCAAAAATATCGCAGGAACACATGCAAAAATAATTAGCGATTATGCAAATAGAAAGAGGTAGATTTATGCAACGCAGACACAACAACCTTCCCGCCCTTGGCATGGGCTGTATGCGTCTGCCCAATACCTTGGGCAATGTAGACCTCATAAAAACAGAAGCACTGATAATGGAAGCAATAAACCTTGGCGTAAACTTTTTCGACACAGCATTCCTGTACCCCGGCAGCGAAGTTGCACTGGGGCATGTGCTGCATAAAAATAACGTGCGGGACAAGGTATACATTGCCACCAAACTGCCACTTTTCAAATGCCAAACCTACGAAGACTTTGACAAATTCTTTAATATCCAGCTCGACCGCCTAAAAACCGACTATATCGACTACTACTTTATGCATAACATGACAAAGCAAGCCGACTGGGAACGCCTCTGCGCCTTGGGTATAGAAAAATGGATAGATGACAAACGTACGCAAGGTAAAATCCGCCAAGTCGGATTTTCTTTCCATGGGCAAAAGGACGCTTTCCGTACATTACTGGATGCCTACAACTGGGATTTTTGCATGATTCAGTACAATTATATAAACACAAACTACCAAGCCGGGACAGACGGGCTGCGTTATGCACATGCCAAGGGCATCCCTGTTTTTATTATGGAGCCGCTGCTGGGCGGAAGGTTAGCGAAAGACTTGCCTCCCGAAGCAGCAAAGCTATTCGAACCACACACTCCGGCCTCTTGGGCATTACGCTGGCTATGGAATCAGCCGGAAGTTACGCTTGTGCTATCGGGCATGAGTGATATCGCTGCACTAAAAGAAAACGTCACCATTGCAGAAGCCGCCAGCCCCGGTTGCATGACCGACGACGAACTGGAAATAATAAAAAAAGCCACGGACATTTTTTCCGCCGCTTACAAAATACTATGCACAGGCTGTAATTACTGTTTGCCATGTCCACAAAAAATAGACATTCCCAACGCTTTTACCGCCTACAACACATCCTATGCCATGGGGCGCATGACGGGCATCATGCTTTACGCCACAACAACAGGCGGCTTCGAGCGGGCGTTTTCCGTACACGATTGCACCAACTGCGGCAAGTGCGAAAAACTTTGCCCGCAAGACATTAAAATTGCGGCACACTTAAAAGACGTTTCTAAACGCATGGAACCTTGGTGGTGGCGTTTGGGTATGAATATCGTTAGGAGGGTTATGAAGTGATAAACGAAATTTGCACACTATTTCGGGAAACTTTGCCCGATATAAGAAGAAACGAGGAAAAAGTGCTGGAGATATTGGCAGACAAAAACAATCACATTATCACCTTCACCCAAAACAGACAAATTTCCGGCGTTTCTGTTATCAACCAAAATACGATATATCTGTTGTGTGTAGCAGAACATGCACAAAACAAGGGAATAGGCACATTTTTACTGGAGCAGTCCGAAAAACACATCGCTGACAGCGGCTTCAGCACCATAAAGCTGGGCGCAGGCAAAGAATACATAATGCCCGGTGTGCCAATGAATAACGGCGCACACGAATTTTTCAAAAAACGTGGCTATTCGCACGCATGGGGGGATGAGTGCTGCTTTGACATGAGCCAATCGCTGTCCGAATTCGCCTACCGCCAACACGCCATTGGCGACACGATAGACGGCGTAACCTACCGCTGGGCAACCCGCCGAGACCCCGGCAATGTTATCTTGTGTGTTCGCAACGCCGAAGAAAGTTTTGTAGAATATTACCTAGACAGAGATTTGTACGAAAAAGGTAATGACATATCTGTTTTGGTTGCGGAAATAAACGGCGAAATTATAGGAACGCTGCAAGTATGCACCGAAACCGAGGGCAAAGGTGTAGGCAGCGTTGGCTGCACAACCACTATGCACAAGCATAGGGGCAAAGGAATAGCGTCCACCATGGTGCGGCTGGGGACAAAACACCTCAAAAATCTTGGAATGGACATAGCATTCTTAGGCTATACATATACAGCAATTCTAAACATATACCGCAGGTCTGGTTACGAAATTTGCATGGAATATTTTATGGGTGAGAAAAATGTTTGAGTGTACTATTAGCGAGCTGCAATTAAAATTTGAAACCACAAGCAAAGTCTTTTCCCCGCTAAATGCGGACAAAGGCACACTTGCTATGCTTTCGGCTGTGGAGT
>Ga0131853_10005884_pt1 | contig 22147 bp, 9 predicted proteins | sample TergutLab28metaG_FD_92764 | JGI IMG/M metagenome (GOLD analysis project Ga0131853, IMG submission 92764) | Labiotermes labralis P1 segment gut microbial communities from Petit-Saut dam, French Guiana - Lab288 P1 (version 2) (version 2) | ecosystem: Host-associated > Arthropoda: Insects >... | reverse complement strand
GCTCCTGAGGATGGATGTATTAACATCCGAAACATGTTGAGCATTAAATAATGAAATAATAAAGCAAGTGACATCAAGTTGGTCTCTCTTTATTCAACTATCAAGATGATGCAAGGTCCAATAAACATAAGATTCACAGCGCGGTAGTGTTTTCTATTATCCAGCACCGAGCTTGTGGTTCGAAAATTTTCCACTATTCTGTATAATGTTCTGTTGCTCGGTACTGCTAACATGGGACTTTTTCTTTTAACTCTCGGCGACTTCTTCCCCTGAAGCTTGCAGTAGTGTTGTAACTGGGCCCTCTTTACACACTAATACGTTTAATTGTGTAGAATATAAAACCACTACTAATAATATGTTTTCTCAATTAAATAAATGGTTTGATGATAATTCGTTACTTTTAAATTATGAAAAAACTCCATGTCCATTATATACTATCAAACTTACTGTTCTTCATGAAGCACCTATTGGTTACAATAATAATTTCATTTCAAATCCTATTAGTACTACATGAGTTCCATGGAGTAATCATTGGAAACACACTATTCTGGAAGTTTCATATTGACCATCTTTTACCTCAGCTATGTATAGCACGTTATAGTATTAGGACAATTTAAACTTTCATGTGTCTAGAATAATTGAAGTCAATATACTATTCCTATTTTCATTCCCTGATGACCCATGAAATAATCTTCCAGGGCAACTCTACTGATAGCATTCATGTCTTTCGACTACAGAAAAGAGTAATCAGAATTATTACAGTTCCAGACCTACAGACTCTTGTAGACAGTTATTTAAGAAACTGGGGATTTTGCTATTGATGTCACAATACATTTTTTCCCTTTTATTATATGTTGTAAATAATAGAGATTTATTTCAGAACAAATTCTGAAATACATAGCATTAATACTAGGAATAATTTTGATTTTCATCGACCACTCGTCAATCCGACAAAATACAAAAAATTGGACCTATTATACTGGTATCATATTTTTCAACTGCCTCCCCATTCATATAAAAAATTTATCTCATAATAGTCAATTATTACACCAACCACTGCACATATATAAAATTTATAAAATTTACACATTAAAACATTAAAAACGCTCCCTGATGATGGTCTTAGGACCGAAACATGTTGGAGCGTTTTTAATGTTTTAATGTGTAAATTTTATAAATATTATATATGTGCAGTGGTTGGTGTAATAATTGAGTAACTCTACAACATGCACGGTGTAACAATAAAATTTATCTCATAATGTTAATGGATTTAGAGTGACCTTAAGGGATTTTCTTCATTCATTTTATACTTTAGATGAATATTTTAACAGCAGCAGTAATTTATGGACTTAAATAATAATTAAGCACATAGTTTTAGTGAGAACACTACCTTCTAATAATCTTAAATCTTTCTTTTAACTATTCGAAATATATTTATAGTACACAAAGCACATCTTCTGTGTTGCATAACTCTGCTCTTTATAGAATGCATATATATTGTAATTATCACATGTTTTTCAATGTTGTATTATAAGGACAAATTCTACATCCCATAGGTTGATTGACCTTGTATGGATTAACAGAATATATAATAAAACTTGAACTCGTACAGAGTCAACGGCTGTCTTGAGTCAACACGCCTGAGGGTGTGCCACACATTCTGGTGCTGAATACGACGTACAGCGCGTAGGAAGAGGCCCTTAACCTTTTGGCGCCTGAATTATTTTTTTAATTTTAGCACAACCTGTATATAAAATGTGAATAATACAGGAACCAAATACGTTAGAATTATGAAACAAACTGCATTTTGAAGAAAAAAAAAACGGAGAGTATATACCATGTTCAAAATATTCAGTACCTATATTTGTTAAATAAATATATAAAATGCAACCTTAGAGGTTAGCGGTGCGGTACAACCACTATAGTTGACATTAGGCGTCAAAAGGTTAAGCATACCGCTGTGATTTTAACTGCTGTACAGATTAGTTTTAAATTTTATAGCATTCTAAAGGAAGACAATCCCATTAAAAAGCAAGCTGTTTTCTCCGGTTTTACAAGGTACCAACGATTATAAAACAATCCCGCATAGGAAGTTTATAACATTACACACCCTACAAATGTTTTCAGTAATATTACTCCAATGCGAGGAGACACTTTCGGAAATCACGGAACGTACAGGTGCCAAAATGTCATATAATTTGGAACTTGGCAACATTTCAAGGAACGGGGAATGCTGAGTGCAGTCAAGAGAAGTGAGAGTTTAACGGCCTGCGAACTGCTGCATGGACATTGGCAGCAGAAAAAAATGAATATGCTTTCACCGCTTCGTCACACCCATCTGAAAGGCAGTAATGGAACATTCTACAACGCAACAGACTCCACGTAACATCAATTACAGTATAAACTGAACGTTACGTAACCTCGAAAATATATACAGTCGTTAATAACAATAGTAGAGGTGAAAAATATAGCATGGGTTTTGACTAAATTCATCTCGTCTAAAAGAGTAAAATTCAGTGCTACTAGACTGGAGTGTATATACTTGTCTAACACAATTATATGATGGTAGAGATATGTATGTAATTTATTACATAAAGAACTATATGTTTCGGTCCTTTTCATTGGCCATCTTCAGGTTGATAAATGAAAAAAACTTAGTAAGCAGCTATACTCGACTTGTGTGGGTTGTATAAAGTAGTTGTTCTTTATGTAATAAATTATACACATATCTCTGCCATCATATAGTTGTGTTAGACAAATATATACACTCCAATCTAGTTTACTATAAACACAACGGGGATGGCGAACCTTATGATTCAGTGCTACTTATACAACAATAGTAAAGAAGACCATACAAATAAAAATGTTAAAAAATAATCAGTCAAGTCACCTTAACAGTTTAACGGTTAGAAGAAATATAATCTCCTTTTTGTTTGTGTTTGTGTTTGTGTTTGTGTGTGTGTGTGTGTGTGTGTGTGTGTGCGCGCGCGCGTTTTGTAACGTGTGGGAGTGCGTATGTGTGGGTGTTTTGACAATTGTGTGGCTGTTTTGGTAATATGTGCATTTGTATTAACTGTATATTCGTACTGTTTTGTTTATGTACATTTATTCTTATTCGTTACTAGTGTAAGGACTACTGCCACCGAGTGAAAACTTGATTGCAGTAAATAATAATAATAATAATAATAACTGCGGGAAAGCTATTAGTCAACGTCATGTCCAGTGCAACATGTGTGAATAAGGGGACTGAACAAATAAAGTAAACTAAATGAATAATACTTATGTGGGCCGGATATCTCAGTCAGTATAGCGACTGGCCACGGGCCGGACGGTCCAGGGATCGAATTCCGGTGGGAGTTAGATTTTTCGCACCTGTCCAGACCGGCCCTGAGGCCCACCCAGCCTCCTGTACAATGGGTACCGGGTCTTTCCCTGGGGTAAAGAGCGGCCGGGGCGTGACGCTGACCCCTTCACCCCTTCTAGGGGTGGTCAAGAAAGAGTAGAGCTATACCTCTACTCCCCCTATGGGCTGTACGGCTTGTACAGAGCCTCAGTGCCTTTACAAGGGTGCACTTTTTTTAGCCTGAAATCTATGTCCCAATCTGCTTTCCAATAAAGCAAGGCAGACCTTCAGAGGTAAACATGTCCAATTAAATAACGACCTCGCGCCCGTCACGCCTGAGGACTTTCAGGTATGAAATTCGTTACAAATTCAAAACAGCGTTTCTTTCAGGCACTGAAAAACTGAAAACATCCAGAAATGTGGTGGGCTTCAAATCCAGAGGTATTGCTCTGGGTACTATTAAAGATTTAGTATCTTCTCAACAGAAACTTGGAGAAAAGTTTTTGTATTTAAAAAATGTTTGAATTCAGCAGTGTGTCTCCAAAAATGTACACAGACTATTAAAGACAAAAAAGGGAACGTGGTACTAAAAAATACGTGAAAGACAATTGTAAATTACACCCGAAAGTAAAATGGAAGAGGATAGTGTTTATGTGTGATATTAGGCTTCCGGCGTGAATTTAATGAGAGGTGCGCTCTTAAAGGCTACTATGCAGCGAGGAGTGGCAACTCCCTACCGACGTTTCGGGACAACCTATCGGTCCATTTTCGGGAAAATCCACCCGCCCCTGTAAATAAAGCATATACAAATCAAGTCTATACATATATAATTTACTAGTATATTTAAAACACAACGGGGATGCACTGCCTAAAAAAAACTATCCGTCCCATTTAGGGTCAAGCCCGATAGGTTGTGCCGAAACGTCGGTAAGGAATTATCACTGCTCGCTGCGTAATAGCCCAGAAAAGCGCAGTTCTCAGTGTTGATGCTTAATGCAGCGTCAAACCGGAAACAGAATGACCCCAAACCATGCATGGCTACAAAACAGCATCTCGAGGGAGACAAATATAAAGAACAAATGTGTTCATCTTGAACTTGTTTCCGATACTAAATTTGCTTCTGGATTTGTCACAGATGAAGGATGCCTACGGGAAACGTTCACTAGAAATTACTGTCTCTACCACGACGGACAACAATTGAAGAGCTGGAAATGTCACTTTTTCTTATCGAACCGTGAACAATGCCCATATTACGTATGAAGTCCTGTGCCTCAAAATCGCCATCACAAGAAACAGACCCCTAAGGTAAAAAGACATCAAAATATTTATCTTCATATCTCCCATTCAATTAGAGGAGGCAAATTACCCTAGATGTGGCATCGCAAACGTGTACTTTGTTTATGCCTCTGCCCTCCAGTACATGCCGTGTGATTCCTCATATTAAGACTGCTAGTACAATCCCAGCCTTCTCTCAAAATATGCCGTGAAAGACTACAGAAAATTATCCTGGTTGGTATGAAAAAGAAGCACCAGTATTATGTCCACGGAGCATAGTCACTGTTTAAATGACAGTCGCTCATCTACTCACATAGCTCTCCGCGTTTGGCGGTACTCAAATGTCCACCCTCGCGTTCACAACGGCGCGCCACTAGACCCCATCAGGCAATGGGCACTTACCAATTTGTTACCAGACGACGCGCAGGGTCTTCTTAAAAGGGCAAGGGTGTAATATAACATATCAAACTGTAAATAACTGCAATCTACCCGCCTCGATCTATCGAGAATTTTAAATTCTAAGTTTATTCACCCAAATTCTTTAGCCATTTAGTCACTTCTTTTGGGTTTTTTTTTTGGTACCGTGCATTGTTACACAATTAGGTAACGTAAACAAACAAAATGCACACTTTTCGGATTAATGTTTTAATCCACTTCTTTGCGTCTTCTTCCCTGCATGTATGCATTAGTTTTGTAAACCAAGGAATGAATTTAAACATTAATATGTAAGCTGTGCATGTTGTTGCTTTACGTTACATGATTCGGTCACTTCTTACGTCAGAACTGCGTAACTTACAACGACAACAAACTTTACTGTGAAAAAAGCATAAAACCAACAAACACATAGGTCTCAAAGTGCAAAGGCAACGGACCACTTTTCAACCATTAGTCCCGTCCAGATACAAAAATTTAAACCGACCATTCTGAATGCTACCAAGTTACTTCACATTGATGCAAAAAGTAAGGTCGGAGTTCATTTTTATCTGCAGTTTGATTGAATACAATCACTCAGTAAAGTCCTTACATGTTTGTGTGTGTCCAATGATTAAAACAACCTTCACAACAGAACGCGGTCACACAAAATTCAATGCAATTTTAAACGATCCACTGAGCAATTAGATACGGCAGCGGAAACCAACCAATGCACGTAAATGTGTGAAAGTATATTACAAATATTGTGTACCTCCGACATATTTCGGCCACCCATTGTGGCCATGCTCAGGGGGGCGAAGGATAAATCGAGATATTACAAAAGCCTGTGAACCAATGCACAGATGCAAAATACTAAGTTTTTAAAATACATATTACAGTTTAAAATACAGATTAAAAATTTGTGATCAATTGTAATGTGTGACGAATGATGTACATACACAGTATATATGAACATTATGTACAGAATGGTTTGGATGGTGGCGTACTGCATGCTATGTACATATATCGTAAGTTACACACTAGTATTAATCACAAATACTTTTTATCTGCATTTTAAACCACGTATTTTCAACTCCTGGTATTTTACACCTTTTCATTGGTTCACAGACGTTTAAAATATCTCAATACATTCATCCTTTGTAACGCACCTCCATGAGCATGGCCACATGTGGCCGAAACATGTAGGAGATTCTCATCGACAATGTCAACAAATTACCTTCCCGGGTCAGTTACGGTCAAGGCAGTAACCAATACGGGTTCCTGAATCATATCATTTATCACAAACACGCATTCGATTTTATGTTGCATTATAAGACTCTCTCGGATATATTTATGCACAATTATAAAACCTATTTTAACTCATTCAGAAAACGCACAGGCAACCCACAGCGCTGGCTTACAAGAAATGTCGTGTGAAGGCATATCATCTCTACAATGACCTGTCTTTATAATCAATTAAATAACTCCGCCTGAACAAAAAATAAACAAACTATCGCTTACTTTTAAAACTGCTTTGTTGCCAGAACAATTGGCGTTTATAGCGAAGATAGTCTGAGGGACGCAATTCCCGTCCTTCTCAGACGGCAGTTGCCCTTCTGTACACAGACGCAATTACGGAATCCAAGACTTGTCATACAAGGCCTTAGTTCCGGAGACAATACGTTACTTTACATTCATGTCATTCACAAATACATGCAAAAAATACGTTATGGGGATACTTCCAGGCTCAATTTACAATGAACTTAGGTGCCTCACAACACTGATAACGATACATACTGGTACCACGTGCATTGCTGTGAAGAACAGTAGCAAGTGCAGTGTATGTAGTAATCGTTACTGTATCAAACTATCAACCCTGCTGAATGCTAGCTTACCTTGCGTGCCCTTCCTATTTGCGATTTCTGGGGCGGGCAACAACACTTCTGTCAAAACCTGATAAATACGGTTGAATGATTACAGTTATGTCTCCACTGAAATACGAATGGTGTCGTTGACGTCTTTGTTAGACAAATAAACAAGGCATTCGATTATTTGCACTCCTAATACAAAAAGCTTATGTACTCAATTGTTTTGACATACACAAACAAAAAGGTACAATAAACTCGATTTGGCACTCTAGATTACGTGAGTCTTAGGATTATATTCACAGTAACTGTTCACTCAAATATGAATTAACCTTCTGCCAATTTAATTTGGAGACAAGTCGATTGCCGGCAAGACACACAACTACTTCAGCGCGTGCTCTGACTCCCACCGCTGTCCTGCATTGACTCAGCGACAAGGACACGGTTGTAGTCTGCTAGAAGCAAGGCATGCGCTGTTCACGTGATCGATCGGCACAACTACGACGCTGAAGAGTCGCAAGGCATGTCGGAGGGAGGGTGTGCATTCCCCGTCCTTCCTTGCGCCAAAATCAGTAACGCCAATACGTCATGGAACGTACAGTGATTGGGTGATATGCGGGCGATGCTAAATACGAATGCGAGTGCTCGGTTTATGTTTTTATGTGCGACAGTACGTACCACCATGTGCAGCGTTCGGAACTTCAACCTTCTGCAAGCAGAGCGCATTTGCGTGCCTTGAATATCCACGGATCAGCTCCCTGCACGGAGAAAAGTCATGTTTTTTTTTTTCGACACAACCACGATTTTCCGAAACACCATTGCTGTTTAAAAGATCTCAGGCTTGGTCCGTTTGTCTTTCTGCTAAGAGTAGATCTGAAGATGATGAGTATGGAGCAATGGTGAAATGATACTGACAGGATAACACCGAAGTACTCTGAGACAGTGGCGTACCCAGGAATTTTGTTCGGGAGGGATTCAACAAATTCAGTTCAGGACAAAGGACAGAGAGAACGGGGATCTGGGGGCAGTAGCCCCCTAGTCAGGGGTTCTGGAGGCAGTTGTAATTTGGTACGAGAAATTTCATTTCATATAGTAACATTTTCTTAATTTTTGGTACTCTAAGACTATGATGACAACCAATTTATTTGTCATTGCTAATGTAAAGCAATTGCGAACCGGCGGTAGTTTTAGAATTTTACTGCCTTTATCCGAACATCTTGGGGTGTTGGCGTCCTAAATTCGGCAATTTTTAATTTTTCACAATTGGGTTGAGTTTGGCACGACTTTGGAGGGCCTTCGGAATTTCGGGAGGGGGTTTGAACCCCCAAACCCCCCCCCCCCCCTCGGCGCGCCACTGCTGTGAGACATCCCAGCCCCAGCTCAGTTTGTCACCCACGAATATCACGTGCTGGCCTGGGATCGAAACCAAGCTTCTGCGGTGAGAGACAAACGATCCTGAGCCATGACACGGTTTCCTGTAAACAATGGTGGAAGTACTTTTCTACTCCATGGCCTCCCGTTTTCGAAAGATCATTACTTTTTGAAAGGTTCGTATGCGTCACCCATTTGTTCTGGTAAGAGCGACATACAGTTGAAGACGAATATGTAACATTGCTGGAATGATACTGACAGGGGAAAACGACTACTGGGAGAAAAACGTGTCCCAGTGCCGTTTTGTATACAACAGTGTGTCCCACTCGCTACCGAACCCGGCATTTCTTTAATAATTCTAACACCAATGAAGACATTGCAACGAATTTTGAACAGGAGTACGTTCGTTGTGTGAGAAATGAAGAGGAATGTGTCTGTAGTCGTTGCAATATCCTCATTAGTGGTAAAATTATTAAAGAAATGCCGGGTTCGGTAGCGAGTGGGACACACTGTACAAATCCCACAGGACTGGGCTGGGATCGAGTTTGGGCCTCCACGGTTAGAGGTCTAACGACCCAAACCATGGTAAGCCCCTTCCCTGTTCAGCATTAACCGACAGGTTTTTATAACCGATATGGGGAGAGTTTACAGGTCGTTACGAACTAAATCGTTCCGTATAATATATGCTAATTTTAGCATTTAACTTAACAACAGCCTACTTGCTTGCCATTTGAACTGTTCACGTATTTACGGGTACGTTATTTCGGTAGTGTTTCTATTAACGAAATCAAAGGAACTTTTAATAGACATTAAGCTATTCCGTACAATCTATATATTAATACAATCCCATCATTTCATTTAATGTGCTGAATCTCACTCATGGAATCTGCAGACCTATCCTGCAAGATAGCGAACAGTGAAATTGCAACCCACCAGAAGGGGTACACATAAAGTTCATACCTTCGGCATGCGAGCCTTACATATTGCTCTTGGTGTAACCAAGACAGTGATTCGGCATACCCATGTTGCCACGGTTTTCGGATTTCCATAGGTAACAATAAACCTTTGCTAGTGACGTTACAACGTCCATGCTTACCCCATTTTCAAGATTACGACACAGTTTGGTTTGTGAGTGATGTTAAGGTAACATGATTTCCGTAAACAGAGCTTTGTGGATGACGTCACAGACGTTTTGTCACTAGGTTCTGGGTTGCCATGGTACCGATGGTTAGCACAGACGTTGATTTGCGACGACACAACAGGGTTGCCATGGTTACCTGATTTCTATGGTTGCACCAGAGCGATATTAGTGGCATCACAACCGGCTTTTCCATGGTGATGATAGAGCTTGGTTTATGATGTCACAACCCGGGATTCAATGGGGCAGGGTTTCAATGCTTATAATTGAGCTTGGTCTCTTTACCTGGTCATATGAGAAGGTTCCTGTTAATCACATTGTCATATAGCTAGCAGGGTTTTAGGCCTCGCGACCTGTTGCGGTCTCATTAACAATCTAATGTCTTTTATGGGCTCATCCTTGGCTTCCTTTCCCACATCATTGATATTTCATACTTGGGTGTGGTAGCCTGTCTCTGTCCATTTCTTGAACATGGCGAGGCTCTAAGGACCAAGTCATGGCAGTATCATCATTTCATCTACTCTGGAGGAAATGCCTGAGTATAACCAGAACATCTGGAGGCAGAAAGGTAGCAACCGTCACCAGACTTACCTGTCTAAAGACTAGTAATCTCTCGTGGGGAAATTTTGAATACTGGAAGTCTCAAATGCAACAGACTTGCTGGTTTAAATATACATTTTGTAACCTGTCATGATACTATACTTCAAACACAATAACAGCCCAGCATGACAATCAGAAACAAATCTTTCTTGTGTTATATATTTATGACAAACTGTTTACAGAAATCTACATTTTGAGCCTAACGTTAGCATGATCTGCTGTCCACCTGTGAGTTTTCAATGGATATGCAGAAGGTGTTTGTGTACTGTAACTGACACGTGGCAAATCAATTTTCCAAAAATATGAATAAATATACAAATTTTCCAATTCAGATCCTGTTGGTTGAGATATACCTTTCATATCTAGTATTTGTACCACATATTGAACTGACCTTATCTCGCTCTGTAGGTCTATACGGTGGCAATAACAAAGGCAGTGATGACAAAAACAAAAACAACATGGTACAACATACCACTTAAAAGTCCCATAAAAACAAGAAGGAAAACAACAGTGTAAAACAACACAAGCACTGCAAACTATGGTATGCATTCACAATAGCATCAAAAGTCATGTCGAACAGGAAATAACAGGTGAAACTATAGAATTCGATGATTCCCTTGTGCTGTACTACACTCTTCCAACTTAAAAAAAAAAGTCAAAGACATTCACAATGGATAGTTTCAGACCACCTGCTTTGTTGCTGGTCAAAATGATCAGTTGTCTTATGATAGGTCCATACAAGCAGAGTCCTCTGCCACTAGTTACAAACTGTGAATAATAGGGATATTGGTATGCCTGTAGTTTGTAGTGTGTAAAGGTGTCACTGATGCATGATTCCAACCTTCCTAATGTAAATATGTGGTGTACATATGTGGTACAGTCACCAAAGGATATCACAAAGTGTAAAATGTATACAGTACTTTTTTTTTCACATTCGTACCGTGCATCTTGATACCATCAAAGTTTTTTTATTCACCAATGAATGCACAAGAAAAAATATTAAAATTTACATGAAAATAGCTCCGACATGTTTCGGTACAGTCACACCATCTGCAGGGGGCGCATTATTCGTGCTTGCTAAAGTTACACTTATTATAATAGTCAATTATGGTAGATCGGTGTGAGTAAATCGATGGTGATGTGGCTGCATATATTATTAGGTCCTTGTTGGTGCAACATACACACACCAACAGCCCCATCACCACTGATTTAATCACACACTGATGTCCCATAACTGACTATTTTAACAGCTGTAACTTTAGCAAGCACGAATAATGCACTCCCTGAAGATGGTGTGACTGCACCGAATCATGTCGGAGCTATTTTAATGTAAATTTTAATATTATTTTTTTAAAACAATCACTTGTGCATTAGTTGGTGAATAAAAAAAAACTGTGACAGTACAACATGCTGATACCGCAGTGCAGAAATACTCCTTAAAGTAAGTTGTTAGGATCATCATTCTGTGATATTTAGCAATGTAGATACATTTAAAATATGAAGCTAGATCAAAATGAAATGGTGGAAACACACTGACAAAACAATTCAGTATCAAATGTAACTTATGCTAAATGATGTAAGTTAAAAATGGTTAACAGGAACAACAGCAACAACAAAAAACGTGGTTGAAATTCAACAATCTGACCTGAACACCAACTGACAAATGTGGAGCAGGTAGTAAAAAATGAGTATACAAATATCTTTTTAATATTTTATTCTAAAAACAACAAATAAGTGTATACATTGTGATTCCTCAAGAGGCACAATATAAGTAGGCCTATTTTGTGAACCTACATGTCAACTGACAAGTTGCATAAAAGTGGTATTGTCTTCTCCATCATTAAGTAAGTCTACTGTTAAATGCAAGACAATATAACTTATGCTTCCCTGAGTTACTGTAGTTCCTGTAATCTTACAGAATGCAAGAGAAGCAAAAACACTATAGAAACATCGCAAACAGAGTAAAAGTTGATTGTAGTGGGTCTGCTTATGCAATTTGGATGGCCCCTTTACTGTTACATTCCATACACTGGTACAGCATATAACATCTACTGACATGCCATGCATAAATGTATCATTCTGTGTTTAGCTGTAAGAAGTTACAGATTATGTAATAAATACTTTTCCCAAAGAAAAATCATAAATATGCAATAACAATGGCTACTGGTAATAGATTTCACAAGTGAAAGCAAGTTACCAGCAACATGACTCCTTTAAATAATGTCCCTATCAAGCACTTTTCCAGGTACCACAAGTTTAGAAGTGTTTCTGATAACATTTCAGTTTTTTAGGTAAATTTAATGCAGTCTAGCAGCAATACATTTAATTCCCTCAGCACAGACCTGTGAAAGGTTCCTTGCAGTTACTTTGACCTGTGTTGTGGAGCACCATGCACAACACACACACACACTTGCTGCATAGTAACCCAGAAGAGTGCAGTTCACATCTACTTTACAGCAAAAACCTACAATCATGCTTATTATTTTGCAGTATGATGATGCTCACTGGAACTGATAACAGGCCTTTTCATGTTTCTCCATATCCATTTGTGTAGAATTTTATGAGAATGTCCACATATTAAATGAACATTCCTAACACTTCTAGATTCCTCACATTAACAGGATTTTTGAAGTGAAATGTGCAGCCATAAATACAGCTGTGGGAATTTACAAATACAATTTATATTAATTCACCAATTAATACTTCTCTCAAAGTTGTGCACCAGTGATATATACATAATTTTGCACCAGATTTTGGGTTTATCAGTTTTGTCTGTAGGATCACTGCCAAATAACAATTATAAAAAGTAACATACCATAATTACTGTACTAAATATTTTATGTTCACAATTTCCAGGAATTGGTAATTTTATTTCAAACACATGTAAATAAGGTTCTGTTGCATAATGAACAACAATACATATAAATTACCACTTCCAAGCAACTTGCTACAACTTTACTGTTACACTTCAAAGAATTCTACTACCCAAACACTTTGGGAACTGATGATCAAGTGTATCACTTTCTTATTTCTGATCTAGGAAGACTCTTTCGTGTGTAAAGGATAAAGCCTTACAAGAAAAATTGACAAGATTTTGTATTCCAAGAAAGGACAATCAAAGACTTTTCATAGCCATATTTTGACACTTCCAAATTACAGCAAAAATTAGTTTATTATTGTACACTAGCACACAGGTAACTAATATACAACCCAATCACTGAGTTTACATTCATGGACAAACAATATTACTTAAGAGTACATAAACACCTGCATATTAATAGTAAGTGACTCAGATGTTCCAAGAAAGTAGACTGCTACACTATGTTCTCCTGTAACCTTCATTTGTTAGAAGAGAACATAAAACTGCTTAACTTCACTGCATACATAATATTGTAAACTGTACTGCATTCCTGGAGAAGGAAAGAGCCTTGCAAAGCCCTCCAATAGACAGAGTGGTCCTCACAGTGATGACAGTAATGTTAGCGCATCAGTTGCATTATTGCTTCTATGCAGTAACACATTACACAAATCAAATACAACAATTCCCTGTGCCAAAGTGCAACAGTATCTGCTGGGATAAGTTGTAAATTTTACGTATGTTCTGATTTCCCTCATGAAGTGCATGACAAATGCTCTGTCTGTAGGGCAGTTATGTTTATGCAAGTATCATGATTTATATCACTGTGACATTAAACATAAGCATTAATTTCCAATTCACTGGTGCATGAATCAATAATAACTGGGCAACACACACATTTATATATTTCCAGTAGTGTCACTAGTGGTACTGGGAATTTTACCATAGAGTAAACAAGTAACTTCCTTACAGTACACAACTCCTCATGAAAACAGTGATGCCTAGGAACACCAACAACTACAGGCACAAACTATTGAGCTTTATTAAGTATTAAAAATCTTTGGGTTGCGTTCAGATTATTTGAAGATTTTCATACTTGATCACTCAGTATGATGGAGAATACAAATCTTTTGGGAGAATTCCCTCTCCAAAAAAAGAATATGATATGGCAGATAACTCTTGAATTCACAGCAGAAGCTCAGTTATGTGTATGACCTCCTTTAACATTAAAAATTTCTGCATTTGACCCACAGCATATTTATGGGTTTTTCATGGCTGTTAGAATAAACAGCAGTTTGTAATGAAGATGAAAATGTTATGTGCAGCAGGAACTTGATTTTTATAAACATTCTGCTGAACTTCATACCCCAGACAGTTAAAAGGGCTCATAACTTTGATCACATATTACTTTAACTGTAACAAATTTTAGAACTGAAAGAGGTGTTAAAGGAGTCTTCTTTATCTTCACTCGATTTCACTGGTGTTTACTCAGTTACAGCTACATTACATAACAGACAGACAGACATATAAAGTAAATATGTGCAACACAATTTATTACAGAATGCACTTACACGTCACTGTTTCATGATCGATACATTACAAATCCACATAAACAAACTTTATATAGGAAGCAACTGGAATATACTTCCACAGTGAAATTTATGAATGCCGAAAAAATACAAATTTCAAGACCATCTGCTTATTCCTTAGTTCTGATCCAGTTTTGCCCAGCAAGGAAGTTTTTCAGTGCTACCAAAGCACAAAGCACAACACAGAAAAGAAAAGTAATGACAGAACTGTGAACAGGATGTGTATGCTCTAAATGTTCATGCGCTTATTCTGTAAATACTAGCATTAGCGAGATTCTTTTTAATTACAGACACCATGTAGTTTTGTGGTTGGTTTTAAGACATATAACTGACTCTATCTTTTTTTGAGCAGAAAAGAAAATGAAAGTAACAGAGTCCTCTGAAATATTGGTAACTGTTTATGAAACTGCAAGTTAATTCCATACAGTAGAGTCCTTCTTGAGAACACAACAGATTGCCAGCTTACTGTGTTCATAGCATATTGTCACTGGTTCCTATCACAAGCCAAATGAATCCAGTACACACCCATTCCATCCTATACCAATAAGATCCATTTTTGGCACTGTTCTGCCTTTCACACCCATATCTTACAAGAGGGCTCTTTCCTTTATACCTCCCAGTTGTAAGTCATCCTCCCAGTTGTAAGTCATATTAATCACAATTTAAACTTTCAAAATACACTGCACAAATGGAATGAGATGGGCAGAGAATGTGGCATGTATGGGGGAGGGGAAATATGCATAGAGAATTTTGGTGGGGACACCTGAAGGAAAGACACCTCTTAGAAAACCTAGTCATAGATGGGAGAATAATATTAAAATGGATCTTGTAGAAATAAGATGCGGGTGGGGGGCATGCAATGGATTGCTCCGACTCAGGATATGGGCAAGTGGAGGGCTGTTGTGTACGTGGCAACACACCTTTGGGTTCCATACAATGCACGAAATTTCTTGATTAGTTGATGAAATGTCAGCTTCTCAAGAAGGACGCTGCTCCACACACACTATGTTGGTTAGTTAGTTATATGCATAAGTGATCTTGAAGTCAATTACTTTCTTTATTACATTTTTTCACATTTTATATTTTCAGCACTTGCTGTAGGAACTGGTTTTGGCCTATGTAAATTTTGATTTGTGCTTCACTGCCGATGAACTGTAAAGGCAATGCTATTCCAACTAAAAGACAAGAAGAGTAGACCACGTTTGTATGTATTATCTTCCTGTTAAGTGATTAACAAAACTCTTCCTTACTATCATAACAAGACATACAAGCTACAATATATTATATAACTATAATGGTAGTACACCCATTTGTAGGAACCGCTTATACCTACTGGAACACCGCTTCATAAACATAATGTTAGAATGCATAGCAACAGTTGATAGATGTTTGCTGCAACATGTTTAATCTCCAATACCCTGTTACAATATTGCTAATAATACTAGTATATTAATAAAAATAATGTTTTATTAAAGGGTAATTAACTGAGAATGAGGGATAATTTTGTCAAAAGAGTTAATTTTCAGATGCCCAGAAATAATAATTATGGTTTCATAGCCCACTGAAGTTCCAGAATTTGAAATTCAGAGGACTGTGCATCATGATATATATTCTTACAATAAAAGCCAACAAGATGCACAATTTCTCAACTTTATTTTGGTAAACAACTCTACTTGTTTCGGACAGACTTACTGTTTATCAAAATAAAGTTTAGAAATAGTGCATCTTGTTGACTTTTATTGTAAGAAGTCCAGAAAGGTAGCTGCAGTCTAAATAGTACTGCAAGAAATGCCAGTACAGAAGTTAAAGAAACTGTACAATGTATTTACTGCATTCATGAGTATCTTTTACACAGTTCTTTACACCAGATTCTGAAACAAACACAGTTATGGGTTGGTCCATCTTATTTTATCTCAGGGAGTTCATTAATGAAGTTCACCTATAATACAAACATATCTAACCTCCAAACATGATGACATTTCATTACAAATACCATTACATGTTTATGTCAATCTTCTGCCAGTACTGCAACATAAAACTGTCTTCAGTACAATAAATACTGTAATTTGGTGCATAAATTAGCATTAAAACACTGAAGTCAACCAGGAATTCACACAAAATACATTCTAAATACAATGCAAACAAATGTATTACATGCAAACAATCTAAGGTTATCACAAGTCACAAGTTTTAGAGCTGTACTTAACAGCAATGAATGCAGACATGACAATAAGTATGTTAATTTCCACACAATGCAATTGTATTAACACTGACTAATACACGTATTTCATGATACTATTCCGATAGACAACCAAAACTCTCAGTGTCTGAGACTTAATGAAAATGGAAATTCACAATATACTCTGAGAATGTAATTGGGGTTATAACACATATTTTCAGACAAAATCACTGATCACAACTTACAGTACATGTCATTCACAATATGAAGCAGTCCATTTTATAGTTATCCTTAGCATCAAATAGTTTTCATTTTGTATGTGGGTTTTGCCTCCCCATCTGAACTTACCAGAAAAGGAAACTTCTACCCACCTATCACCTCTGTCCCACACAGTGACATATGATCACAAAGGGCTACAGAATCATAACATCCCCAAGATAAAGCATTTCAAATGAACTTTTGTACTTTGAAATCTTAAAAGGTGTCTCTCTCTCATGAGGTAGTTCATAATGAAAAAGTCTTTTATTTAGGAACCTTAATTCTACAGTTATTTTTGATAAAACTGAAGCCTTTGTTACATGAAGTGTGAATTCTTATTAAAAAAAGAGAGGAGTTGAGGGGTGGAGGGTATGTATACTGCTGTAGTACCAGATTATAAAACAGGCACACAAACCTTTGACAAGTATGGGACTATTCCCCAAATAAGTCCTGCCCACCAGTGTCAGAAATACATAGCAGTATATTGCTCTTCAGATTATTGTTTACTACATCTCTATATCCCATATCTTATTTAAAAGATACAGTAAAATGAACACAAATGAAAATTATTACATTTATTTGTCCTCAGAGCTCCACAGATGTAAAGAAGAATATCACATGGCCAGAATACAGCAAAATAAAACTTCAATTGCATTAATTATATGAGAAGAGATGGTTTGAAATACAGACTTCTATACCGACATTAATCAAATTATGAGTACCTGTATGCCTCGGGCTGTCATATATGGAGCAAGTGTCTGCACAAAAACTGTCAACCAGTAATATCCTTGGATGGTTGATGAGATTAGGAATTACTGCATGTTATGATCTGATGATATGGTAACACATCTTTAAACTGAGTTTACTTAAAACTGTGTATATTGGACATAAAATATTTGTGCTTTAAATCATTGACCTGCTACTCATTTTAGCAGCTGACACACTTCCTAAACATCAGTCTAAGGTTTAAAGGTTGTGCCAAAATAAAGGTCCTACAAGAAACGCAAGTGAGTGACAATTAGAAAAGGAATATACGTATAAAGGTATTAGATTTACAGCACACCACTGTGCTGTTCTTCAAATTATCACTTTACCCTGCCTGACACACTTGTGAGCACACAACGTGTTGCAAGTATTTCAAATAAACTCACTGCAGGAGTATAGGATCAGAAAAATTGGGTTTCAACAACCTCTTGCCTGTAAGATGAAGTTAATTTGCCTACTAACAAACAAAAAATGGGAATTGCTTATAACTGCGTTTCTAAATTTGAGTGTTTTTATGGTGGCGAAAATATGGAGTCTGGTCTACTGGATTATGACAATGTTTAGTCTTGTTGGTGGTTAGCAACGTTTTGGATGAATCAGCCGCCTCCATTTTCAATTGTGATGATACATAACGCATGGCTCTGCAAAATGATGGCAACCACTAACAAGAGTGCATGGTGTCATACTTCAGAAGACCATAATTTAAGTTTGCAAATTCATTCACTTCAGTTTCACCCCAAAAAAACTACTTTTCCTGCAGAATTCATTACAATCTTCATTCTTCTGAGATATGGCATTGCATCTGGGTGAATGGTGCCTGACCTTTCAAGGCAGCACATTTGTCTCCTCCTCATGGGTCAGTAAGTCCAGCGAAGATTTGATTTTACGTTGGCATTCTCAAGCACTGAAGATGAAACCAGCATTCTGTCCCAAAATGTTGTGTACCAATCATTTGGTCTGCAGCATCATGTGTCATATCCCAGAGTAACGAAGACATCAACTACATCACAACAAAAGCCTAAAATCTCATGGAACTGATTCTGTTTCCCTTCAGACGAACCAAGCATGTATTCAAACTAAACACTGACAGTGGTAACCTCCTAAAAAAATGGAAACACAAGTTATACAAAATGGTATAGTTATCACTTGTATAGCATAATATTACATGCATGAGGGTCTAATTTCTTTGTCTTGGATAAAAAATATGTGGAGTTTCAGTATACAATGTGTACAGTGTACAATGAAAAAATATCCAACCATTAAAATATACAGAAGAATAATTTTGCATCTTGTTTATATGAGTGCGAAATTTGGTCCTTCACAATGGGGAAGAACATAGGTTGGGGGTGTCTGAGAACGGAGTGCTGATGACGATTTGTGGGCGTAAGAGGTATGAGGTGGGAGGGGTTGGCAGGCGAAGGAATCTGCATAATGAGGAGTTTTATGATCTCAACTTCTCACCAAATATTGTTCAAGTGGTCAAATCAAGAAGAATGAAATAGACAGGCCTGTAGCATGCGTAGGGAAAGGCAGAGGCACATACAGGGTTTCTGTGGGGAAACCTAAGAGAAATGGACAACTTAGAAGATCTAGGCATAGATGGGAGAAAAATTACAAAACGGATCTTCAAGAAATAAGATGGGAGGCGTGGAGTAGATTGCTCAGACTCAAGTCAGGAACAGGTGTTACATTCTAGTGAATGTGGTGATGAACCTTTGGGTTCCACAAAACGCAGGAAATCTCTTCACTAGCTGTGGAACTATTAGCTTTTCAACACGAAGTTAGTTATATACAATTATAAACAACTGTTGCTGTCTTACTTAAGAATAGGTTCACTGTCTTATTACCAAGCCCACAGAATAGTGGAATGAACTGAAGTTAAATCCATGTTCATACAAACACTTCATGTAACCAAGGCATTGATCATACTTATTGAGAATAAAGATGAAGTGAATACTGTCAAAAAACAGACTTCAAAATGAGTACATACACAGTCCACTATGAAGTGAAGAAGTCTTGTGATCTCCATATCAGTTTATAACTAAGATTTGCATCAACAACAGTGATACATGATCCACGCACATGCACACACACCCACACATACATTCACATGAAACAAAAATTGAATTAGTAGGACATTTGACACTTCTGCTAGTATGTTTTGCCAAAAGAAAATGTGACATTTCTTGAGAAATGTCACACAATAAATACGTTAAAACTTGTATATATTTATTTTGCAAAAATACAATCAAAACTGTGTCATAGTTAAATATTAAAATAAAATTATTTAGGCTAAAAATGAACTGATTTTAATATAAAATCTTTCAACAAAACCATAATACATTAAAGTGTGCACACACCAACACTCAAAGTCCAGGTAAACTGTATAATCGCTATTAGGATAAATTCCTATAATGAATATCTTACTGAGGGATATAGTTCTTTTATGTTGCATGTAACGTGGCCATTTGAGTCAAATATCAACAATAATGCAATAGACAATGCTGCTGAGTTTGAGGTAGTATGCATGAAGAAGATATCAACAGATCGTAGAGTACGGCCTTAATTCACAATAACATGTTTATCCTATCCTAATAAAATTGAGAAAAGAAGCAGAAACTAACAAGAAAGGTACTAAAGGTTTAATTTTACTTACAAAGGAAACTTTTAGCCTGAAGGTTCTAAACACATTCTTTATGAATCTACAAGTTTTACATAAGAGGTGTAATGAAATAATACTGAATGTGAATTTGTATCTTATGATAAAGTTCAATGCCCAGAGACCCTGCTGCCATGAATGTGTCCTGACATGTCGTCCCACATCCAGATGTGTTGCACAGCTCAGTCCAGAGCTTCCACATTTCAGGGCCAGCATAACTCTCTCATTAACAGTTTCTGACGGTACAATACATATGCGTGAAAGCCTCTGATAAGATGAGAAACAGGATTACCAAAACCTCACAACTGACGTACATAATCGGTAGACATAAAACTATGATGTGGATCCATCATTTTAAAGAGAAATGAATAGCCATGAAAAGCAACAAGCATTCTCAAAACACACACACACACACACACACACACACACACACACTTTGTAGTTTTAAACAACAAACTGCTGTTAGAAAATAGGTATGTAAATTAGTAACTATTTATTATAAATCCAACATTGCTGATTTAAAACCTCTTTCCTGTGACTGTGTGTCTTAATGTTCTCTCTAACATGGCTGCCTGAGACTGAAACATGCAGAGTGATAATAAAAGTTTTTGATGTTCATAAATAAATGTGTACTGTGATGATTATGTGTTGATTGGTACTTGCATATACTGTGCAAGGTGCACCAACTTAAAAATTCCTATGTCCATTCACACACACTTTATACTTTAGGGAAAATATGAATATTTCAAACTAATGGGTGTACCCAAGTCACTTCAGAGGTCTACAGGTTCAGAGATTGATAACACACAGATGTGCAAATGATTGGTATTTAATGGCTGCCCATGACTAGTATACATGTGACAAGCTAAAGCAGGCTTCACTGAACAATTTTTGAATGACTGCTTAATGTAAAAGATGTTGTTTTGCCATCTTTTTTCTATTTTCTTTTTTTACCGAAATGCATGACAAGAGTTCATACAAATTAATCGCACAACACTGTTAAAAAATGCAGCTAAGTTGTGTGACTTCAGCCAAAAATGCCGATTAAGGACTGGCAATGGTACTAAACAAGAATGGCCAGTGTAACGTAAATACCACACATGATCTGAGAACATTATGAACAAGATGGGGTCTGAGAATGGGTGACTAAAACTGTAAATCGACCTAAGAATTCTACTTGGACCACATCATCACCCTACCCGAACCACAGAAACAAAAATTGTTCATGAGTGCGTTTTTGTAATAAAGTCCAATTTTCTAAGAGCCCACAATGCTCTCTCAACTCTAATCAACCAGACAGACTGATTTTCAAGACACAAACAAAAAATGTGAGGCCACTGTCAACCATATGCTACTGAACTCATTGACATCAAGGACATTGAAGACTGGTACAAGTCTGCAAATGCCAGTCAAATGGCATAATAACCCACATTCCATTTGCACATCTAGATTTTATCACAGGTGTACAAAATATATAGGCCAGCAAACACACACACACACAAATTGTGTGAGCTGAATTTAATCAGCACAACAATTCTGTTAATTTCCCCCTCATGAAAGTTTCTCTGAGAAATGAAGACATATATGAGGGGTGTTCAATAATTCATCTACCTAAGCAGGAAAGAAGGCAATGAGCGGATTGAAACAAGTCTGTGCATGTTGGGACATGTCTTGAGGTGTCACATATGCAGCCTCAGCTCAGTAACTGTCAGATTGACAGCATGTCAAGTGAACCTGTGTGTGAGGTTTCTAAGAAACTGCTCGATTTGGAGCAAAGATCAGTTATAAAATTTCTTACTAAAGAAGGTAAGAAGCCAAAGGAGATACTTGAACGCAT
>Ga0131853_10005883_pt1 | contig 22149 bp, 10 predicted proteins | sample TergutLab28metaG_FD_92764 | JGI IMG/M metagenome (GOLD analysis project Ga0131853, IMG submission 92764) | Labiotermes labralis P1 segment gut microbial communities from Petit-Saut dam, French Guiana - Lab288 P1 (version 2) (version 2) | ecosystem: Host-associated > Arthropoda: Insects >... | reverse complement strand
TTACTTTTTACTTTTGTGCCTTTATAATGTTGTATAAACGTTAACCAACACGTTGTAGCAGGGTCCTTGAGAAACTGAGAGTCTAAATTTTGCCGAGAAGTTCTCCAGCTCTTATGGAACGTGGCGTTTCTTTACTCTCTTCATAAGAACACAATCTGATTTACACCTTGAGCAAAGTGAACTCGGTTCGCACACTTTCATGCCTTGCCTTTTATGTCCATTTTAATATTATTCTCTCATCTCCCATGCGGTCTCTTTCGTTCAGATCTAGCAACAAGCTCTCTCCGTCCAATATCCGTGCCTAAATGCACCACCATCTCATCATCCTGTAATAGTATTTGGTAAGAAGTAAAAATAATTGATCTCTCCATTATTCAGTTACCTCCACCCACCCGTTGCTTCCTTCTCCAGATGTTTTTCTGAGTAACAGCAAAATATTTCTCGCTTCAGTTCTGCCATTCCACCCGACTAAATCGTCTTACAGCGAAGGCACCTATTCCAATGCGTTTCAGACAAGCCACAAACAAAAAGTTCCAAACCACTAGTATTCATAGCAACACACTGCGTTTTCTTTAGGTTACGGGCCGTCAGAATATGCAGACGTGATGCCGACCACAAGTTGTGGGCCCCTCCAAGTCTACGGTTTTCTTGGTCTTAATTCTAGTAACAGGCATTGGGGTTAATAATCGCTTAAAATGTTCCATCAAGATTTTGAAAAATTAACTTTGTATGAGAAATTAGGTTTTATATCAGTGGCTTAAAATATCTATATCTTAGATCTGGCGATAAGACAGTTGAATAAAAATATTTAACTACCAAACTGATTTTGTATGGTCACCTGTATTAAATTAGAAGATTCTCTTGTCATTTTTAAGAAGTGTTTATGATTAGTGAAAGTAATTTGTTACTTTCTTCGTGGATGACTTCCATACATGTATTAGTGTCACGATAACGAAAGGCAAGTACGCACAAAATATTTATAAATAAGAAAATATTCACCCATTATTATGTGTACTATATTTTCCCTTTACCTTATCGACATCAATGTTTGTAGGTATATGTATACTAGAGCCAATGTGTGTCTGCTTGGTGCCATTAAATGCCTGGTCTTACACAGTTCCAATCGTATTTCACCAGTAAAAGAAAATAAGTAAAACTTAATTTAACCGTTGTACTGAATAATTATGTCGTATTTGTAAATTAGAAATGCTCATATATTCCCACATGTTTAGGCAGAATTTTGCCACAACCGGAGGTGCACAGAAGGTTAAAGGCTATTTAAATATGACATTTAAATGTGCAACTTATCTGAATGTGTTAAATGACTTTTTCCTTCTATGGTATTTTCTTCATTATAAAAATAAATATATCGGTGCAGTGTTAGATATCCACAGGCTCTGAATGCCGTATTTAGTTTTAATGTTTTCAAAGGGTGATTCTTATAATAAAACCAACTAGATGCACTAATTTCTCAGATTTATTTTTGGAATAAAACTCTACATGTTTCGGACAGTTCCTCTGTCCTTCAGCAGGAGTTCTTCAATGTACACACAGCAATGGTGTATGTCATACAGGTTTGCCGTCCTGATCCTGCTCGCAAGCTGACAGCAAACCTGTATGACATATACCATTGTTGTGTGTACAGCGAAAAACTCCTGATGATGGACAGAGGAACTGTCCGAAACATGTAGAGTTTTATTCCAAAAATAAATTTGATAAATTAGTGCATCTAATTGGTTTTATTATAAGAATTTATCACGATACACAGTCAACTGAACGTCAAAAGGGTGAGTGCTGGCTGTGCGGTTTAAGGCGCAGGTCTGCGGCCGCTTGATTGCTGGCAGCTTGGTTTAGAATCCTGCTGAGGGCATGAATATTCGTCTCTTGTGTTTGTTGTGCGTTGCCTTCGGTAGTGGCCTCAGCAACGAGCTGATTACTCTTTCAGAGAAGAGCTACAGGATGTGTGTGATTTAGAAACCTGAACAGTGAAGATGCATAGACCAGATTTGGGCTGGTGGACCACAAAATTTGGCTGCTGCTTGTGTTACCGTTATAGTCACTGTTAGTCTCTGTTGCCTAATAGCTTTCCAGATTATCATTGTTGTTCCTTGTGTGTTGCGTGATTGACTTATCAATAAAAATATTGCCTACAGTTTATTAAATTCCTAACTTAGATACGTAGTTCACTATAAACCGCATATGTGACCATATGTATACCAACATATTTTGCGTATTTTAAGATCCATTTTTATATTATCTTTTCATTTCACACACGTCTCAAATTAACCCTTCTCCTTTTTCCTTTTTAGGCACGTTCCAAAATTGCGAAAACCGACTGTTAACTTCGACATGTCTGTCTGTCCTTCTGTCCGTCCTCATGAAATATCTCGAATCCGACTGGACGGATTTTTATGTAAATTGGTATTTTAGTGTTTTTCTCGTATACTTGAGAAAATTCAAGTTTTATTAAAATCTGACAAAATAATAAGCACTTTACATGAGGACCAATATACATTTTTGATAATATCTCACTTATTTCTTCTAAGAATGAGCCATGTTTCAGACAAAAGGTGTAAATCTTATGTTTATTGGACCTGCATCATTGTAATAGTTGAAGAATAAAAGACCAACTTGATGTCACTTGCTATTTTATTTCACTTCTTATGTACTCAACATGTTTCGGACATTAATATATCCATCATCAGGAGCTTGCGGCTGTGCTGTTGAATTACCACATCGGTCGTTCTTTTCTTGGTTCGTTGTGTGTTGGAGATTTGGTGCGGCTGGGTTTGAGTGGTGTCCGTGTTGCAGGCTCAGCCTGTAACTCAGACACTACACAAACCCAGCCGCACCAAATCTCCAACACACAACGAACCGAGAACAAAACGACCGATGTGGTAATTCAACAGCACAGTCGCAAGCTCCTGATGATGGATATATTAATGCCCGAAACATGCTGAGTACATAAGAAGTGAAATAAAATAGCAAGTGACATCAAGTTGGTCTTTTATTCTTCAAAGATTGTGAAGAATATAAGAGCACATTTTATGTTAAATAACTTTTTTTCGAAAATCGTGCCATTCATGAGTTGGTGTGGAAAAATATAGTAGAAACGGGCAGGCCACAGATAACAATATGGCTCATGCGCATTGCATTCTGGTTACCTAAGGTTACGGACACACACTGTCACAGTGTGTAATACTTATTACTTTTCCACAACAACAACAACAATTGTTGTACGAATGCACCTTCATGTTACGTTATACGTACATTGCCCCTCTTGTTTACGCCAAAACATTATGAAAAGTAAACTGTGGAAATTGTTTTCTAGAAAAACCGCTTGACCCCTTTTGAATGAACACAGTGTGGCAATTGCAGGTCTAACCCCATTTGACACAGTATCATATGTTTGAGGCGCGTCTGCAAAGCAGGTAGCAAAAAGCGACTTCCCTGCTATATCCTATCTGTTCTTCCGGCTGTCCGCATTGAATTGCGCGTGTCCCCAGGACATTTTTTTTAAATCCCATACTTGGAACTTTTACTGAAATTTGTTGACGGATTCCGATTTTGATTAAAACTGGACAAAAATAACACGGATTTTACAATAAAATTTATGCCCATTTATGTCTTTGGTCTTTATAATATATACAGTCAATGTTCTCTGTGAGGTGTCGAGCTGATGCCGAAGAAACAGTTGATGATCTAGAAATAATTGAGGCATTGTTCTCTGTGAAGTATCAGCTAACGTCTAAGAAACGTTGACAATCTAAAAATTAACAACCGTGACTCCGTTCTTTGCGTAAGAACTAAGGTTACAGAATGAGCTGATGATCTCAACAGAACAGTCTAGCATGATAAGCTTGTATTTTTTAACTGATACGTGGAGAAAACTTAGGAATATGACAAAAGAAAAACACGAGATATGTTAGGCCCTGTAGACTTCTCCTAACTTATGGCATTGGACAGTTTGACCCTGCTGATGAAGGCACAAAGATCTTTTGAAGCTGCATTGACTTTTTACCCAACAACACAGCGTAGCATTCCAGAAAACGTGTGTCTTGATTTCATATTAAATCTCTATGGTTATATTAAGTAGTTTCCAGGTCGTAAATCTTGTCTAGATTACCGGCCATTCTGACCCAGTTCTTTTGTGATTATCCTCACATTTTCAAGGCACATTCTAAGCTTATACTTTAAAATAGGCCAGGATTTCATGTTTTACTATTCGTATTGGTAAGAACAAGGTGCTAGGAAACTGCATCGGCATTGAACCGATTTGAGCGCGTGAAAGGGAGGGCAACAGACGCGCTCCAGTCGATAAATTGAGACGATATCACAAGTAAAGTAAGGTGTAGGCTGTTGTCAAGCAAGAACTCAAGATGCAACGAAATTTATACAAAAAAAAATAAAATTTCTAACTTCTCCATATAAGAATAAATACAAGACTAAACCTTCTCAAAATGATTGTGTAATTTTACACACTTCGTCATACACACTACATATTAAAGTCGTGTTTTGTTTAATACTCGACGTTAATTCATATACACATACATAATTGCATAAAGAATGCTTTAAAATAAGTAATGTAACCAAAACATGAAACATGCACTAACTCCCTAAGGTACATGCGTACGTGTGAGTTTCATTTATAATATTCTTGGGGCCGAAACAAAAGTGGATAATTTCAGAAATACATGAATTTCTTTAGTGGTTATTATTATTGATTGCATATATAAAGGTTTACCTCCTTTTTCGCTCCTAATTTGCGGTGGTAACTTCAGTAATATATTTTTTCCTGAATTGGTTAATGTGTGAAGACGCTGAAGTGTAAATAGTCGTCGCTTAGTTTCGTGTGGACGTTGAAGGACGCCATGCAGACTAGCTGGTCTTCGCTGTTAATGTTCACAAAGTGGCAGCAGGGTGTATTAACCCGAATAGCACATAGACTTACTGGTACAGTAGGGCGCATTTATCGTTAATGAAGATCGGTCCGTACGGGATTTGAATCTGCGGCCTTACGCAGATAGACGCCATTGCATCTCACATCAACGCGGGCAACAAGCAAGGTGCACTTTAAAAGCAATCAAATAATAATAAACTGGCAGGAAAAGCAACCTACGTACAACAAAACGAAGAGTTAAAAATTGATTGTGTTTACTGCGATGAATAATCCACTGCATGGTTTATTTCCTTTTCTCTGGTAAAGATAACTAACAGGTGACCTGACATAAATATTTGCTTTCTAAAAGCCTTTATTTATATAAGGTTGTGTCTGTTGTATATCTTCTCAGCAACTTATTTACCTGTATCTGTCTAATCTACCTGATGTATCGAATCCATCTGTAGGCGTTCGAAAACATCACGATCCTAGACCTCATTTTTTCGGGTTTCCAAATCCTACTCTGTACACACAAGCTAGGGCCCCGTGGCTAGGGAATCAGTTCTGTCACTGCACACGACAGCATGAATGTGGTGGTAACGCGTACAACCGTACAGCGCGGATAACGTGATGAGCTTATCAAATCGCTAAAACAAGCCAACAGTGGAAGCACAGTATGATACAATGAACAGTATAAAATACGTGAGGAATATTGAGGTGGGCGGAACATGTAATATGCATTTGAAAGTTAAGCGATTCGTACAGAATTTTAGTAGTTGCATTTGAAGTAGGATAATATGGGATAACGATTTAATAAATCATTATTAAGACTGGTTTAAGATAGAATGCTTTGGGGGAATTTGTGAGCATGATGATGAATTAAGATTCAAGACTTCTAATACATCGCAGCGTGTCGGCTAAGTACAGACGTTTCGAAAGAATCTGTGTTCAGTAGTCGAAGAAGATTAAAGCATTACGATTCCACAAAATGTCTGTAACTATTTATCAATTAACACAACTCAACAACAAAGAAGACTTGAATTTTCATGACTACGAAATTTCGTTACCAGAAAAATAGGGAAAACCTTGACTCAGCACAATTAGTATTATATTATCGAGGAAATCTTTATAAAGAGTAATTAATTAAATAACACGTAAAATGTTGGCAGAAGTGCCTTCTGCTGCCACTGCTTAAGGGAAGGAAAAGTCGTTGGATGCCTGTACATTACGGTATGACACACCGCATTTACAGAGAATCACCTCAGGCCAATACTTTGGTGCTGGCGTCCAGTTTCGTGTCCCCAGATACAGCCAAGGACCCTTAAACTTCATTTTGCTATATTAAAGATTATCTGTAGGATACTAGGCATGATACAAACAATGCAAGACATACATGTTGAAATTAAATCCAGGATTGCCAATGCAAAGCAGCATCCAAAAAACAGAAGACTGTTTTCAGCAGCAGTTTCGACAAAAATTTAAGGAAGAAACTGGCGAAATGCTACATTTGAAGCATAGCTTTATTTGATGTTGTAACTTGAACACTTCCGCAAGATAAGAAATATCTTGAAAAAGTTTTTATATGGTGATGCAGAAGGACAAAAAAGATCAGTTATTCCGATCCTGTACAAACTAAAGTCATAGGGCTAAAATCCCTCTGTTCAAAATGTCGCTGTGAAATTCATCTTCCTTACAGTACCAATCACGCACACGATTAATTCTATAAATACATTTATCTTCATTTTTAATGCCTGTGCCATTTCACCCTGACTATTAAGCTTAAACTGACACAAAGTTTCACTATATAAAATACATAAGAAGGAAAGAAATATTTGCCTCTGTGCATCACTTCGGCCATCATATAATCTCTTTTGCATTAGACAGAGAACATTGCGAAAATCGTGTTCTAAATAAGTACATAATATTTTTAATTTGTCAGTATTAAAATGATATGTCATTTTAGGCGGGCCTTTCCTATTACATAGAGTCAAGGAGAAAAAGGGCATCTTAGAAACTGCACAACGAAGGAAGGCTAAGTGGATAGATGACGTCGTGCATGAGAACTGCCTTCTAAAACAGGCTATTGAAGGACAGAGGGAAGACGGAGACATAAGCTTGTGCTTTATGACCATAACAGAGGATAAATTGGAAGAGGAAGCGCTAGATCGCACACTTTGGAGTACTCGCTCTGGAAGAGGCTATGGGCCTGTCCTAAGACAGACTGCATGATGATGATGATGACACATAAGCTGCCTGACTATCCCTGACTGAATACGCTTCAATCATTTGTGCTGTCCAAGAAATTGCTTGTTTTTTTTATCCTAAAGTTTATAATTTATCATTACGCATTTTAACGATACTTCGAAATATAGAAGTTGTAACTAATTTCACGGGAAGAATTTTGTAATACATTTTCGTGACTTCCATCGCCTCTTCAATCGAATTATTGGACTAACTGAAATAAGCCACTGAGCGAGCCCCACTTTTTTTATTGACGGCGGGGGGTGTTCAATTAGAACCTCCACCGGAATCTTCATATTTTCCGTGGTTTCTGTCAGTTCTTCGATGCAAATGCGTGCGCACTACCTCGAAGAGACCAAGACTGCTTCGTTTGAAATGCTTTCCTATTCACCATTCACAATTAGTCTTACCATCGACACAAGACTATAGTCGGAGTCTGACGGCGTCCTAAAATAAACTATAAATAAGATCATACAAATTGTTAAGCCTGAAAACCTTTCACACTTTAAGTGTCATTAGCTGTAGTTTTAGGTGAGCCTTCACGTAAAATATGCATTTTCGTGTTCAAGGACGAAAATTATCCGAAGTACTTTCAGACAAGTTTACTTGATTCCTTCTTGCACTGTGTCTGCGCTGGATGTCCTATCTCGAACACAAGTTCGAATCCTGGTTAGATTACCCACACAATAGCTATTATAATACCTGTGACTCGTACAACAATCTTATCTGATGACATTTATCTGGCTTATTTACACAGATCATCATACCTAGTACATATGCTCATTTCCGAGTTAATTCATCATTTCATTTTCAAATTCTCTTACCACAAAAGCTTCGACTGTGTTATCGGTGTTCATTTGTGTACCCCCAAACCCCACATTAGTTAATAGCATCATTGGCTACTACAATTAATGCAGGTGTGTTTGTCCTTCCTGAGTTTGTTATCTGTGACTGTTACAGGGTTATCTAATTGAAAGTATTCCCAGTGCGCTTTGTACGTTGAAGCAGCTGCCAGTTATGTGGCAACAGTTGAGGTAAACCGAAACAATGCTAGGACAAGCTTGTACCCGCTTCAGAGCTTATAGTCCAAAATTTAATTTCCTGAATCATAACAATGATTAGTGATAGTTTGTTATCTGTTATTTCTGTAGAATAAATATGTACTGTGTTACAAAAAAAAAGTGAATGATTGTTATCTGAAATGGAAGGGTGAAATATACGAACAACAAAATCGTGTTGCGTCTAGAGAGACTAAAAATCAGAAAGTGACTACATATATAGGGGTAAAACGTGGGGCTGTGCAGTGTTGTCTAGAATTTAAATAAGTCAGAACAACATGCCATATTACTACTTGCACCAAGGGAATGAAGTATGTGGTGTATTTTTTTCCCCGTTGAACGTTTAATTGTGGATATTAGAAAATAAAATCTGCCCGTATGTTTCAGATATACAAATAAGTATTTTTTTATTTAAACATGTTTCAGTTATAATGAATAGTATTAAATCAGCTAACTATCAAGTTAGTCTTGTCTGTAGAGTCCAGTGTCTGTATTTTCACTGCAGTTAAATATAGTGATTCATTTCTGAGATTAATAAGCATGCACTTCAGCAACAGAAAATACTCCCAATCATTATTAAATTACGTAAATTGTAAGTAAAGTATTGATGCCAGTTCTCTTTTGCGTCCAAAGGGTATGAAATACTTTTGACGTGCATAGGTCCGTGCATCGTAATATGATTTCCATAGTAAAACCAAATAGATGCACCAGTGTATCAAATTTATTTATTTTAGAATGACACTCTACATGTTTCGGACGGTCTTTCCGTCCATCATCAGGAGTTCAAGATGGTACATACAGCAACAGGCATTTTTCACACAGATACTGCTGTCAGCTTGCTAGTAAGCATATAGCCTGTTGCTGTATGTACAGTCTTGAACTCCTGATGGTGGACGGAAATACCGCCCGAAACATGTAGTGTGTCATTCTAAATTAAATAAATTTGATAGACTGGTGCATCTGGTTGCTTTTACTTTAGAAATGGTATGAAATGCATTTGTCTCAACTGTTATGTCACTGCACACAGGAACATTGAAACTTAAAGAATTGTACTGCAGTTAACATCGAATACAATAGCCGTGAGAAGAGTCCGTGACCTTACCGGATTTGCTGTAACCGTAATGTTACAGGAAACGGAACTTTTTTATGTTTAGAAAAAAATGCGTCATAAGGATTTGTCTTGTCTAATCAACGCTGAAAATGTTATGTTGCAAATATTCTATACCTGTCATCACATTCCTCAATGCAAAACTTACTTTTTCGACAGATGTTCGTGAAATATATCCACGAACTCAAAAATTAAATCAATAGTTCTCTCATCATCCACATTATTTATTTCTTCTTCATATCTTCTTGTGCTAAGAGCTAGGCTTTTTGAAGTCTTTCGGGTTTTTTTCCATCTGTTTTGTGGTTTACCTGAGTCTCTCATTCCTGAAACTTTTTAATAGACGATGATTTTCAGGTATCTTTTCGATGTATTATCTCCAGTTACGTTTATTTTACCTAACTTCACCTAAATCTAAAAATTTATTTAATTTGTGTCATGTTTTCATTTCTTATGTCATAATGTTAGGTACGTCTCTCAACTCACCTCAGGAATTTAATTACTGTTGTATCTGTGTGACTTTCATTTCCCTAATGACCCCCGATGCCGTTTGCTTTACCTAAAAGTCGTCCATTACGACTAGATCGGTTTTTACTCCAAATTATGTTTTTAATAATAGTTCTACTTACTATTAAAATAATTAATAGATTCGAATGTAATGTACTGCCTTAGACCGGACAGAAAGCATGTTTACAGACAAGCGACTTTTCATCTACTGGCAATTATGCTTCTTATTCCTTCTCCTCGTGTTTGCAGTCCTGTAAATGCAATATTCATATTGCTTATTGGTAAAAAATATAAGAAATATATTACTCATCTCTGGAACGAAATTCTTCTTTCGGATCCGTTTTTAAAATTTAAAAGTATCGGAAAAATTGTAGAGTGGCTGTGAAAGTGACATGAAATGTATCAAATATTAATAAACGAATGAATTATTTTAATGGTGTTAGCGATTAAATCACTCACAACGTTCTTTGTTATGTTCCAGATGAACCGTCCTATCCAAGTGAAACCAGCGGACAGTGAAAACCGCGGAGGTGAGCCAAGTGTTCTATTGGAATTCTTATAAATTACAAGAGCCTAATAACTTCATACGGTAAATATGAGGTAGTTCTGTTTTTATTGTTGTTATCAAAAGTTCTTCGACATTTGTACGTTTGGTGATACTTTAGGGTTATATTCCACACTAATACTGCATTTCTGCAATTGGATGTATCCCCTGCTACGCACAGTTACAAAAACAATTTTGGGAACAGAGCGTGGGCATCGAAGAAAAAAGACTTCTGGAGTAATATACTAATCGCTGGAGTATGCCACTCACTGCAGTTCTTAGGGTATTAAAGTGATCAGAATAACTCTGATTGTAATCGGAAAACAACATGATGTTAAAATTAGGTTTTCGGTAAACAGTATAACCCACCAAGTGCACAGCAGGAGACGCTTCAATGTCAGAAATGTCATAATAATAATAATAACCAGCAGGGTTTAACATTTTAACGTAATTTAGCTTCTAACTTTGGCTATAGGACACAGAAGCAGGGCTCGAAATTTATTGGCTTCGAAGTGGTGACGCAAATTTTTGTTTAAGAACCTGTAGCACAATTTTCTAAAGGCCAACTCTGCAGTAGTGATAGTTTCAGCGTATCTTCATATTTTGGTTTTTTATTGGCCATGTATCAACATATAATTGCATCAACTAATTACAACCTGCCGTGTGCTGAACCTTTGTCTTGTCATTTCTGCACTGGTTGATAATTTCAAGCCCTGTGTCTTGCAGATTACTGCGTTTACTTTGGTTCTGCATAAGTAATAATGATTTACTTTTTACGTTTAATGTGTAGGAGTGCTGAATCTGAACCGGCTATGTGGGCCTAATTCATAAACGCTACAGAAGTATCAGTAGACGAAGAATTGTGTGAATACCTTGTGCCCTGTAACAATATCTTAAAATAAAAGATACAAGTCTCACGGTTATATCTTACAGAGATGGTTTCAAAGTTATTTCATAGCTCAAATTGCCTAACTTACTTAGAATTATATTTATGCATTTTTGTCTTTCAGAAACGTGTTAATATATATTAATGACTGTATTCTAACAAAATATGAATTCAGTAACAGGTGTCTGGTACAAATTGCATGTCGATTGATTCTAGTGTAAATTGACTGAGTTTTAAGCACGATATGAAAAATATGGATATGGAAATATATTCATGAGTAGGACGCTCAGGAGAGGTGAATGAAAATGGGAAACGCTTCTTTCAGAGAGTATGGAAGATTTACTGTTCTAAATATTTTAGACTAACTTCTAACAAGTTTGCGGCTGAACACCTTTAACTTTGAAAATATAAAATTGATTCATTTTAATTAATCACGATTAACCATTCTAATAGAACAACTGAAAGAGGAATGTTAGTCATTATTTTCACTAGTAGATGGAGTGACAACATATATGCAACTGTGCTATAAAACATACATTTCAGTACAATGTACGCCTAGATTTATACGGACTACCTCCAAGCCACCAATTTTTCAGTGGGTCTATTTAAAGAAAAAAGCTATAAAGCAATATACACTCGTAGATCATGTCAGGGGCAGACAAACTCCGGACTCACCTCGCCGTTATATCTTCATATGAATTGTATCCCTTAATTTTAATATAATGTAATAGTTCTTTTTAGAAAGCGAAATTTCAGAATCTCTGCAGCCAGATTCTTTAAATGCAGAGTCAGTATCTTGACGCGCGTCAGATTTGTCGAGGCAAATGGTACATTGTACCTGGCCATAAGGCGACAGGGTAGAAACTGCTTTCATGGTCGGCCATACATACAGTGAAGTTCTTATATGAAAAGTTCAATTTGTGGCTCAAAACTGGGTTTATGTTAACCTTATCCCCTCGAATGATTTCACTTTCCCGTGTTTAAACACAACTTACCGCACTATAGCAAATTTTTAAATTATATATGCCCTTAACTGACTCTGTGGTAGTGACATTTCTACACAGCTAATGTCGAAATCATACCTTCAGTACCACCCTCAACCATTTCCGGCCATCGTTCATCCTCGTCACATAACTCTTATACGGTACACTCTTCTGTCTCCTCGGTTTACCAAAATTGAATGTAAAACAAAATGTATTGTTTGGTGCGGAAGTTCACTCATTAAGTATTTCCGCCCAAGGGAATTTCTCCTGAACGATCTGTACCAATTCCACCCCTCCCTTAAAAAAGGTAAAGGTAAATCAGTCCCATTACAGGCCCTAGGTGCCCAGAGGGTTCTAGGAAGTTAAGGTTTCTAGATTGCATGACAATGACCCAGGATGGTGGTAAGGGTGTCAGCCTTACGCACCGGCCACTATTTACCCCCAGGAAATACTCCTGGTACTCATTTCTATTGAGGCTGAGTCGACCCCAGGGCCATAGTGCGATCGGAAGGATTATGTCAATGAAAACTTCCAGTGGCACCATCTGGAATCGAACCAGCAACCTTCCGATTTGTAGCACAGTACCTTAACCAGTGTGTTACCGCGGTCCCACACAGTACCTTAACCAGTGTGTTACCGCGGTCCTACACAGTACCTTAACCACTGTGCTACCGCGGTCCCACACAGTACCTTAACCAGTGTGTTACCGCGGTCCCACACAGTACCTTAACCAGTGTGTTACCGCGGTCCCACCCCTCCCTAAACCTAGCTAATTGTCCAACCCTTCTCAACGTAGTTTCATAGGTTTCGATATCGTAACTGCAATAGGTGGAGAATTTCCACATTACGCAACATCGCAAATCTTCTACTTTTTTCTTACTTTCGCGCGTTTATGCTCCTCTCTCTGTGACGGTAATTGTAAATTACATTTATCCCTCAGTGTAAGACGCCGTATTTAAAACACACACAAAAGTTTAAATGCTCCTTATAAAAATTCCTTAACGTACAGAGTTTTATGATGAAGGCTTGTTCAGCTTGTGGTCAACACCCAAGCATGAGGACCATCCTTTACCGTGTGTCTGAATTTTCTTTAATTTCTAGAGGGTCTATTTTCGCCCGTTAATCGGAAGGTACCAATGACATAGGGTATGCCTTCCGCGGCGCTGCGAACCGTAGTGCCCTAGGGCCTCCTCTTTTCTGGATTTACGCCATTTTTATAGATATCTAGAAGGATCGACCTTTTAGAGTCTCCGCCTGCACAGGACAATATAAACAAGGACCAGAAACACGTTATCCATGTCTCGTGTAGGGTTGAAACAGACGATAACAACATTCCGGTCAGCCGATGTGAACGGCTCATGAAATACCAGAAACATATTACTGTGTTTGGTTTGGCCTGTTGTCTGTACGGGAGTAGAGTCGAGCGTCAAGAGAGGAGTCAGCATTCCTGCCAATTCAAGATAAAAATTTTATTTGCTTTTATGATCATTTTCCTCTAACACCAGAGCACGCTACATACCTGTGCGACTTCACACACATCAGTTAACGATCTGAAATTCAATACAAAACCTGTAGTGCCATAACGTCGGGCATATAAGAGACTTCTGTGAGACGCTACTCTCTGGGGGAGGGGGGGGGAGTTTGATAAGAAGTATGATTTTAAATTACTGTTTATAACTTTCTGACCCACTTTTGTTTCTACTGTAGTCTGTTAAGATTATGAAGAGGGATAACTTAATAACTTAAATTATTGCATTTGTCAGTTATAATTTCAACATTATGTTTCTGCAGAAGCACTTAGTGCAGACCTGTGCAGACAAAAATGATTATAAACACGATGCGATTTCTTAATGACAAAATATTGATTTTAAGTAGGTTTGGAGCGAAGAATAAGCAGGAATATAACAAGGATTTTATTTGTGAGATAGAGAAACATAGCATAGCGTAACGTAACATAAAACTACATAACACACGCCAAGTACGGTGTTTGTGACGTCACCTGTATGAATGTAGGAACGACAGATTTGTCTGTTCATTTTGTATCAGCACAAAAATAAACTTGTATTCAAAGGGCGTAGAAGTTAGTTATTGAGAAGCTTATAGTCGCCGAGTTAACTCAAAGATTCCCCTCCCTTTATGGAATCCAAAAATCCATAAAGATTCTGTCTTCTGGTACGTGACGCTATTATTTGTATAAAGACGTTTCAGAATGACCTTACTTCACCCATCATAGGGTAAATCCTTAAGAGAATCCTGTTTGACAGACTACACGGCGTCACTTACTAGAAGACAGCCGCCTTTACTGTCACCGCAGTGAGAAACTCGTCTCACGTTAAATAGTTCGTTCACAGTCTCCCACCAACGGAACCAGTGCTGAGCCAACTTAATTTAATTCAATTTCTCCCCCCCCCCCCCCATTTATTTTAAATACCTGTCGATATTGTCTGCTCATCGAGACTAGGTTTCCGAAAAGTTGTATTCACGTAACATTTTCAATCAAAATTTATATACATTTTTCTTTTTATTATACGTCCTACTTTTTCCGACATTCTCATTTTTCTGCATTTCATCACCCCCATTAATATTTGTTGAAGTGTGCATATTGCAGAGCTCCACATTAAGTAGTTTTCTCCATTCTGCTCTTACTTTTCCAAACCAAACCGATTCATTCGTGTGTGGACAAAGATCCAGTACGAAGAGGCCTACTGCAAATCAGGCATTGGTGTCCTTCAGTCACTACTAACATAAATATACTGTCTTTCGTCAGTCAGCTCAAACCATGTTCAGACTCACTAACATGAATCTGCTCTTGTTAATCAGCAAATACAGGCCGTGTTCAATTGCAACTAAAACAAATTTACTCAATTTCTCATCAAGTCCAGATTATCTTCAGTCATTATTAAAAAAAAATACCCTCTTCATCGGTAAGCCCAGACTTTCTTCATTCATCGAGTATGCCGGTCAAGTGACCTGCACTTCAGCTTCTTACATTGGAATTCCCGCTGTCAGTTCCCGGTTCTGAGGACTTGTGCTCTAACCGGAGCTTTCTATTGTATTTCTCCTTCTATTTACCCAGATACTGAGATTCTTTTCAGTTCATATCACGGCAGTTCTTTTCTGTGGGGCTACAGCCCAACTTGGGCCCAGGTCGCCTCGTTGTTGAGGTTTCTAGATCACACACAGACGTACACAAACACACACACACACACACGCACAACAGGTAAGACTCCTCTAAACGAGCGATAATCTCGACGGAGAGGTCGCTACCTCCACAACGCACAACAAACACAATAGACGAACAGCCATGCCCTTACCGGGGTTCTAACCCGCGATCCCAGCAGTCGAGCGGCAGGCCACGACAATTCCGTTCCGAATATTCGCTCACTTCCCTTCGTATCGACGGTGGGTAAATTTTTTATATTTGTAGTCCAGCAAGTGCCGAAAAACAGACAGAAGAACAAGGAACTTTACAGAAAACATTGTCAGTACAATGGATTGACAGCATTTCATGAGCTCCCATCCCGCTGCATATGTTTCTCTGAACCAAACACATGCACAACTCACGCGTTTATTATTGCTGCTTTTAATCCTGCTGACTAACTGCGCCATTTCTCTTCATTTTCTTCGCGTAATTTATGTGGAAGTATAATAATGTGTTTGTAACGTCACTATAGTACATTGGCGTTGTAAAAAGAGATATATATTGTAAAAACAGGTGGTGTATATGTAAACACGCACGCAAAAGTTAACTGAAAATAAAAGTAGATATCAACACGGAAATTGCTAGCAAGCTCGCGACTGATGGGTGATAATGTAGATTTCTGATAAGCTGCTATATTATTCCGTGCACAGTACGAATACCCAGCAGGGATGAACAGAACGTGTTGAATTTTAGATTATCTTTGTTAATGGCAGTACCGCTATGCTGTTACAGAGCTCCGATGAACGTATACAAACATGGGTTTCCATCTGTCTTTGAGGTACGCGTGAATGTTCGAAGATATTAGATTCTTAATACTAGTAACTGGGAATATTTCTGTGTCCGCCATAATGCAGACGAGTGGTTGTAGACTGGGCATTTAGTAAGTCATAAATGTTATAAATATCAAAGCTAGAGCTTATTTTCATTGCATAATATTTACATGTAACTTGTTTATTAATCATATCAAAATCTCATAAACATTGCATCAGCGTGTTACAAATTATTACTGAAATATATATGTATATATATATATATATGTGTGTATATATACATGTGTATAATTGTTTTATGCACAGCGATTTTAATTCCCGTTATTTTTTTACGTGACAGTTATTAGACTCTTAATTCAGCTCAAAATCCGACAAATCTGGGAAACTAATTGCATTACAAATTGCATGTTTCCGAAGCGCAGTTTTACATTTTAAATCACGATTGTAATGAGTGCGCGTGACTTTGCAATTGTTTCTTACAGGCTCTCTACACAAACTGCCGCGTACTTTTCAACATATCAAATAAAAAGTGTTATAGAAAGTAGAAACTGTATGCTTTAATGAGTACTTACCGGAATGGAGAAGAAACAGTTGAGCATCGAGTACAACATTACGCACCAGATGGCAACACTCCAGTGGGTGGATTAATGCTTCGTTTGCTGTAAAAATACAGATCAGAGGGGAAAGGCTATCGAGTAGTGCGTGGCAATAATAAACAGTAATTGACGTTAATCGATAATAAACAACAGTGTTCGATAGTAATACATCGATTGCTGAATATTGCGTGGTTGTAATAGTTGACAGTAATTTATTTATCTTTTACATAGTCGTATATTTGTCGCATGTAGTAGCGGGAAATACTATTCGATGTTAGCTCGATCGAAGACAGGGTAGGTAACTAGTCATCTACGCTATAGAGTCACTGTCTGTGCCCAGCAACTGCGGTTTTATTTCCTATCGTCTTGTTTATCGTATTTACGCAACCTGCCTAAAAACGGCCCTCGCGTGAGGCAAAATAGAGGCAGGATGTTAAGGAAATATAGTTGTCGCATAAAATAAGGACGCTGATGTGTGTGTAAATGTATGTTGTCTGTCTGTCTGTTTCTGACGGTCGTAACTCATCAGAATGTAATAGCAAGAGGTCAAAATTTTGCAAGATTATTTTGAGTTGTGCCGTTCCAAATGTAATCAAAACTGTGGTCATTGTACTTCAGTCGGATTTCAGCGTCATCGTGCTGGAAACATCTATGAAATGTCTCTTAAGGAGTTCCGAAATTGATGGCGTGAATATTGACTGAAATTATAACCTAATGTTTTGTCTCGAGAGTTATGATTTGAAGAACGGTGTAATTTAAGGTTTATCTATAGGAATCATAGATAGAGACGCGAAATGTCAACGGTTGTCGCTGAAAGTTCAAAGGTTTGAACAATAATATGTTACAAAATTCGTTCTTCAGAACTTATCTTACCATACGATTAAAAATTACACATTTACTTCTGTGTGCAAGGTTGTATAAAATAGTACGAAACTACTCCAATTCATATTCAACACCGTTTCATTGTACGCCCCTGAATACTGTTAGTCTGGAAACTGTAAACATTCCTGAAATTTTGCTTTTGTGATGCAAAAACCTGCCTTTACAATTTTTTACGATTAATTGCTACTATGCACGGATAGCAAGAAAAATCGTCTCGTATAATGGAAATGCATTCATATACGTCTGAAGTGATGATCATGCCCGTACTAAATGCGCTGCCGCAGGCCATTAGCAGAATTAAGAGTCGGCCGGAAGTGTCAGACAGTGGCCAAGTAACACAGCAGGAACAATCAGCACATCAACCGTCAGCACAGGAGCTAAAGACCGCTGCAGTGCATGGCGAGCGTTTCAAAGTTCTTTGAAGACAAGAGTTGCTTGTCTGCAGGGCTTAATCACATAACCATCTCAATGGAACAGACCCTTCTATAGAATCTAATGTCAGTGTATCCCCGCCTATAACGGAAACCGAAGTTTGATTACGGTCTTTACAGGAATTACATACATATCCTTCCATCCCCTCCCCATTGCTGGAATACCCGGTCTTATCCCACGTCTTTTGTCTTTAAGATCTCCTGTAATATCATTTTTCCATCAACCCCCCTACTCCAGACTAGGTATTCGTTTCAAGTTTTCCAACTACATTTTATGTTTCTTATATTACACATGTCGGTCCCAGTGGCAGCACGGTCTGAGGCGTGGTTCTGCGGCAAATCGTCTACTGGAATTGTGGGTTCGAATCTCACCGAGGACATGGATGTTTGTCTGCTGTGAGTGTTTTATATTGTCAGGTAGAGGTCTCTGCGACTGGCTGATCACTCGTCTAGAGGAGTCCTACCGACGGTGGTTCGTCGTTGTGTGTGATTTAAAACCTCAAGAATGAGGATGCCATGGCCCGCGTTGGGCCGCAGCGCCACAAGGGGGAAAAAATATTATCCATACCTTCTGCACGCCGAACCATCTTAGCCTCCTTCGCATGATACGTTTGTAATATTCAATGAAGACTGAAATTGATGAAGCCCCTCATTCCTCTTTTCTCATTTCTCTACTTTTCTTCTGTCTTAAATTCACATTTTTGCCTCATCACCCCATTCTCATATAACCTGGAATTACATACTTTGTTCAAGATGAAAAATGTAGATTTGCACCAGTCTCAGACGAAAATTAACGTTACGGGTTACCATACATTCCTAATTACTTTTTAAGGTAGTAAGTGATAAATAAATAAAATTCAATCGGTAATTACACAGTTACCTATTTTATTGTTTGAGAATCTGACACGAACTAAGTTTGCGTAGAGTATAATTCCAGAACTAAACAATCCACGCCTGCTGCTAAAATCACCTGTTTCCAGCAGTGAAACAAAATATTTGTGGTGAGGCATTTAAAGTTAATTGCGAAAATAAACATTGCAACACGACAGCTTATATCAGAGATACGGACTTTTGTCAACAAGGAATACAGAAGCTCCTCCCATGACATGGCAAGTGACACAATTTTAGCGCGGAATATGTGGAAAATTAGCGCAATAGCGGGTTATTTGGATTGAGATATTCTAATTACAACTGAAAAAATTCCAAAATATATATATTGCGAAGGAAGTTTCTACCCGACCCAGTATTATCTCAAGAGTCTACATAAACGCGGCACTTAAACTACCTTTCCTGCATGTTGAAATAAAACCTTTAGTTAAAAATGTAATTCGATCAATATTTTATATATATATATATATATATATATATATATATATATTTGTGTGTTTTGGAGGGGGTGTGCATATCTGTGAAATGTAGTATCCAGTGCTAAGAATATAACACGGATTCAGTCTGAGTATGAGAACACAGTAAAAGAAAATATTTCGGCAAAAGAAAATGTTTGGGTCTGAGCAGTTGAAGTGCCAGGTGCGCTCCTCTGATACGCACACACTTACCTAGTATTAGTAGGATAGTGAAATACGTCTAAGAGTGTGTGATTTGTTTGTGGTGTAGCTAAATTTGAGGATGTAAGGAATGTGTGCAGAAATTTGGAAAGCATCAGCCTGTAAAACAGAGAAAGAGGAAGGTCTGGACCACCACCCTGAAACAGAAGTATAGACAGTCAAAATAATCTTTGTTTGGGGGTACAAAATTTGTATTTGAACAGAAACCACTAGTTTCGAATCGAATGACATTAAAAAGAATTTTTATATTGTTATCTTGGAGTTTGTTTAAACAGTTAATGTGTATTAAATGTGGACAAAATGTGTCATGCAGGAATCACATCGAGGGAGATTCAGAAAAATAGACCCGACTTGATATCTGTAATTCCACCATGCTTGCAAGGTATTTGTCTGTTTCCTTTTTCACAGTCAATAGTGCCTATATTGAAGCAACATTTTTTGATAATTATTTTGGTTTTGACTTTTCGTCAACAGATTTACATCCATATCCCGTGTTGATTTCCATTTATGAACGCAGTGTAGTGTAGGTTTATATAATTAAACGCTAACCCCATCCAGTGATGTAACCTTAATCATGCATTGCGTAACATTAGTAATACTCTATGTCACACGTACTCGTATTTGTCTGCTTCCATAGTGCGTACTAAAATTCCCTAAGGCCTGTACAGTATCTTCTCCCGTAATTTAAAATTTCTGACGTATGTTCTTTCTGTTTTGTTTCTAGTTTTGTTAATCATCCACGTTTCTGTGGGGTTAATATTTTCTTATTCATATGGAAATGTTACACACCACGAACGTCCCCTTTTCTTTTTTCGCAGGAAAGAGGCAAGTTGTGGGCGTAATATAAATGTGACTAAATGCCGGAACAGAGCCTAAAGCATTCTGATTGCTTCTTTTGTTTCACGGATCTGAGTATTTATGTTTAATTTTCCACACGTTTTCATTTATCACAGAAATGAGGAGAAAATTTTATGTTATGATTTAACCAAGCAGTTGTATGGTAAGGAGGATAATAATAATGTTGTAATTTAAACATTTTCATGTATTACGTACTTTAACACACAGCGAAAACTTGAATTCAAATCAATTCCTATGTGAACATAGTCAGTATGTACGGTATAAAAATAATTTCAGGAATACATCTTGAATGTTAGATTTCCAAGCTAGATGTTTTCTGATTTATGTATTAAAAATTCAAAAAAATATTCGAAAAATAAAACACTATTTTAAGCATTTCAATCTTTCAAGTCCTAGAATTATCCGACCCGGGCTTTCATTCACTAAATTTCAAGGAATTCAGTGCCAGATGCAAGTTGGAGAGGATTTAAGCAAGACGTAATTGACTAAAGCTAAATAGAGTGTAAAAAATCACAACTTTCGAAGTATGTATTCGAAGTAAAAATGATTTAAGGGTGACATATTAGATTCACACATCTGTGACTATCGGTACTGTATATTGAAGTTAGAGGCACAAGATTCCACCAAAACCAGGCAAAATTCTACCAGATTATACGGAGTCATATCCCAACTTAATAGGTAAAATATTTCAAGTAACTCTCTCAGAGTTACACGAATTCACAGAATCACTGCTTCCAAGCACATAAAGTTTCTATTCGTCACTGCTTTCAACACTATAAAATACCTCTGTCTCGTATTTCGTGCAAGATGTCCAGCACACAAGACACATTTTATGAACCTCTCCCACTTAAACTTCTATTTTCACACCCGTTCATGTCTGCAATATGATAAAACGAATAGTTCCGAAAAAGTGAAAGGGTTATGTGTGATTTATTTATCTCATTCTCAGAACTCAAAAAAAAAAAAAAAGGAACTCGTCTCTCTGTATTGGTACAGCTACGAAAACTTTTCGAAGGCTTCAGACAATAGAAACAAGAAAATAACTGACACTTCTGTTACTGCCATACCGAAATATTTTGTCATATTTGTCGTGTATCAGTACAATTCAGCTGAAATGTGTTCTTTGTGATTACGATGTCACAAGGCCGTGTCCAGAGTGACTTCGCTTTGTTGCGCTGGCGTAGTGAGGTTCACAACAGATATAGCAACAACATGTGTAAATAGTAACAAGGGGGAAAAGTAAATATAATACACATAAGGCGTAATGTTGTTTTAATAAGCACGTATGAATCATAGACCATTGCAGTTGAGTCATACTCTCGTATTACAGGACTCGGCTTTCAGAGTCATTACACGAAAATCGCTACAGGGAAACAGCTATATGTGAGCTGCGTAACTTTTGTGTGTCTACTGCCGTCTACAGTAAGGCTTCCCACACATTTTTGCCGACGGACCTTTTTTGGCTTCGAAAAAAGAACCACGGATTTTCACGTACTGGTCACGTAAATATGGTGTCCAAAATTATAATTTTTTATCTCGGAACTGACATTACGTTGGTACTAATACATACGTACATACATACATACACACATACGTACATACACACACATACATACATAACATACATACATACACACACACA
>Ga0131853_10005882_pt1 | contig 22151 bp, 23 predicted proteins | sample TergutLab28metaG_FD_92764 | JGI IMG/M metagenome (GOLD analysis project Ga0131853, IMG submission 92764) | Labiotermes labralis P1 segment gut microbial communities from Petit-Saut dam, French Guiana - Lab288 P1 (version 2) (version 2) | ecosystem: Host-associated > Arthropoda: Insects >... | reverse complement strand
TGTGTGTGTGTGTGTGTGTGTATATATATATATATACACACACACATACATACGTATGTACGTATGTATGCATGTATTTATGTATGTATGTACGTATGTATGTATGCATGCAGGAACGTATGCATGAATGTATATATGTATGTATGTATGTATGTATGTATGTGTGTCCTCATGGAACAACTCCGGCCCATTCGACGGATTTCCATGAAATTTGACATTAAAGGCTTTTTTCCGAGAGTCTGTCCAGAAAACCCAAATATCATTAAAATCTGAAAAGAATGGCGCGTACCTTACACGAAGACCCACATAAGTTTATGACATCTCGCTTAATTTCTCTTGCTATCAGAAGTATTTCAAAGATGACGACGAAATCAAAACACACATTTTTACAACCAATAACTTTTGCACCTAAACGTGCCGTTTATGGGATCGTAAGGACAAATATTGTGGAGCCAGAGAGGCCACAGAAGACAGTACGGCACATGCGCTTTGCATGCTGGATACCTAACTCTACAAACCCACACTCAGAATGTGTAATACATATGCTTTTCCACTGCAACAACTGTTGCACGGACACGCCTCAATGTTACGTTACACGTACACTGCCTGTCAACACTGTTAACTGTTCACGGAGATTGACGTACTACTCGTATTGTGACAACTTTTATCATTTCACTGGTTCAGAGAATACCAATCATACATAAACGAAACACGATAATGGGGAAGGTAAAACCATCAAGGTAAAAAATATATATTTCCCAGAATAAGAAAGCCGTAGTTTATGATTTCCGCCACGTGACTGTTGAGGAACCAGGTCTTCCGGGATATTGCGCCGTGTGGTTGGGTAATTGTTAGGCCTACTTGACGTTTCGGAGAAACGCACAGCCTTCTTCAGCGTTGTGAATCAATTTGCGTACTCATGACCGTGCACGGATAAGAGCGTAATTGTAACTGGCCTACGTTCTAACACAAGCACCAGTGTTTTCTAATCCAGTGTATCTCAACCGCCGGGCCGCGGCCCTGGCACCAATTATACCGGGTCGCGAGAGATTCTCCTGCAATTGATAACTAATTTAAATGTAATTGCATATTTGTCAACATGCCCCACCGTACACATAATTGTACTAATGCTCTTTATGATTATGCCATAATTAATTATTAATACTTATGTTAGTTTATTGAATGAACTTAAAAAAATTGGAAAGGTACTGACGAGTAAATCCATTGGGACCGGGCCCTTGTCTTATGAAAAAAGAATTTACCGGGCCGCGGTCTCACAAAGGTTGAGAAACACTATTGTAAAGCGCATCTATAAAATCTGGCGAATAACAACCGAAATGATTCTATAGTACAGTGTATGAAAGAACACCACGTTGTCACCGTGCTGAAATAAGCAACACTGTACGAAGGGGTGCGAAAGTGCAGTAGGTACGTCAGCCCCCTCCCACTGTACATGGGGTATGCAACAACAAACAGTTTTTATCAATAAAATCTGGATGCTACAACGAACGTAGAGGAATACTATCGGCCGACGTGGCACGCGCGTGCACATGACGTGTCGGGCCTTCCCGCTTTGATTAGAGCGTCAGTCATCTTCTTTGTTATCGTTTGTACGGCTCAGTTATCAGTTAGTTCCGTTATCATTATTCAAAAAGGTGGACAAACGCCCTCAAACTGATGAACCTCCCACGGGATAGTCATCCAAGATGAGTTGAAACAATGACTCATCTCCCTCCACCATCGCGTGATTTTTTTATCATTTTTATTAGGGAAAGTTTGTTCGTAGTTTTCACTAAATAAAAATTATTTATGCTTTCAGAATTTACATGTACAGTGTATGAAAGTTAAATAAATTTTACATTATTTTTACACTTACATTTTTTATTTTCTATTATATTTTTCCTGTTTAAATGGTTGTGTTGGATGGTAACTTTGCCAGGCTGTGGGACTGGAATGGATTACCCCTAAATACATATACGAGTATTTCAATGTATGCTAGAACGAACGAGGTTCTAGAACCAATTACATTCGTTCTAGCAAACCCCACTGTATTTCATTGATGAGAATAGTTCCCGCTTCTGCCGACAAACAACACCGACTTCACGGTGGCCCGGAATGCAGCCCAGTCGATAAAATGCGCGTCTAACTGGCCGACAGCAATAAGGCGTCCATGAAATTCCCACATTTAACACTTTAAATGCCGAATTAAATCCCATCTGCCGGCATTATTAAGAGCTCATCATATTCTCCACGTTAGCAGGATAAGGGTTAATGGAACCTGCAGGTTAAACCTCCGCATTAACCACAGCCCACCTATGGGAGCTCTTCAAGTCAAAGCCAACTAAATCCTACGATCCCATCTGCCTCCCAAGCGGTTTCACTGCTTCCCTTCTAAAACGGTAAGGGTATTTCCCATGTCCCAATGCGTGCCACCTATAACGCAACCTAATCCTCCTCTATGCCACAACTGTACAAGGGGGTGCTGATAAGTCCTTAGCCCGACCTACTTACCGATGTCGTAGGACGGAATCGATAGTGTCGTTGGAAAGAGGGGTCTGTTCGTGTGGCGAATTGCTGGTATTTTCTTGTTACAGAGGCTGAAAAGGAAGCATGTCAGGCGACGCGCGCGATTTCAACAACACGGAGACGCGAGCTGTCTTCAAGTATTTTCCTGCAAGGCAAGGCGCCGAAGGAAATTCACGACATTCTGACACAAACAATGACATATGCTAGAAAACACAAGGCAATATAATTGTAATGATTCTCGTTATGCAACTCCGTTCGTCATGTTACTTCCTGTCTTAACAACGAGTACCATGATACCGTGTGATTTATATGCCATGGGTGAACAAATCCCGTGACCGATGTGGCGGTGGCAAATAATTTTTTTTGCGGTAGCGCCTAATGTCTGTAAATCCTCAGTATGGAATTTACCTCGTGTAACCCTTATGGCGCCTAACATTCCGAGGTGGCTCCTAGAATTTTTGTAAAAATCTGTTCACCCCTTTCTTATGTAACAATGTAATAAAACACAAGCCGCCCTTAAACAATGTGGTTAGTGTTACATGCGGTTCATGTTTTACTACACCATTCCAAAGTCCCCCCCCAGCGGCCCGTTCTCAAGCACGCCAGTATACACTACTTAGGTGAATGTGTGCACAGTTGCACTGTGAAGCGTCCAACAGCTACACTTTAGTCGCTCGAAACTAAATTTGAACGCAAGGATTCTTAAATAAATGATTACTGTCACAACCGATATTAAGGGAGCCAAAAGCTGTGGCTTTACTGGAGACTTTTTTGTAAGATTACAGAGTCTACTCCAAAGACGTCCAAATGTCTATCGGTCTTCAATGTTGGCGTTCAGCCGTGCTATATAACGGAATTCTAACTGAAAATACTTCCGTATTACCTTGTCAGCACAGCTAACACAACCACATAACCACTAGCGGCGGCAGCAGCAGCAGCAGCAGCAGCAACAACAACAACGACATAAACATCACCACCATTAACAAGAAGAAGAAGAATGAAGATAAAAAGAACATTTACAATACACGATAGGGAAGAAACCAAATTTATTACACATAAATAAAAGATTACTAAAACCAAAAAATGAAACCGGAAAACAGACATACCCTAAGTACCTTAATTCCGACTGAGATGCAATGAATGCCCCACAAAATACGTGAGGCAGACCGGCAGATTATTCTCATTGTGATTTAAGGAACATGTATACTCCACTAAAAACAACAGAACCAACTCAAACTACACGCAGGATACGCGGGGAAAAAACCACACGCATGGAACCACAGAAAACCCAATGGGCATGCTATACATTACTGAACACCAACGTACCGGTATACAGGTACAAGTTCTGCAAACAGAACCAACAAATGAAGCACCAAACCATCACCAAAAACGCAATTTTTAAAACATTCATCCCATAACAAATATACCCAACAACAAAAATGACAGCCACCCGTCGAAAAGACAGCACGATCAAGCACTGAACCCTAACGCCAAAACAACGTAAGAACGAAGAAATGTCAGGAGAAATTCCACATCAAAACACCAAAAACCAAAACCAGAAAATGAATACACGAAGAAGATAATGCCAAGAACGAACATCACCACAAGTACAAGAACGAAATGCCAGGAGAAAGAAAGAAAGAAAGAAAGAAAGAAAAAAAAAGCACCCACAATCAAGACATTCACACGTTTTGAATACAAATACTACACCAGAAAATGACATATACAGGCCAAAACATATTGTGTAATGTACACTGAATAGAAAAAAATTCCGTAAATATTATCGTACTGTACATAACTACTGAAATACAATAAACACACTATTATGTTCACAATGCAATATCGAAGCACTGTCAATTTTAAATTTTATGACTGTTGTTAGTTTTTTTTTTATCAGAAGTTCTGTATGACTGACCGTCGATAAGCAAAACAAGTTTCGAAAATTATTTCGTGGCTGTCACAATTTCTCCAGTCCCTTCCAATCCTGTCACACCTGTCCTGTCCAAGTGGAAGAAAAAACAATTCTACAAACACTCATTACAAAATAGCAATCTTGCAAACCGGCTGTCCTAGAAACCACGTGTTTCTTAAGAGAAGCAAATGAGGGGTAATTATCGGCTGCTTCACAACACTGTAATACTTTGGAACCAATAGCTCTGTTGGAAGCAACTAGCAATTCCTCTTTCACGCACGCAGAAAAAAGCAAACAAACAAAATTTTAAAGCTACGAAATTGAGAAAGCGCCGACCTCAAAACCTGCACACGTCATTTCAATATTACAGTGGGACACTGGCAAGACAGTGCGCCAGCCTGGCCACACTCTGAAGCCCCCAATTCGATGGACACGAAACACGTAAGGTGTGTTGATTTGCCGATCGTAAAACTGGGACTGACAGAACGCACAGCGTCCCAGTTTCATTCACGTTATGTACACTGAAGAGAACACACTGTCTGCGGATATTAGAAACTTTATATACCATGACTGTATAGTGTAAGGGAAAAGACAGACTTCGTTATGCAAATTAATACGTGTTTCACCTGCTGTTAGAACAAATGAAATAGAAAACGGTCTGTGGTTATTCCACGACACCTGCCGATATGACGATCCCGGTGGCCAAGCGGTCTACGGCATCTCGCTTGCTGGGACTGTGAGTTCGAATCCTGTCGGGGGGCATGGATGCTTGTCTCTTGTGAGTGCTGTGGGTTGTCAGGTAGAGAGAGAGTGGTCTCTGCGAAGGACCGATCCCTCGTCCAGGGGAGTCCAACCGAGTATGGTGTGTCTGAGTGTGATCAGGTGTAAAAATCATCCTGTACATCTACAAACGGTAGTAGGTAGAAGAGGTATAAGATGAAAAAAGGTGACGACATAGTAAAATGAGTTTAGTTCGTGTGAGACGTCAGATGGCCCGAAATCATGTTCGGCTTTACGAGCAACAACTGGAACTCCTCTTCCCATTTTCTGTACGACGCTGTGCCAATCGACCATTGCCTTCTTTGGAAGGATAGCTGGCGAACAATGAAACGGACAGCATTGTGAAGGAACTGGCCGCAGCCTACTGGATGTACAGCACAAGTATCTGCCTGGATGAAGCAAAGAACCCACGGAACATCTCAAAAAGAGTAGCCGGTGTTCCGGCCACTGCCCAAACGCCCTGTCTACGACTCTCAGGCTGCACCAAACTGCTCAGACACCCACACAGCTACAAGCTAAACATTCATATGATGCGAATCTGTGCCAGTGCATTCAGTTAAGCACCTTCTAGACAGACGTTCGTACATTCGGAACCCTGCCTCTTCAGAAATACAACGTAACTGAAAACGTCTCTACACACACACACACACACACACACACACACACACACACACACAAGTTGCACTAATCAGATGTAACTGTCCGGTCACCCAATTAACGTAAGTGTATATAATTAGGGATTTGGTAGGGTCTCGCATCGGGAAGCACTTCACGCGTCTCGGCTAGATCATGCTCTGCGCCTCTCTTTTCCGTACGGGCTTTGCTGGCACCCGCAACTGGATCGGGGGTGAGCAAATTCGGGCTAGAAACACTTCGAAATTAGTCTGCGATAAAACATTAAATGTACCAGAATTTCGCTTGAAGAATGAGAGAGTTGGGGCTACAGAACAATCTAGACCAGGACTGACGAACATATGGCACGCAAGTCCGGAATGGCACACGGAACGAATTCCGTGGAACGATGCATTCGCTGCTGTCCCAATTTTTTTTATTTATTTTGCCCGATAAGCGCCTCCATATTGTGCAGAATATGTGTATATATACACATATCTGACTGCGTATAGACTGTACATGAATTACCGTTGCTGCCAAATAACACTACAGTTAAACATTTTTACACAAATCGGGAGCGGTGCGATGTGTTGACTGGATATTTACCATTGGGGGCGCCGGTCTGGCGGTGACTGGGCGAATACGTGACATTGGACAGAACGTTGAACAGTCTTCTTTCGAAACAGGAAGCAGTAGAAGCAACAGTTCCTGCCACATTTTCTTCCTAATCGCATTCCTCGATGAGGCCTTTATTATAAATATAATAATTATACTGGGCATTAATAATGAAATATAACGCATTAATAATACAGTAATTAATAATAATTATGGAAGACTCCCAAGACCTTATTTTGTTCTTCAAGGTTTCCATGGGCACGCGAAAGAACTGCTTCGAAATACACAATTTGGGCATGCGCCCTTAAAAAGGTTGGTCAGTCCTGATCAGACGAAACGTTAATATTATTTTGTGTGTCTAATTGAATGTGCCGCAGTAAAACTCAACTGCTAAAAGAAATTAACAAACGCGAGTTATATTAAGGAAAACATCTTTACCTGCTGCACCAAAGAGAAACTGAATTGTATATTGGTAAGAGAAACGTCTCTGATGCTTTCAATATATTGTGTGTCCTGGCTGTTTGGAACAGTAAGTTTCAAAATACGGTATATTCTCGAATCTAATCCGCATCTTTTGTACAGTTTCAGAGGGCTAAAAAATCAGAAGCGGATTAGAATCACGTGCGGATTAGATTCGCGGTCGTGAGCTGGATTTTGAAAAAAAATATAGAGCCGCTGTATGTGCCGTAAGAACAATACAATACAATAATTTATTATTTTATTTATTATTTATATTATGTAATATATAATATTCATAATTTATTATTCATCAGACTCGCCGTCATCACTCATAACTGAATCGTTATCTGTCACTCAGTCACTATCATCTTTATCTTCACCATCGTCCTCCCACAGAATGTCATCTTCGGATCAGCTGCGGTGCGTATGTACCGCTGGCAGTTAAGTGGCCACTTCACACACGGCGCGTTAGTCGGTAAACGATTGAAGCATTGGTAACATCCAATATTATTTTATCAGTCTGCCTTGTAGGCAAGGGGCGGTTGAAGGAAAGGTGCGGATTGGAACCGCGAACTAACTTTTTTCGTTTAAGAAATCGGCAAAAACTAGTGCGGATTAGATTCGGGTGCGGTTTACATTCGAGAATATACGGTATATACAGACGCACCCACTGAACTGACAGCCTAGTGCTGTGTTTATGAGTCGTGTACTTTGCAGGTTGTGACTTATCATACTGTAGCGTTCCTGACCAGAGGGTCTTGGGTCCTGTTCTGCCCGGCGACAGACACCTTACAGGCAGACAGCCGAGCGGTACTTTACTTCCCTGAAGATGGGAGGCTGACGCTTGAAGGGTGGATGGTCGTTGTTAAAAAGAGTGACAACCCAAAGCAATCTCCTAATACTAATGGCTTTAATAATCACTACGCGGTACAATGGAGTAACCCGGTTGTGGAGACGAGTGCAGGAGGACCGCTAATTTCTATGCGGCCGTTCGCCGGAGGGAAGTGCTCGGCCTGGCTAGTGTCGAAAGAATCCCCCTGTCTGTGAGGCTCCAATCCTAGTTATACCAAGATCTTCTATAGCAGTGATTCCCAACCCTGGGTACGAACCATGACATTTAGGGGTACGAGAAAAAAAAACAGATAAATGGCGCATAAAGACACATACGTCAATAGTGCAAGATAAGATGCAAGCCAAGAGTTGTGAAATTAATTGAACTATCTGTCTATTTATTTACAGTTACAACATACAAATTTGAAATGACAGCAACTATATTAATTACAAACATTTTGCAAATATGTAGGGTACAATTTATGGAAATAAGCTGCCAAAGGGGCACGCAAGTGGAAAAAGGTTGGGAACCGCTGTGCTGCGGTATTGCACCCCACCCTCCTGCCGACGTCTACTTACAATCAAGCATACAAAAAAAAAAAAAATCAAGGGTTACAAACCCCCCCCCCCCATACTATGGGGAGACTAAACAAACTTGCAGGAATGTCTGCATACGGTCATTCATCTGGGGAGTGCAACGGGTGGCCAGTGAGCCGCCAAGAGCCCCTGGTTGCTACAATACAGAATATTCTGTTCCAGGCAAGCGACATTCATCTTATCATAAGATCACAACAAACGATTCTACAAGCTACGGGCTGGGCAACCGATAAATCGTTGTACGATTCACGACAAGGGCAAGATATTCGTCTATACTCAAAGTATCCGGACCGGGTCCATAAAGGACAATCCTCACGGATGGAGGTAGTTAAGTGGCCGGGCTAAGGCCTCGCTTTCATCTAGTGACAAATTTAAGAACGGGTGGATCTATAACTCCACTCCTCCATGGGCTTTCATGTCGTGCATTAAGACGTCATTACTTTTACACAAAACAATGGCACCGTGTGAAAACCGCGAGGTCCCTCCCTCCTCCTGCACGAAAAGACCAGAATGTAGTGACAATCACTCTGCCTTCTCGACACACGTCGGTGCTAGGTACGTGGAAAGTACGACCTACAAACAAATAACGTACACTGGGCAGTAAGAGCCTGTTAGGTCTCCATTAAACCGTTCTAGGCGCCGCTTACGTTGGGAACTGATTGAAATAGGGAGACTGGGAAGGAAAGAACTCGCAAACTAGGCGGAAAAATTAGTTGAGATAAGAGTCCAGTTGAAATGTGATGGCACACGGTGACGGACGGGAAGGGAAGTGAAGGGGAAACTGGCGAATGGAGTGGGTAGCCAGTACTCTTCACACTACATCGGAACATGTTGTATCCAGCATTACTACCACTGATGCGCACACCTCGGCTGTCAGTAATCGACTGGACTGACGCCCCCCGCCGATTTAAATGGACTCGTCCGTTTCGCCGAAAGACGAAATCTGGTTTCTGTGCGTGTGCCATCACATTTCAAACGCAGTCTACCTACCGCTGGCGCGACATATGAACTCGCCACTTTTTGCCACAAAACGGGGCGTTTTTTGTGTTTCGTTCCCGAATACGGAGAAGACATCAAGTGCAGCGACTGGCATCAGCAACAGCGGCGCTCTACGTCAACATGCACTTAACCGCGCAGGCGCAACAAGATTTTACTGCACCGTTCTACGATGCTGATCTCTAGGACAGAACATAAGAAAAACTGCTAAGTGAATCAAAATATAACTTGACCCGGAAATAATAAATTGGAGATGATGGGTAACGAAGTGATAATAAAAAGGTAAAGCCGTCCCTCAGCTCGCCATGAAGGCATGTGGGGGAGTGGAGATCTAGTTCCACTCCTTCTTAACCTCGGTCCTGCAGGCCACAGCCACTTCACCGCCAATTGAACAGGGAAACGCTGGGTGGGCGCCAAGAACTGTATGGACCTTCAACAGGCAACATAAATCACGCACCCCATTCGGGAATCAAACCACTTCCGCGGGCATCCAAGCCGTAGTCTTTGGGCCGATTCACACTATGCGTCACGTCTCCGTTCTGTCACCGTTACATCAGAATGGTCAGTGTTCACACTGTCCGTCATGTTCAGTCACCTTCCAGAACACAGCGTGATAGGAGGCCTGCGTTTATTTCCATCAAATATCCAGCCCACTGCCACGGAATGCATTTTCCGTTACTTGTTAATTATCAGAACTTCGGTGATGATAGAATGATAGTAACTTCAAAATGCGCAATAAAAAACACTGAAAGTTACCCGATTTGTTAATCTCTTTAACTATTTGCTCCCACAATTTTTCTTTCCACACACTCTCACTATATTTCCTATTTGACACGTCACACAATTCCTCACATTTACGCACCAATTCTATTAATTTTTCATCCATTCCTGAAGACAAAAACAGGCAACAGTGTAGTGGAGGAGACGTAAGACTGTTCACATTATCGGAATTGAGCAGGTACAGAGAGGTCCGGACCCGTTCCGTCACGTCAAACATTCCCGCTCAGCAACGGCGACAGAACGGAACTGAGACGTGACGGAGACGTTCCGCGACGGAACGGAAACGTGACGTATAGTGTGGATCGGCCCTTAGACACCAGACCGACGGCGACCTTAGCGAAGCGGCAACATGAACTCAGTACATGCGTCAAGAAGCGGCTGTACGACAATGAAGCACTTACATGGCGAGTCTTGCAGCGAGTTTCGAACCCGGGACTTCCCGAATACGAAGCAGTACTGTCCATTCGAGTGCACTGTTCGATTTCAACATTTCTAACTACATTCGGTAGGAACGTTCATTCATTTTACTGACGTAACGGCGTAATACAGCCCGCTTGTCAAAATAATTCCCACCCCTGATCTGAACAGACGCCAAGCAATTGGACGCCAACTGAACACCAAATTATTTATTCTTTACACTTGACGAGATCTGATCCGGGGCCAACTTGGAATTCATGACAATCTTACCGTAATGTGGGGGCCGGTAGATGTGCGCATATCTCTCTCTCTCTCTCTCACACACACACACACACACACAGAGGAAAAACACCCTTCTTCAGGACTTGACTATCGGTCTGTTAGTCAAAGCACTACCCGTCTCTTATGAAGAACTAAATTCATACAAGGCATCTCCAGGTGGCCCTATTTCGAGCCAGCTGAATCCAGACACACCTCCACACTCAACGACGCCAAGTATACAAATTGGTAGTGCAACCCAGCTGCAATATAACACGCACAGTCCATCATACTAAGTGGCTAGAACATTCAATTATATAATACAAACCAACAAAATCTTCTACATGTTTCGAACCAGAGGGATCATCTTCAGGAAGACAGATGTATGTACAAGTATGGTATAGTGTGTTTTTCATGTATAAGGTTAAGCAGTCTGAGCTCTCGGGTTCCAAACATGTCGAAGACACCATAAATTAATATATTAATTTAGAAAAGCCGCAGTTTGTTGGATTATATTGTATTGTTCCAATGCGCGGTGCAAAAAAATGGCTAGTACATGTCGCATTTATTCAGCTCATCTCCTAATGCGTGCTACGTAACTCACCCATCTCGAAGTCCGTCACGTAAGCACCTCAGTACAGTTTCGCGAACAGCACAAACTACATAATACTGCCCACCTGCCCGCTCAGCACACCTCACGAACACAATTTGCACACCATCATCAACAGCAGCAGCAGCTTGCGCTCTTCTTGATACAGCATTCTGCGACCCTCCACGGCGCACACAGAAATAATGCACGTTGTCAAAAAACACGTGCTCCAAGACTTACACCGCTCACAACGTTCGTTTCTCATCCGGTACTAACAGGTTACGGGGGCACGCGGTGGCGCTGTTGGTTGAGGCACTGCGCTACAAGCCGGAAGATCGCGGGTTCGATTACCGATGGTGTCACCGGAATATTTCATTGACATAACCCTTCCTGCCGCACTATGGCCCTGGGGTTGACTCGGCCTTTAACAGACATGAATACCAGGCCGGTGCGTAGGGCTGGCAACCTTACCACCTTCATGTGCCGATTATCTTGAAATCTTCGAACCCCACCCTTCTGGAACCCTCAGGGCCTGTCCAGGCCTGAAATGAGACTGCTTTACCTTTTACTGACAGGTTACACGCGTTTTAGACGTAGCAACATCTAGACCCTAACAGCAAATACAACAGCGAAAAGGCACACACAGGTACATTACTGAGAAAAATATAACTTCCTTCGTCAAATACGAACGCAATGCTGCTAACGGACGCATTCAGGGATTTTAAAAATCCTAATCCAGCACTATGTCATCATTAACGCACACACCACTTACAGCGTGGATCCACACAGAGGTACACAACCGAGTTCCAAACTACGAACATAAAATATATGCCCCGCAGAAATCTTCCACCTATGAACAACACTTGCTACACAAAAATCGCATTACGTAGGAGAAGGCCACATGCATTATGTATTACGCACGTGCACACTGCGGGGAGGAACCACAAACCACACAAAGAAGTACTCAAAGAAACTTAAGTCCGCAATCTGTTTATATGCGCGATTCACGCCGCACGGCGTCGAAGGCTGCGACAGTGCGTCAGCTGACGAAATAAAAAACCGCAAGGAACGAAGCGACGCCATCTGCCTGGAGAGCCGGACGTTTGGCGTCCTGTACGACATCCGAACCAAACATAATGTAAAAAAGCAAGTCGGAAGGCGTTATCGCTTGGACTGGCTCAGTAAGCCCTCAATGTGATAACGCAGCGCAAGCGGAAGGTGTCCGCGCGAATACCGATCGTGTCAAAAGTTATCCGGTATGTTTTTCGCGGCTTTCATCGGTCTCACCAGGCGTGTTAAGACTGACCCTCAAATCAAGTCATGGCCCCTTCTTCACTGTCCGTTCCAGTTCATTGTTCACTTAACATTCCGCCATTCGACACTATGTAGTCTGAGCTACCGGCCTGGTATTTCAACAAGCAGTAAACAAAAACATGGGAATACGTATTCATTACATAACTAAACACGTTTAACAAATGTTCAAGATGCCCGTAAGTTGAATGACATTTATCCTACGGCCATCGCACATCATTAAACATTCCCCGCAACATAACTACTGCGTGAAAATGGACTCCATAACCTGACAGATGTCGCACTTCGTTTGAACGACGTGACAGGCTACAATACTCCAGCACACTTCTATTCTCATGATAACCCGTTAGTACGGATTACAAGGTGAACTTGGAGGCCGCTTGAAAAAAGCGAGCGTCAGAACGCACTTGTGACGACAGCTCAACGGCCAGACGCCCACCGAAGTGACTAGTCGAATGATCTGAGAATAACACTACGCATTTGGACAACTGATCTCACCTCGTGGCAACCTGACACACACCGCCAGCAGCCAGCCTACAGCTGTCCTGTGCTGACACTGAACAGAGATTATGCAAACGGCCAAGGAGACCCTGGATGGGTACGGACAAGCGGCCGTGTTCTAAATCTAACGGTGAACATTCTGAAGCGGCTGCACTTTTCGCTTTACTACAAAGAGTACCTCCTACCAGGTCAAGCTGTTTCTCCACTTGTAAAATATAGGCTCGCTATTATACCTCGCCCATATTGCTGACCGCTTAGCAGACCTGACAAAAGTCGCAAACCTCCAGCTTGCAACTGAGGAAGTCTAGGCTCAGAACCCAGCCAACCAAATAAAGTTCATCCCTCCCATAATTAGTCCTGGGCAACCTAGGCCCTAGGCATGATGAGTAAAGGTCCTCAGCTTGACTTTAATATCGTTAGCGTAAGCATATCCCCCTGTTAGAGTTTAGGTGTCTGTTATAGAGCCCAGCGATGCGGTCAAACGAAGGAATGGTTAACAGACAGGGGGACGGAGACTTGCGCTTCGCGCAAATCTCCGTCCCCCAGTTAGCACTTTGGCTTGGATGGCTTCACCTGACCGTTCCGCAAGTCAAAAGGCACCGCAGCGTCCTCAGCTTTCCCAATCTGCCGCGAGTTGGGGTCCACTTCACACTGGGGAACACTGCATCAGTACAGCTTTCAATGACGATCCCACGGGGACAGCAAAGACTTCTGAGCGGTGTTCTTGATTCTACCTCGGGGAAACTTCGAACACTCTGAGAGTTCAAGCTGCCCATCAACAGACCGCACAGACGAGAAGTTGGGTATAGTTCGCAAAGTCGTCACCAAAGACCGATAAAGTACCACTTTGGAGATCGCTGACAAGTTACGTTGTGACGGCAGAATGCGCAGGCGTAGACACGGCTGAAGGTGAGGAGTGGATTCATGTGGCTCACAAAAATAGTATTAGGCGGCAGTCTTGTGAAAACGGTCCATTATCCTTCGAATTTCATAAAAGGATGACACTGGGAGATACTTTCTTTCTCAGGAAGTACTCCTCCAGGTAACTGCGATTTTCCTGGAGTTCAGGAAACAGCAGTTTGAGAACCAGTCAGATGGGATAAAAACCATTTCATAACGACCGTGGCCGCAGGTGAAATGCGGCGTATTGTTGTACTGATTTAGCCACGGAACAATATATGGGCATGAAATGTACACTCGGAACCCCAAACAAATATGGAAAATAAAACAAAAAAAGGAAGAAATAAAACCTACTGTCACATCGAAAAACACTAACATATAACGCCCATACATACGAACACGTTTTCTAATTTCGTGCCTTAATGTCTGTGTAGGGGCAACTTCACCAGTCAAAAGTATGCTTCCCATTTTATAGCACCACCCTCGTTCGACGCCTTCGCGGGAAAACTGGCAAGGTGAGGAATGGATGAACTCCTGCCGAATATATGACCAGGCTGTTTGTGAAGGCAAGCGGGGAAGACTTTGCTGTCATCAAACTTTACTCCCGGCGAAGTGGGCCCGGCGGAACACAGTTCGCGAAGACAAAGGCACAAGCAGCAGCAGCATGCACTCATATCCTATGGATATCTACAACGGTGAGACAGACTTAATCTAAATCGAAAGCTCTGGAACAAGTGTTCGCTGTTTTCTGACGTCATCGTTTAATTATCTGGAACTAACAAGGAACTTCCGCACCTGCGGTGAAACTAAGCTATTAGTCAACAGCAACTGCATACTGTGGATGAAACCGCTGTCATGCTAGGCGGCCTACCAGGTAGTATGAAGTGACAGTTCAAACAACGCATCATGTATTCGTAAACAAACTGTCCGCGGACTACGTTTAACCGCCGCTAAAATTAATACACTAGCCGTAGGACGAAAATTCTATTCAATGCGCAAGAGACGTCATCTGAATTGCACGGACACGCCTGTCTTACAAGAAGTGCTTTCGCTATCCACATTAGCACACGTAATTCCTGCAGCTGCCGCCTCTTCTGCGCGAATCCCATTGTTCGTCCTGCGCAATCTCATCTCCCAACCATCTAACCAATTCAATTAAACCTGGTATACGTGACCTACACTGTATCCGTGGTGTGTATCCGTCCACCGAAACCAATACTTCCAAGTTACCCACTTCCACGAATTTCTCAGTGTAATGACTACAAAATAAAATAGGTCTTGAGAGACCCACGGTAGTTTAGGTGGTCAAACACAACACGCATTCATCCGAGCATGAGATCCGTTGTGACATTTCCTTATGCGCTACCTGCAAAGGCATGGTACAGTTTGCTCTACGCTCAACTAATATAACACAGCAGCACCCCATGTCGGCCATCCGCGGGCTGCCGAATCGCTAAAATGCCATTAAAAAGTTTTAGTAAATCCTTATAATTAAACCAACTAGATGCAATAATTTCTCAAATTTATTTTTGGAATAGAACTCCGCATGTTTCGAACAGGTTTTCTGTCAATCATCAGAAGTCTATTACTGTACACACGGCAACAGGTATATGTCATACAGGTTATGCTGACTGCTTGCTAGCGGGATCAAGCAGCTAGCAAGCATCTCATTGACTTTATTATAATAATGTATTACGATGCACGGCCCTCTGAATGCCAAATTCAAAAAGTTTTTAGTAAAGATACGTGAAAGGAGCTATGGATGAATATATTATACTGCTAACCTAAAGAAAGAGAATGTGACGTGCCTTGGTTTCAACTGGCACAGGACATGGTCGAGTGGTCACACTAGTAAATGAAACCTCCGAGTTCAACAGAGGGTGGCAAATTGATTGGCTACTCGTAAGACTACAAGATGCCAAACAAATGCGATATACCGCTGGTTAATTTGTTACAGAACTCGTGTTTTTATGGAAACCAGCTCGCTGCATCTGCCCGCGCTGCAGAAAAGAGCCTTGTCACACGTACAAAAAACACCTTGTTTAAGACCTACAGACTTCGCGTTTCTTTAGAACTAAATGCCAGTTGTACGAGTATTTACCCAGGAGACAGTAATGTGTCGTGTGTTCTTTGTCTATGTCAACTACAAAACTTTACTGCATGCAGTCCATTATACCAAGCGCAACTCTTCTGGCTTGTATTCTGAAGGTGGCCGGTTTAACCTCCACGTGAACACGCAACAAGCTTTGCGTCATTTCCCTTAGTATCTACAGACAAACACTGGACAGTGCCAATTCACCATCACACGACGCTACATAGCCTGAGGCACTAACAGCGCCATTAAATAAGCAATAAACAAATAAACGTGTAAATAAAGACCATAAACATGTTGGGCTGCAAATAAAGATCTTGGGAAATTTAAATGTCTGCAGTTTTTTTTATCGTTATTTGTACCACAAAACGTCAGGAAGCTCTTACAAAGCCTTTATTTAGCTTAGTAAAGTGGCAATTTCCAACAATAAATAGCATTTCAAGCCACTTACAATTACTAGAATCGAAAAATGTACAGGTACAATACAAGCAATCACTCGGTATACGAAATGAATTCGTTCTTCAATAACTTCTCGTAAAAGAATTAATTTCCATGCTATAAATTTTAACTCGTTCACATGTCAAAAAAATGCCCAAATATCTTAATTTCATGTGACTACAACGCGGAAAAGTCAGTATGAAACAACACTACTGCCGAATTATCTGTATTTAAACACAATTTGCAGCTATTAACTTAGGCATAAGCAATACACGATTAAGTGTGAGCTGAAGAATAAAAAACCAACCAGATGTCACTTGCTATTTTTATTTTTCTTCGTAGATACACAACATGTTTCGGGCATTAATATGCCCATCTTCGGGAGTTTGCGACTGTGTTGTTGAACTACCACATTGGCTGTTTCGTTCTTGGTTTGCTGTGTTGGAGTTAGGGTGCGGTTCGGCTAGGGTGGTATCCGGGCTGCCGGCAGATGGGCATATTAATGCCCGAAACGTGTTGTGTATCTAAGAAAAAAAAATAAAAATAGCAAGGGACATCTGGTTGGTTTTTTATTCTTCAGCTATCACAAGATGCACGGTCCAATACACATCACGATTAAGTGTGTACGGAAAATGCATAAGGATTACAAACCGTGCTCTGTACAAAAGGGCACACACAGAGCTCATCCGAGTTTCAACGACGCAAAACATCAACAAAGTACAAACGTCACAACGTAGCTTCAACAACACCGAGCTAGCTGCTTCTGCGCATACGGCTCACTCGTGTTCCGTCGTTCTGCGCATTTGCGAAATTTCACAAAGCGACAGCAGCCGAGAAGAGGCGCCGGGAACGATCGGTTTGCGACATGTAATTCTATACGCGAAAATTCGTTCGCAATCTAAAAAAAAAAGGCATTAATTTGCGCGTCCCATGTAGGCAGAAACCTTCTGTACCGACGGATTACATCTCAAGAGAGGGTAGAACGCAAATCGGTAAATTAACTATGTGACGTAATACAAACTCGCACAACAGGAACACTTCGCTAGATATCTTCTGGCCAGCAACCATTCCCAGTGCACTGGGTCTGGCCACCAGTGGCGTAACGAGGGGGGGGGGGATTAACCCCACTCCCGAAATTCCAAAGGTCCTCCAAAATCGTACCAAACTCAACCCGATTGTGAAAACTGTTAAAAATTGCTGAATTTAGGACGCCAACACTCCAAGATGTTCGGAAAAAAGGCAGTAAAACTCTGGAACTACCGCCGGTTCGCAACTGCTTTACATTAGCAATGACAAATAAATTTGTTGTCATCATAAATACTCTTAAAGTACCAAAAATTAAGAAAATTTTACTATATGACATTTCTTGTACCGAATTACAGCTGCCTCCAGAACCCCTGACTTGGGGGCTACCGCTACCAGATCCCCGTTCTCTCTGCCACTGCTGGCCACAACAGGCAATAGCTCCATACAGCCACCGGAACCGCATATTCTCCTGAAACATGTTATGTTCCCCAACATACACACTACGTAGCAATGTAAAGGTACGTCTAGATTATCATTCATCATTTGTCGTGATCAATGTGCCTTAAACCCCCCCCCCCCTTGACTTTTAGACGCCACTGGGAACCCCACGGGGAACAACTCTGCCCTGTACCAAAGGTACCACAGCCCCAACTCGCACTTCAACAGAGCCAAGTGCTTCTATTGTATCCTGCTAAGCAGTATTAGCTCTATGAACAATACGAATTCTGTTCGCATTTATTCAGAGTTTTTTATTGCTTTGCAAGTGCGTTTTAAAAGTTTCGTACTGTTGAACAGCTTCGTGCTTCAAGCACAGTTACTTCAAGTAATTACTGCGGCTACTGTGTTTAAAAACACCATGGCGAATGCGTATTAGACACGGATGGAGGCTGAGTCGCCGTCACCTACCGCCTAAACCGGCGGACATTTGTTTCCTCGTCCTTACGATACAGCTGTACCTCAGGGCGCAACTTCAGTAGGTCGAGGGTATCGATTCCGATGACAGTGTGTATGTATGCCCGATCGCTCCTCTCCGTAAATGGAGGGGCAGCAATTACTGAAAACCGAACAGCGACGCCAACAGACATCCACAATGGTTGTGTTACGACCGAGAAATATTGATGCTTACCAATATGGCATACAAAATATATTTTAACAAAGTCCATTCGTTGATGTACACATACAGGGTTATTCACAAAAGACTGTCGGGGTCATACACAATACACTCCAGATGCAACCCCATGTTATTTCTTTCTATAGGGTTACATCAAGGATCAGGTTTATGCTGCTCCTCTTCCCGCAAGAATCTCGGAACTGAAGGTACGTATCAGAACCGCCATTGAAATCATCACCGCTGACATGCAGAACGAACTCGATTATCGTGTTGATGTTCGTAGAATCACAAAGGGTGCATATATAGAGCACCTGTAAGGTATGTAACAAAAACCTGGAGTGTTGTTCTATTAAATAAAAAAACACATATACTGCTATCGCAAGTGTATTGTGTATGACAAGTTGTTAAAACCCCGACAATCATTTTGAATAACCCTGTACTATAAAAACATCTGGTTCCGCACTTTCGATGGCAGTTTTATGAAAATGCAGTCTGGTTATGCAGTCGTGAGGACAAATTATTTCGATGATCATTCTTTTATTCACAAAAGAAAAATCTACCAGACCTTCAGCAGGTTTTGAAGACCCACATAAAGCTCAAAAGCGCCATGAAATACTGCTAATAATATGTTTCACAGGAGCATCTTAATTAAACATTTCACAACAAGATAATGTACGCAAAACCTCACATCGGGGTGCGTTCGAGTATCCGTTGTTGACGTGGAAGAGTCATACACATTACATGTTCTGAGTTGTGTGTTCGTAGCTTAGTTATTCGGTATGGAATACGCATACGTTGTATTATTTTCCACACGATCTCATTAATGGTAAGATTCTTCGGAAATGAAATTATTGAACATAAATAGTATGTATTTTCACTATGAATATGGTCCGAAAAATTTCTCATTCTGAGAAGAAATGAGCGAGCTATCATAAATGCATTTTGGTCTTCAAGCAAAGTGCCCGTTATTCGTGTCAGATTTTAATGAAACTTGAAATTTCCCGACAAATCTTAGGAAAGATACCCACATAACAAAATTCTTAAAAATTCGTCTAGCAAAAGCCGATTTGTTCCGTGCCGGTGAGGGGAAAGACATGGCGAAGGTTACTTGCGAACACGAGCAGGAGAACTGAGTACAGCTTCAGTGACCAACGCCGCCTCCGTTCTGAACACCACAATAAACAGATAAACCAGGGCAATGATCACACAACACGAGTCGTTTGTCTCCTGGGGAAACTTGACTTGCCATTTCGCGGACTCGAATCCGTATCCCCAGAGAAACTTAAGTCGAGATGCAAACTTTGTCAAATGTTGATGCCGGCCTTAGGACGCCAATTCAAAGCAATGGGTGTTTTTCGATTTAAGTTATCACAAATACAAACTTAACTTACCGCAACAGTGTCGGGATGCTTCATCAATTACCACAAATACAAACATAACTTACCGCAACAGTGTCGGGATGCTTCATCAATTACCACAAATACAAACATAACTTACCGCAACAGTGTCGGGATGCTTCATCAATTACATGAAAAGAGAATTATCTAAAGAATAATTTGTTGCACGGATTTTCGACGAAGTAGCACAAATCTCTGCGAAAGCACAAATGTCTGATGGTTTAAGCTGCCCACACACGTACATATGAAGATATGAAGAAAGATTTGTTCTTAGAGATATCAGTAAGAACCGATACACAGTCCGTCTCTCTGAACATGCTAACCAAGTTCTGACTGAATTCAACTGTGGGAAGTGGCCCAGACATTAGACGGTGCGGTAGTTTTGGCACATGAATATGCAGGGTTGCAAGCGAAGTACTGTCTATTTGTACAGGTTTGGAACTCTTTTTTTTTCCAAATCGACGAAGGGAACATAGCTTAGAACGCTGAAGTAAAGAAAACATACCCATCAGTTAGTGCAAGATGCAGTTACAATCCGTGATGAGCCAAAACATTGATAATATACGTTCATTGCAACCTTTAGAACCCAGGGACCGTGTGCTCTGCTTCTAGGTACTTTCACTGCATTCTGTCACATTTCCGCAGTTGGACAGTTTGTTCCTGATTCCTCAAATAAAAAGTAGTCACAATGTGTACTGCAATAAGAAAACTGAAAGCGCGAATCTCACTTCGCAGCTAATTCTCTCGGGGAAGGAACTGCGACGAAGAAACCAAATTCATACGCAATGAAAAGGAACAAAAGAGTGGATCCCATGGACAGCGAGGACAATAAAGTCGATCTACAGCAGGAAGTTTATTTATATTATCGACGTCGTGGTTACGGTTCTGCGATGCGCAAACACTCAAAATCTTTGTGCTCTCTTGACCCCGAACATTCCACATACTACCAGGTGGATTTCCCACTGAAGCACCGAACGACCTTAGTCAGGCGTACGGCAGTCTGACATTGTATTCAGGTGCTTTCACCAGAACATACAAGACAGCAGCAAAAAAGCAAGATGTGTTCCTTTAAATCAAGAAGTTCGTCGAAATCAACATCAGAATACCAGATACAAATATCTCGACACGGCCGTCATTTTCTCCACTCAAACTAATAAAATAGAAACCTCCTCAGCACCCTGCGTCATGAACGAACGTCATCCAGGTCAATGTCGCATGATTTCACAGGCAGATGTAAAAAAAACCAGCGTTCGTCAGTGACGTCAGCGAAATATCTGCTAAAAATCAGAGTGGACAGAACTGCATTACTTATCACAGGTTCGGCCTCGAACTTTAATTTACAAACTGCACACACTTTGTCTCTTCTCCGTGTCCGGTTGCGTTGAATCTGTCTCACTCTCTGACGCACATTCGCTTAAGTGGATATATATCCGCTTCCCCCCTGAGTACAACCACGCTACGTCATTCGGCTGCAACATAAAATTGATGATTATGTAACGCAAGACAATCTACAGAGTTACAATTCCCGGCACACATATATACGTGCATATATAAAGACCGAATATTTTTGTGAGAAACACTAACACACAGTAGTAGTAAACCCTCTTGGTAAGGGGAACCAGTTAACGAATAATTTATTACGCAGTAAACTCCTGTGGAAAAATACTAATCATTTATTTCACGTGCTACATTGTATAAAGTACAGAAGACTAGTACATTAACTGACTTGACACGATCGGGGCTCTTCTGATCGTTTACAAATACTGTCTAATGTGTGCTGGCTGTTCTGAAATAGCCAGCACAAGAAGTTTTATCAAACACGCACGTGTGAGGCAGGTTCCTAAATCTAAATCATCATCATCATCATCATCATGTTCCTCAAGGGTTAGGCGTGTTTCCTGTTCCTTGATCCTCAAGATGAAGTTGGTCCCTCCATCTCTTCCTCGGTCGTCCTATGTTCCTTCGTCCTTTTGGTTTATATTGTAGTGCTTGTTTTGGTAGTC
>Ga0131853_10005880_pt1 | contig 22158 bp, 13 predicted proteins | sample TergutLab28metaG_FD_92764 | JGI IMG/M metagenome (GOLD analysis project Ga0131853, IMG submission 92764) | Labiotermes labralis P1 segment gut microbial communities from Petit-Saut dam, French Guiana - Lab288 P1 (version 2) (version 2) | ecosystem: Host-associated > Arthropoda: Insects >... | reverse complement strand
TGGGGGAAATTTATGAAATTGTGTGCCCCCATCCCCCCCCCCTTTTTTCCATCATTCCATCCAAATTCCCCCCCCCCCCCATCATGACTTGTAATGCCGGAAATCTGTAAACAGTGGCAAGAAATTAGGTTTTCGCTCCTGTTTCATTCAGGATGTGTTCATTGAGATTGGCCATGGACACCTTTCAGTCTTCCAGATGTGCATTGGTACACACTATTGTGAACTGACCTAGCTTTCTACATGATAGACTGCTACCTCCTTCGATAGACTGACTGAGTACAAGCATTGAACAGGGAAGTAATTAAGATGTTTGTTGAGGAATTACACCAGTCTTTTACAACAGTTAATTTTTTTAAGAAATGTGGTATAGTTACCCATTCCACGCTCCTTCCCCTGGGATAACCTTTCTCCATATAGTCTGTTCATTCCAATCTGTACACCACTCATAGTTAGAAAACCTGATATAATGTTACTTACCTTGTACAGTATACCCACAGTGTTAGTACTCCACTGCTAAGCCCAGAAATACACACCACAACATTATTAAGTCAGTTTCACTCTTGTCATCTTGCTCTATTTGTAGGTCATGCGAAATTCAGACCTTTTGTGTGAACATCTTTGTGACTCTTGCTCAGGTTGCAGAAATGAATGCTATTGTACTGAAGGAAAGAACTTATTCATGAATTACCATTTTCAGTGCCTACTATAAATCTTTGTTAAGCACACTGATCTAAGCCTGCATAGGGAGGATTATTTCAGGTAGTAATGCTGTAAATGAATGATTGCCAGAATATAATTTATAAGTACAGTACTTGCTTCTGGTTACATTATGAAAAAATTAACTAAAATCAAGTGAACAAGCTGATGAACTGATACTGATATAATTAATCCACTTTTGAACCTGACTTCACTCCATGTAGCCTTTCCAAAGATCAAATTATGTGATATGAATTTTAGCATTCCAGAATGGTTTAACTCAGCCCATTTTCATTAAACATGTGATGTTCACATGCTAACTTGCCAGTGTGTGATGACCTGGTAGAAGGTTCCATTGATGCTGCCCATCTATAAGCTACAGGGTTTAGCTTAAAGCTGTCAAACTGCTGTGTGATAAATAGCATTCACAGTCTGTGAAACTGAGATGTTAAAACACTCATGCATGGCATTAACAAAGAAATGTGCCAACTCAGCAGTTAATGGCAAATATGTGGTTGATGGTACACAGTGAGTTAACGGTATAAATTTAAAGTAAATGTCCAGGATGTTCCATAGCACAAGCATTAAAAAAGGTTACAATTAATACAGTTAGAGATAAACCACAGTAAAAAAGTTTCTTCAAGAAACTATGAGCACTGATTTTATTACAGTAGAGACCAGCTGGATAATGATGAGTGGAGGGGACAATCACTAAACACTAACAGGACATAGAACTAAGGATGGAACAATTTAACCTCTAAAGCACAAAGAACACATGACAACAGATACAGAAACTGCTGATTAATTTCATTCTGTAGTAACTAAAAGTTCCCATTCCATTGCCTGATTTCCGTGTGATGCAACAGCATTGTCATCCCCCCCCCCCCTTCTTCACGTGAGTTTATAAGTAAAGTCATTTATGAAATTTCACTTGATTATTTTTTTTTTTTTTTTGGAAAAGTGCCCAGGATCGTTATTACATGAATTTTTGTGCTTGGTAATAATATTTTTGAAGTCAGTAATCTGCTCTGAAGACAAATTTTTAGCACTGGATAAAATTCTGAGAAAGGGATTTATAAAAAAAGCCTTCAGTTTTATGAAATGTACTTAGGTACTTGTGTACAAATCTACATTGTATTGCATTCCAGCAGACTTGAAAGCTTGCTTCAGGATTAACATTGTAGTGCCTTTCTGTGGTGTAAATCTGTCAGGTTTCACGAACTTTTATATATGATCTGTGTTGGAATCAGTTTGCTTGTTGATCTTGAAAATTTCTTTAAAAAATATTTGAACCCGTATGTAAATGTATGTGTAGCTGTCCATGGATCATGGTTGTAGAAAATAGACTACCTGCAGCTGTAGCATACCACTACATTCTTTGTCTCTATAGTTGTTCATTTTCCATCAACAGCAGCAGGTGTTTTTTTGAGCTTAGATTTGTTACATATTTTGGACCAAGTTGTGTGTCCAATTATACATATATGTGTGGTGTTTTAAGGGGATTGGGTCCATCTGAATGTGACATGAAATACAGTTGGTGTATTTAGATTGTAATACTAAATTTTTTTGTTTAAAATTGTTTACAATTAAAATTAAAGTCTTTCATAAAACCAAATTCTGTCTGATGATTGTATTTCATAATAATCTGAGACTTAAGAGTTTTATATATATATATATATATATATATATATATAAGCATAGAGCATAAGATGTTTTGGGTGTATTGTAAGAATGGATAAAGAGAGGACAGTAGAAAGAATAATAGAGTAGACACCAGTTGCAGTAAGGAGGATATGAAGACCAAGGTTAAATGGGAGGGTGATGTCAGAGAGGATATGAGAAGAATGAAGATTCAGAATTAAGAGTAAGAAGACTGTGGATAGACAAGCATGGAAGAGAAATGTTGAGTAGGACAGAACCCATGAGGAGTTGTGATGCCAAAAGAAGAAGAAGAGTGATCTGAAACCTGCTGTTCAGAGTTGATATATATGTGTAGACTGCCCACAAATCCCCTAGTCTATCCTACACACTACATACTCATTCTAAGAACTGTGACCAGCACAGGATAGTTTAGAGTGGGTATGAAGAAGTCACTGAACAAACAACAAAGACATCATCGCATACAGGACTGTGTTTTAATTTTAAGTAAAGATGATTTTTAATATTATAATTTTAAAAATAGGAACACCCACTGTATGCCATGTCACATGCAGGGTCCATTCCCTTAGAGTCCCAATGCATATAATATATACTTGTCTTTATTTTATGTAATGGTGTCATGATAGCACAAGTTGTGCTGACATATGTTACCATTTATTACAAATAGGATTTGTTGGTTGGTTGAAAGTGAGTAGATTGCTGTAGTAACCCAGACATTTTTAGCTGAAATTTTTATATACTCTCTAATAGTTACTTTCCAAGCTCTCTGGGTATTTCCTCTGTCATATAAGCTGTCAAAAGCTGCAAACCTGTTTGACATTTTAGTCAGATAATATTCTTTAACTTCCACTTCGTGTAATTTCTTGAGATTGAATAATTTCCACATTGCACATTCAGAGTATTCAGCTGAAACCTGAACCTCTCATTGAACCTACATTAATGATCTGTAGTGTACAATTTGTTACCTGGTGAACAAATTGCTAAAAACTGCCTTCTCCAGTAGAAATTGCTGATGCTGCACACCTCCATTTCTTTAGGTATGTCCTCTGTGTGGATTGTCTGCTGATCAGAATCCGCTGTTTTTGTTATTTACGTTACTGTTTAAGTACTCTCATCTGTGACATAAGTTTGCAATGGTTGGGCCTTACCACTACACACTGTTTCACAAAACCAGTTTCCCAAACTGTACTGTTACAACAAAGATTGGAGTTTTTGCATGACTGCATATTTGTTATGTTTGCAAATGAAGTAACTTTGTGGCCACATGTACAAGTACTTTGATTTACTGATATTCTGGGATAACCATCATAAATATTTTCATGGACATTGTTCTGGAAGAACATGTAGCAGTTGCTGATGTTTCTTTTTAACAAGGTACCTGTTGTTCTAAATTGTTGAATCAGTTGTTATGCTATGTATCTGGCTTCACATATTAGTGACAATCCTCTCTGCTCCGCTGAACATATTTACAGTCAGTCGTACACAGTTATACTTACATTGTCATCTGTTTCTTCATCTTCTGCTCATAAAGTGTCTGTTACTTATCCAGGTTTAACCAGACATGAATTTGGTCAACAGAATTCATTAAAACTCCCCATTATAAAGTCCCACAAAAATGTGTCCCCTTGGAGTAGAGTTGTTCCATGCAAGTGGACAGATGGGCCAGTAGTCACTTTTTGCAATTATTTTGGGAACATTTCAGGAAGTGTTACTTTTTTGCATTTAATAGATGCATTGTTTTGTTTGGAATTTATTGTTTGCATTGTGTAGCTTATATGTGAGAGTGTTGCTGAACCTTTTTGTACGTTAGGCCAGAGAAGCGGTTACGTTCACTGCTCATCTAGTGGTCACAGAACCAGTTTCATGCATGTGTTGTTGTGAAAAAGAGAACAACACCTTAATGTCATGTGATTGCATTTCCAGATGTCCTGATTTCTTGTCCATTATTTATCACTGTGGCAAATATTGTATTTCAACCATTCACTAGAACACTTTTTTAAGTGGTTAAATTGATATGTATTTGTGAGTGACTGTATGCAGGTCTAACACAGATTTCTTACATTAGCATGTACAGTGGGCATGGCAATAATAATATGATTATTTTCATAAGGCATGACAGTGTAACCTTTTGAGAATCCAGCTGTCTGTATTGTATAGGTTTTCATCTTTCACACTATATTTTTCAAGTGTCTGGATGAAATGAAAAATTGGATGCAATAATAAGTTCGGACATTAACATACACCTTTTTTGTGATCCTGAGAAAGTACATCATTAGACATATTTGGCGTTGGTCGGTGCAGGTGTGGATAGATATTGCTTTCAACAATCCAGTACATATGATTCTGGAAGATACAACTGGCAGAACCCAAGTCATTTGATATGGTAGGTAATTTGATGGTTGTATGTTACATGTATGTGTGATAACATCTGGAGAATGTACTCTACATTTGAGAACACAGCTACATTATCAGATCCATATGAGGGGCCATCTTACTTTATTTTAAGACTGTCAAGACCAATTATTGTAAATAAACTAAAAATGTGCTGATAACAAACATCAGTTATCTCCTGTACCACCATTTAAATGTCAGTTAAGAGAATATTCTATAGTCCAAGAAATTAATATTTTAGTATGCAGTTTACAATGTGTTGTACACTAAGGACTGTGCATCGAAATGTGTAGCTTCACAGACTTCATCAGTGATTGAACATTACAGTCATATCATGATAATGTTCACAGATACATCCAGTAACCATGACCCACCATTCTTTATGCTAAAAAGGTAGTATTAGGTCTTCTTAATCTAAAATAGAAACTGGCACATGAAAACTTGGTATTACAACAGAATATAATGTATTCATTCACATGCATGAGGAAGGTAAAAAACACTTAATAGGTTTTGTTGCATTACTATTGCAGAAGAGCAAATGCAGCATGATGCAAATCATACCTTGTGTCCAGATCAGTGCTAATTAATATGTAACAACAGTTGCCTTGCTTCATTGACAATGAGCAAAATATGAAAATGTGTACTTAGTACAATTACATTTAATACTTGTAATATGACATGTCAGGGAATTATTAATCTGTATACGTATTTAATTTTTTCCTTCTCTAGAAGTGATAAGTTTATTCATTGATGTTATTTAAAAGAGAAGGCATGACAAGAACATTCTTCCTTTTCTTCAGATCATCACCAAATACCGTATATATGTGCACAATCAGAGAAATGTTCAGTGTTATTATATTTTTAAAAATTGTTTTTATCCTGTTTTGTGCATCATCATTCAAGAAGGATGAAATCCCTGTTTTTTTGCAGGTCTTAGAGCTTTCATTGTATATATAAGTGTGGAAGGCAGTAACCGAGGATGTACCCGATGAAGGACTGAAAGGTATTCCATTAAAGAGTTATTTCCCCATTAAAAAAATGTATAAATTGTATTACTACAGTTTTGTTCTTGTGTATGCACTGGAGCTCCTCTCTCCTTTGTGTTGTTCTCACGTACTGCTGTTTTTTCTATCTAAAACTTAATTTCAGTTTGCAGATTGTTACATTTCTAGTGTTGATGTAATCAAACAAAAATTAAATTCACCCATTATGTGAAGTTATGCTTCTACTTGAAATAATTGTGAAGATAAATAGGAAGATGAGTTACTTTCCCTCCCAGTACATCAGTAAATGATTAATGTACGTTCATTCTACCTTCAAAACAATTTTGAATGGCAACTGTAAATAACTTCCATATGAATCTGTAGGTGGTTTGTTTTTGAAAATGAGAAAACTGCTGTATGATTTCCAGGAGAGAGTACTGCTCCACTGAAGAGAAAGGGACATCCTATTTATGGAACACAATCTAAAGCACAAATGGGAAGAATGTCTAGCAGAATGAGACAATCATGTTGAAACTATGGTTTACACCAAGGATAATTGTTTTATCTGACTGCATTTATGACTGACTTGTTGAAGAAATAGGCCTAACTATACTACTTTATATTACACTTCTGTAATTCCTTTACCTATGAATGAACCAGAAAGTTATGATTATGGGTGCTAAATAAATTAAAACAGATATACGTGTGTATAATTTCTATAAACATGTAGCAGTCTACATTTGTGTTGATTAGTTATGGCCATATATTTGAACGTAAATAAAACTGTGTTTGGGTGTGTCGAATATTATAAAAGTAGTAAATGAATTTAAATTACTTTTTTCAACATGTTGAGTAAGGTTACCCAAGCCTTACACCCATGTTTTATGATAAAAGCTTTCAATTCCCATTATTTTCATAATGTTTCATACATGCATTACCACTTGATATGTTACATTACATTTGTCATGTAACAGGGTGTAGACCTTGTTCTGTAAACCATCTTTGCAATTTTCCAGTACCAAGTCATCATTCATACAACCCTCCCCATGTTGCATATGGTATATTTCACACTTTATATCTTCCCTTTCTTATTGTTTCCATATATTCTGCAAACACCTTTCTGCCTCTCTGTGTCATAAAATGTATGCCACAGTTGACCATTCATATATTGTTGGAGTCTGTGTGAATGATCACAGATGACAGGAGCAGCTCTTAATGTACTTCCCTGATGTGGGGGATAAAGGAAATTTAGACATTTGAAAATCTTAGTGAGGGAGACATTAATACTCCATAGGAATAATGGTAAATTTGTGCAACATTGGAAGGGTTAAGTGTTGCACCATTCTGTCTGGTAACAGCACACTTCCACATACAAAAGGCATATATATTGTTCCTAAACATCATTGTGACATTTTTTTTTTTTTAAATATGTCAGACTGAAATCTAATTCATGACAGCAAACATATTTTGAACCCACAGTAAATGATATTAGGAATGCTTCAACTGGAGATATTTACTTTTGCCATACTGACAACTAACTTTGGTTATGAGAGGAAAAACAAGACTGAAATAGTGTAGTTAATTCCTTTTTTGAGAACAGTAAATTTCTCCTGTATATCTTATGTGCAATTTTTGGAACTGACAGTGGATATCAGTCTCCATAATTCCTGCATTTGGTGTAAAATGTAGTGTATTTTACATTCTTTCCTTCTTTCTTCAACAAAATGTGCCTCGCTAAAACTCCTTCTTGTGTAGCACTATACCTTATTTGATGCATTAGTACGTTAGGAGGAGACTACTTGTACATTGATGTTGCTTGATTATTTGTGTCATTAAACATCGTTATTGCTTCTGTAACAATGCAGCAGCCAGTTTAAAATATAAATGTAAATCATTTGCTTTTTATATATGAAATTCTGTTTCTTACATGTTTCAAAATTGAATATAAAGTACTGTAATTTTTCTGAGCCGAATTTCTGTGCCATATAACAAACTATGCAAAGTAACGTTTGATGCTGAACATTGCTGCTGTCAAAAGTAAAACTAATAATGAAGCAATAGAAAATTTGTGTATAGAAACTGTAATCATTGTTATTTTATTATTTCTTCTTGGGGTCTATCTGTTTGTCTCGCTGCTTTTTTAAATAAGATGGAATGAATGGAAACTATGATCATAAAATAATTTTGCAGCACTATAAATTAAGTGAATTGAAAAAATGATTTTATAATATATATGATTCGGATTATTTTGCAGTGTCTCATTATTTTGCACATCTCCCTCTTACATCCAAACATTGTGTCTTCCATCATGGTGCTTAGTCCATACAGCAGAATGTGTATGTGAGTTTTCTTATTCACCTATCATGTTGTTGTGAAGTTGCCAGAATTAATTCTCCAATCACAACTGAGAACATAATATTACATAATTCAAAGCAACACAAATAGAACATCATGAAACATACAAGTTGCTTGGTATTCTGTGTGAGTATATTAAGACTTTAAGGAATGAAGTATGGTATGAAAACAGAAGATAATTAATCACAAACCAGCAAAAGAACGTTCAGTTTTGAAATCTCCACAAAGTATTGTATACGTAAGTGAAAGTGATGCTTGTTTTCACTTTTGTCCAAGTTTTTTAAATTTGATGTACTGGATTTCCACAGTTAAGAGTTTGTGAAAATTGGTTCAATTGAAGCTACATGTTGCTTAGGGGTGTAAATGAAAAGTTTCCCGCGTTTACATTTGTTGTCCATTTAGAACAAAATTCAAGTGAAATTTAATTGATAGGTGTAGGCAAAGGGTTGCACAAAAGATGAGAAACAGTCAATTGTAAGGATCAGTATGGTGTCCAACCTCCCTTACTCTTCTACAGCTGATGGAGGTAAGTGTATTTCTGTTCATACTTGTCACATTTCTTTATGGTTTGGGTGAAGTTCAGTAGAAGATTTCCATGTGCTCACAATGATGTTAAGTCTTTTTGCAGAAAAGGGCACAGGAAGACTGTGTTACAGGGTATTACAACTATAATAATAATAATAATAATCATCATCCATCATAAGTTGGGCCTTGATATACCTGTTTCAGCCTAGTCTAATAGTCTCTTCCAAGTCACCTTTATCTATATGATCTGTAATTCAGCATTATTTTTGTCATCAGCTTTTTGTTCATTTTTGTTAAATGTCATAGCCAATTTGATTTGTATCTTCTTAGTCTGTCATCAACTGGTTCTACTTTCAGCTCTTCCAAAATTTCTTCCTTCCTTTTGTGGTCACAACAGTTATACCTGGCTGTTCTTCCGAAAAATTTCATCTCAATTGGGATGTCACTCATTTTTTATCCTTTTTTTTTTTTCTCAGGGTCCAAATTTCTCTTCCAAATGAAAGAATGGGGAGAGCCAGTGCATTATATAATTTCAATGTTGAAAATTTCAGGAACAAAATTAGTTTAAAAGTGTTGTTCATAATTCCCAGTATATGAGCAAATCTTGCTAGTTTTTGTTGAATATCCTTCTCATTTTGATAGAAAATTTCACAACCAAGATACTTAAAATTGTTTATTTGTTGTAAACATTGGTTACTCACATCAATTTTACTCCTTATTTGGTTTTATCTTACAAATGCCATCATCTCAGATTTTTCTGGTGATATTTCCCTTCCAAAATTTTTTGCTATTATTGGTAATGTGAATCATCCTCTTTGTAAATTATCCCCTGAATAAGTTATTGTGACTTGATCGTCTGCAAAAAGTACAAGTGTTCATGTTTGTACTGGCTGATAGAGCAATACCCTTTGTGTAAATCTGGTTCCATTTTACTATTATTTCAGTCATGTAAGTTTTGAATAGTGTGGGTAATAAAGGACAGCCTTGTCTGTTTCTGCGATTAATTGTATGTTGTTCTGATAATTATCTTTTTTTTTTTTTCCAAAATAAATTTCTATTACACTTTTTAGTAAAAAATTGGGCATATTTGTGCTTTGTCATATTTCAAACAACTTGTCTCGTTTAACTGTCAAAGGCTTTCACAAAATTAAGAAAGGCTAAATAGGTTTCCAAATTTAACTCTCCTCTTTTTTTTCTAAAAGTTATTTCATACTAAACAATGGATCGATGCAAGATCTGACTTTGAATCCATCCTGGCATTCCAAAAGTAACTTTTCTGTTTGTGCTTTCAAATTGTCATTTATCATCTCATTTACCTGGGCGATAACCATGTGTGTAACTCTTCTGTGTTGCCCCATGACCTGTCGTGTGTGGTACGATCAACAGATACTAGATGAACTGTGATCGACAGTGTGCGGTCAGTGAGGGTTAGACTGGCTGCGTAGTGTGGAAGGAAGTGTGTGCGTTATAATATTAGTAGACCGAAAAGGGGTGACAAGAATATATTTCGTCTGTTAATTAACGTATTTGTGTACCTAAGTCACTTTACGTCAGCTTCATTAGATTGTAAGTTTCATCAATTTTCACTTGGAATGGAACTAAATAAAACCCAAACGGAATGACAAGCTTAGTGAGGTTAGAGTGGTTGCGTTAATGATAATTCCAAGTAGGTGGAAATAAAGTAATAATTCGACATGGTTATAAGTTTTCCTCTATTTTTCTTTTTACGTGTAGTAATGTTGTAGTAACAGATTCAAAGCAATTACGGTAAGGTGTTTGTAATGCGAGTAAAATGTTAATAACCTCCCTGTAAATTATCGAACCCAGTGACTTTCGTGGATATGAATGCGATATTAACGCTACAGGTCCAATGAGGTTTTAATTACGGGAATTCAAAGCCATTTATTAATTAAGAGGTTACGTTAGATATATCGCGACTCTGATACAGACCGTCATTCCATTTGAGTTTGTATCAATTGTGATCTTAAATAAACGGAAAATGTAACCAAGCAAGCAGCAGCATAAACTTCTGCGATGGAATTTGTTGCGAGGAGAAATACATGCATTTATGAATGAGATGTGTCACCTCAGTTACACCCAATCATCACAAACCTTTAGACTTAATTGTCACTCATATTCGCCCATCTCATTATTTCGTTTTTTTCATGACTAGTGACGTGTTACACATGACTGTTCTGCAGAAAGTAAAGAATTACTTTCTACAGACAAACCTTCTTTGCATTGTCACATAAAATTTGACACTGACTTGTATCAACCTATTTAGAAAATTTAATGAGAAGGTAGTATCAAGCGTAAATTAAATTATGTACATACCAATGTTAAATTTATGTTCACCCTGTTGTTGTAACTGACTGCTCTCCCAGTCATTTGATGTCAGAATTAATTTTCATGCCTGTTTGTTGTATTTATCACCTTTCTCGTCACCACTGTACCTTTTGCATATGTTGGGTCTAATGTGTACAATTTTTTCAGTTCATGCAAAAGAGTTCAGAATGAAATTATGTACCGAAATGAAGAAACATGACAGTGTCTTAGAATACTTTACACCAATTCCCACATTCTGTAGTTTGCCCAAATGACACAAGTTTCTGTGTCTGTGCCAGCATATCTTTTAGTATAAAAGACCTAAAATATATTTTATAATCACAGTTTGGAGTGATTTATTTTGTAGAATCTTTATAAAAATAGTATATTGTATGAGATAGGAGTTTTTCTTACAACATTAGAACGCAGAATTCAGTAATTTCATATATATTTTGTTAACTTGCAGACTTTCAGCTGATCAATCAAAATGGGAGAACGTAAAGGTACCAATCATTACTACCCACCTGACTATGACCCCAGGAAAGGTGGCCTTAACAAGTTCTTAGGAACCCACGCTCTCAGGGAACGTGCTAGAAAGATTCATATGGGTATACTTATCATACGCTTTGAAATGCCATTCAACATTTGGTGTAATGGATGTGGGAATCACATCGGTATGGGTGTTCGGTAAGTGAACTAGTATAATTTGTGATCATCTGTCATGTAACTAAATGTAATGTATGCTACATCAAACTATCTGTGTTTCATTCGCAAAATTATTTACCAATAAAGTAGATGTGCAGTAAAACTTCTTTATAAGAACACTGCAGCCATTTTCCCACCTTAAACATTAAAAATAATTTGGTCCCAAAGACTTCTGATGTGATTTATGTACATTTTGCCCTTTTAACACACTTCCAATTTAAAGGAGTAATCCATCTAAAAGCCACATAAGAAATGCCACAAAAATAATACAGAATATAATTAAGACACTTTTTGTACAAAGTATGTATACTGAACCCTGTCTGCACATTTAGTGATATATTATTGACAGTGGACATATTCCTCTGCAATCTGGTATCATTATATGTTCAGCCTATAATTTTACTTCTTCCACGGTTGGAAGTTCATGATATGCTGCAGCAATCATTATGGTGCATGCAGTGTGTGCAGAAAGATTTTACTAAGTAGCTGTTGCCATTTGCAAATTATTTTGTAAATTTTTTAAAAGCATGGTTTGTTATATATATGAACATATTTACAGCACAGTCACTTAACACTTATTGCCTAGAGAGAAGTTTTGTATGGCCGTTAAGACCAGAAGGTGTTCACATCCCAACTTTTACTTACTGCTTCCATTTTCCACACAGAATTTTTTTAAAGTGCAGTGATAAGATAACATTTTGCTTAGTTTTAAGCTTGGAGACAGCGACCACAGTTTGCAAGGTAAAGTATACTGCGTTCTATTATATATTGTATTAATTGTATTTAGGTAGAGACAATATGGAGGCCTTCAGTATGGAGGGTAGCTGCAAATATATTGAATAAGCAGTTGCAGACAGCCGACAAGGGGTGGTCCTCCAGCTTGGGGGTGGGTGAGCTGTTGACAAATTCTCCCCATAAAAACTGGATTTGTTACGAAACATGAACACTTGCCTCGGACCTGGATTGTTACTTTGGTATGACAAACAATGGAAAAGGGACATGAATTTGGTACGTGGAATGTTAGGAGCCTATAGAGGGTAGGTTCACTTACAGCAGCAGCCAGGGAATAGGGTGTTGAGAAGAATATTTGGGCCTAAGAGGGACGAGATAACAAGGGAGTTAAGTAAACTGCATATTGAGGAGCTTAATGATCTGTACTTCTCACCCAGTATTCTTCGGGTGAGAAGAATGAGATGGGTGGGGCATGTAACACGTATGGGGCAGAGGAGAGGCACATACAAGATTTTGGTGGGGAAACATGAGGGCAAGAGACCACTTGAGAGACCCAGGTGAATCTGGGAGGATAATATTAAGATGGATCTTCAGGAAGTGGAGTATGGACTGGATCAAGCTGTCTCAGGATAGGGACAGATGGCAGGCACTTGTGCATGCGGTAATGAACCTTCGGGTTCCATAAAATGCGGGGAATTTCTTCACTAGCTAAAAACCGGTTAGCTTCCCAAGAAGGATTCTCCTCCATGGATTAAGTAAGTAAATAAGCAAGGTAATGACAGGAAACATGTGACTGGTTCAGTGCCAGCTATTTATGCAACTATAAGCCTTCAAAACACAGAACATTAGTGAACTGATAGTTATTTCAGTATGGACGGAAATAATGAGAGCAAGAGTGGTGTGGGTTTTTAAAAGGATTTATGAAGCAAGTATAGATGTTTTGAAGGACCTGTGTGTGTATATCTCATTTGTCACTTTGAGAAACAGTAAAATAAGGATGATGTCCTGTAGGAGACTATGAATAATTCATGACTGCTGTGAAAATCATATGGGTGTTGGTAAAAATAATTGACACATCAGAAGTGCACAATTTAAATATAAATAAACCTGACACAATATTTTAAAAATGTCAAAGCATTTTAAACAAACACTTGTATGATGTATAAGAGTTCTGTGTGTAATTTGATATTCTTACAGCAGTGTAGCTGAGAATTCAGATTTTGTGAAATGTGACACTATAGTGATGGGTTAATGGTTCCTGGTGTTTTGAAAAAGCATATTGACTTCAAAACACCAGGAACCACTAACCCATGAGCACAGCATAACGTCCCAGAAGAAGACCTGAACTTCCAGTGAGAGATCGTTTTGTAAATACAGGAAATTTAAAAAAAAGTCATGATTGCAGGACACTGTTTTCAATTTGTGACATTTAGTGTTAACAGAAGTTAAAGAAAGGCCACAAATGGACAGTTGTGAGGAAAACCATGAACGAAACTTTGATGCCAGCTCATGTCATTAGTGGTTTTGAGCACTCTTTTTTTACCCCACAGAATGTACACTTAAACCTGTGCAGCTTCCAGTATATTTATTTTACCTGTTTCCTCATTATATGAAGATAAACATGTCTTGTGTCATTGCAGCTATAATGCTGAGAAGAAAAAAGTTGGTGAATACATCACTACCCCAATATGGAGCTTCAGAATGAAATGCCATCTTTGTACCAACTATATTGAAATAAAAACTGAACCAAAGGTATGTAACAGCACAATACTTTTACAGCTAGCTACTATTTCTTCATCCATTAAAGGTTTTGTAATTTCTTATCAGTTTACTGTGATGTCTACGAGTCATGGTCTTCATTTAGGTGTATGAACTATGAACAGTATTCAAATTTATATTCATATTTTTATATAAGGATTTAAATGGGAGCAAAACTGTAGCTATAAAAAGTGTGTAATTAGGTAAAACTGCAGCAAGGTAACCAGTTACCAGTCAACACAGCATCATATCCTCAAATAATGCAGAGTCTCTGTTTCATTTTTAGTCAAATCCATATTCCTCTTCTGAAAGTATTTAGTTATGCTTTTCAGGTGCATAAATTGTACAGTCTTCCCTCCCCTCTTGTATGATCTGTCTGGTAAATAGTCACTGATAGATGAAGCTGGGTCACAGTGTATCTTCTTGCATATTTGCTGGTCACCATGCAACAAGCACATTTAAGGTGGACGTCTTTCATAAAAAGATTACGTCTTCAAGGAGGCTGTTATGTTGTGTTGTGTTGTTGGGTAAATGGTTCCTGACAATTCAAAGAATTATAGTGCCATCTTCTTCAAGGTCGAGCTGTTTTCAAGCAGAGGCACTATGATCCATCATAAGAGTGGGAATTATTTAACCAGTAGCACTGCATAACATCCCAAAAAGACTTGAATTTTCAACAACACTGCTATGATGATCTCAGATCACACATTTTTCATTTTTCAAAGGTATGTGTGACTTGTGTACTTTATCCAATAATAACATTTTATCTGCTTGAATGTAATTTATATGAAATGCTTATTCTGAAAATCCACATTAATGTGCTTGATATTTTGCAGACAAGTGAATATATAATTGTGTCGGGTGCTCGACGGCAAGAGAACCGCTGGGACCCAAACGAAAATGAGCAAATTGTTCCAGAGGATAAGAATACATCAAAGCGGCTGTTTGATGATGCGATGTTTAAATTGGAGCATGGACATGGAGACAAGAAACATGCAGATAGTGTTCAGCCCACTCTTGCCAAATTAACAGCAAAGCGACAGAAAGTTTGGCAAGACGACTATGCAGCAAACTGTGCACTGAGACAACAGTTCCGGGTGGGTAATTTATTTATGAGTTTTTTCTGTGCAGCAAACCCTTGAGGATTTCTGTGCTGTAGAATGTAAGGCTCTGTAGCTTCCTAGAAATTTACCGTACTTCAGATGAACCTGCTCCTTCCATTTTTTGGGTGGGTATTGGTAGTAGTCTGCACCATAACACTGACAAATTTCTACCGGACTGCAAATCATCACATCTCAGAAAATGACAGTATTTGTAGTCACCATCATGAGAACCTCATGTCTTGCACAGAAAAGGAAATCGTCATGGACCCCCTCAATCCTTGAAGATGAAGGCACTTTGTTCCTTCATACTCTTGGAGAATACTTACCCAGCAACACAGTGTTATGTCCCAGATGGCCTCAGTCAACAACAAAACCACTGTGGAAAACTCAAATCTCACACTACATTTCTTGCTTCCACTTCGTGCTGGTATACTAAATCTGTGTGCCCCTAGAGATAAAAGTCTGGAGGCTGAGATCTGGAGATGTGGGGACACTGTTTTGGACCACCTGACCAATCCATTAACTAGGAAAGCTGCACCTGTCAGAAAACGTAGCTGTGGAAAGACAGTCGTGTCTCTACACCTACTTGCAACATGACTGCATGCCTTCCCATTTCAGCTGTGCAAAGACAAATTACTATAGTCATTACTTCATTTGTCACTGGATCAGTCATGGTAGTGTACACTGGCCATCCAGATCTCCAGACCTTGGCATTCTAGCAGTATTTCATGATGCTTACAAATAATGTGAAGTGAAATTGCAAAAGTTTCCTTATTGTGATTCAGACCCTTAATTATACTGATGAAGAGGAAGTGCCAACGGCAGAATTGTGGCAGCATCTGGAAGCTGACAGTGAATGAAAGGAAGCTGTTGCAAGGGGAGGAGTTTACTTGAAAGGGCTATTATCTCACTGGATAAATCATGTGGAGTACCATAAATGAAAAACCCTCATGTTGATATTAGTCATTGTTGGCCCATCTACATGCTGCATGGTCAGTGAGGTGTTTAGTGATAAAACAACACAACTGTTATACAGACTGCAACTGTGGAAGTGATAGAGGTGGAATTGATAAGGATAAGAGTCTTATGGTATATTGTTGAATACTTGCTGCTGTTTCTTTGAAGCAGGAGCAAGTAAGCAACATGTTACTGTCATGTCATTACAGCAGTGGGTGATAGCAACTTAATTCACATCTGTGTGCATCTTCATTTTCAAGATAAATCCAGGAATTCAAGAAGAAATACAAAAAGTCAGATACAAAATACAAAATGTGTTAGCAGTAAGGACAGTATGCCTTGCTGAAACAACTTACTATTCAGGTTGGTATGGCATGTCTACACATACTCACTGCTTGTAAATAGTGGGTATATCATGCCTTATCTGCTTTCCCAGCCACAGTATGTGTATCAATATTGACATGTACAAACATGTATGTATACTACATTTGTTAATCCTTATAATGCTGGATGTTATACAGTGGTACTTTGAAATTGAATATCGTTCTGAGATTGAAAACTTTTTTATCAAAATCGTGGTCGGGCATGGTAACAAATGCAAGTAGAGCATGACAACAAATGTGATGAACTATGGAAACAAGATGCATTCAGTGTCATGGAGTCTAGTCTCCTGGGATGTGATATTGCATTGTTTGTGAATTAATTGAGGAAACTGGGTCAGTTGGCATAAGTGATAACCAGTCATATTTGAATGGGCTTTTTCCTGATGAGATCTTTTCCTTGACCAAGTTGTTGTCAAGACAAGCCCTGCTGTATGTTTGCAAATATTTCAGACTTTGCAAGTCGTGTGTGGAGAAAGGACATCAGCATTTTGAGACCCCTGAATAAAATGAAGTAATTTTAATTGTTGGGGGGGAGGGGGGAAAGGACTCCAAATTTACAGCAGATACAAGTTTCACATACACTAATACTTTGACAGTTTCAAGTCTCAGAAACACAGTAGTATAAACTGCCTGTATTCATTGTACTCTAGTTTCACTTAGTATATGCCTTCAGGTATATACCCATACTAATGCCTAAAGGGTGTACATTTTACACAGTTTAAAAACACTTGTCTTTGTCTTGTCACTGTGTTTCATATGGAACTGTTAAAATCAAAGTTAGTTTTGTTTGTAGGAAAGGAACAAGGAGTTGAAAGCAAAGGATGCAAAGGATGCTGCCCTTCTGCAGAAGTCAAGTCTACAATTACAGCTTTTACCAGAGTCAAAAGAGGATAGGTTGAAAGCAGCGCAGTTGTGTCAGCTGGCTTCAAAGTGTGAGTCATTCCTGAAGACAATTGTTACCTTATACAGACATCATGCTGTCATTACATTGAATTTTAGGAATTCCACAAATGAACTGAAAGAGGTCTTGAAACTGCATGCTTTTATTTGGAATGGAATTACCCCCAACAGCAGCTATACATGTAAGGGCACGTAGAGTATCTCAACCATGTTACGTAAAAGTTATAATTTCACTGATAGTGGGAAGACACTTGTCTCCAACTCCATCATCATCACAAGTCAGGCTTTGATAGACCTATGTGAGCCTCATCATATAGTCTCTTCAGAGGTCTTCCAAGTCATCTTCGTCCACTTGATCTATAATTGAGCATTATTTTTGCATCATGTTGCTGTTCAGTCTTGTTACATGTCATAGCCAGTTGGATTTGTATCTTCTTAGTTTCTTGTCAAGTGGTTCTACTTTCAGCTCTTCCAAAAATTTCTTCATTTATTTTGTGTACCTGGCTGGTCTCCTGAAAATTTAATCTCAACTATGTCATTTGTTTTTTGGTCCTTTTTTCTATGGGTCCAGATTTTGCTTCCATATAAAAGAATGGGGAGAACCAGTGCATTATTTACTTTTATTTCTGAAAATTTCTGGACCAAAGTTGGTTGCAAAGTATTGTTTAGAATTCCCAGTATTTCAGCAAATTTTGCTAGTTTTTGTTGAATGTCCATTTCATTTTGATAGAAAGTTTCACAACCAAGATACCTAAAATTGTTTATGTGTTGTAAACATTTGTTATTCACATCGATTTTACATCTTACTGGTCTTGTCTTAAAAATGCCATTCATCTCATGTTTTTCTGGTGATATTTCCATTCCAAAATTTTTTGCTTTTATTTGTAATGTGAATACTGCTCTCTGTAAATTATCCTCTGAATAGGCTATTATGTCTTGATCATCTGCAAAACGTACAAGTGTTCATGTTTGTCCTCGTTGAGAGAGTAATGCCTTTTGTGTTAATCTGGCTCCATTTTGCTATTATTTCATTCACGTAAATATTGAGTAGTGTGGATGATAAAAGGTCTGTCTTAGTAGCTGGCATAATAAGGAGAAGAGCTGAATTTTGCCAACCAACATTTTCAGGACCCAGGTTTCAGTAACAATTTTGTTTGCTAAACTTGGAGTTTGTTCACACAATGTGCTGAATTACATTCTGAGAAGCAAACAAATATTCAAATAGAAAAATTATATGTCCATTATCATGTGACTTTAAGTAACATGCCTATAGGATCCAATTTAAAGTCAGCTGGGACAGTGGGCTTAAGGATGAAACATTGAAACATCTAACCACATATTTATATAATAATAATATAATACAATTAGTTGTGTTATTGGTATGTAAGAGATATATTGTAATTTATGCAACACAATGGAATGCATGAGATAAAAAATAATTACAGGTATGTTGTTTAATAAATATTCCTATCTGAAGAAATGAGATAAACCACCCAAATTATGACTGTATTCATTTATTCCCACCATTTTAATATTCCATTGGAACACTATTTTGCCCACTGTTGTTCATTTCAGCATAAATTCTCTAAGTGTTAATATCTGGGAAAATTTGTCTTTAAATGCAAATTCCATCATAAGCTGGAATGTACTGTTTTGAGGATTGAACATTTTATTCTGTTCATAAACTTAAAATCTTGCACTGCATAAAGCATTTTGAGAGAAAAAGGGGGTTAATATAACTGTTCTTCTTATTACAGACTGTCAAGCAAAGCAGGCTCCTCTGAAACAGAAGGGATTCAGCAGTAAGGCACTGAGTTGCTTTGATGAATGTAGCAAGAAGCCCAGCATGGTTAAAGAATTTGCAGAAAGTAGTCTTGCAAAGTCTATTATTTTGGGTGGCATACGACGAAAGTGTTATGACAATCAACTTGTTGAGTGTGAGGACACATCTTGCATTTTAGATATCAGTCCTGTTGCTACACTTCCATCTAGGACACATGAAGAGATTGCTACTGAAGACTCAGTTACTGGAACATCACCATGTTCCAACACTTCAAGCAAGTACTCAGAATTAAGTAGTAGGAGTAGTCACTGTTCTGATTGTTCAGAAGACATTCACAGTACTGCCAGTCCCACAGTGGGTAGTAATGCTCCGATTTCAGTGTGCACATCACCAGAAAGTCAAGTCATCAAGTCGGAGCATAATGTTCCTGGCAGTAATATTTCTTTGGTTTCACAAGATTACAACTTCTGTTCAGATGAGAGCTCATGATGAATAAAAATGACTCCATCCATGGTATGCTTTCTTACGGGCAGTTGGCAGTAAAGCAGATTATGTAAATTACTGACTGTTAAAGGGGATGATGAAAATAAACTCGTCAGCTGTCAGACATGCCTGACACCTGGTGAACAAGTAATGAAGGATTGGTTGAAGTTGTTGTCTAGAAATCATTGATACAGCATGCATTATGATTTAATCTTTCTCTGCATATACATTGTTTGTAAGTAAGTTGTCTTTAAAACTTCCCCACAAATAATAGTCGACGGTTGTCAAATTGGGTGATTGACTAGACCACAAAGGACAACCAGTTGTTCAGTCCCAGGCAGGTGGCCACTGAAGTGCTGACTGTGGGTAGCTGCACCAACATGCCGGAAGAACATCTGTTACATCTCCTCTTCACTTATATGTTCAGCAATTTGTGAGACCTTCTGTTTACCATCTTTTTGAGGGTACTGTGTTTGAAAAGAAGATAAGTCTGGTTATTCTGGTTGCACTAGCAGCCCACCGTACTCCAGATTTAGTGACATAAGGGAATAGCCTCTGTTTATCTGGGATTATCTGCCATCCAGTGTGTTATTTTAAATATGAGGCCTCTTAAAACAGTGCCCCATATGTATAGTAACTTAACAGTAGGTAAATTTCACCACTACACATCACTGAAGAAAATCAGTTACAAAGCCTTACTCTCACAACATATATTTTCAGGAGATGTTTTGATTGCACTCCAGTATCAGCTAGTTCTGTATGAAAGGACACACTGTTCAATGTTGCTTCTTCACTACCATAGGACCTGTTTGATGTGTTCCACTTCTGTGCATTAATTAGATATATAAAGGTTATTAAAGACCAACAAATGCACTTCGGTTATATGATGTAATTTTATTATATCATGACTTACCAACATGTTTTGGCCACTCATGTTGCCATCTTCAGAGATGTATGTGCACAAATAAAAATATATTTCTGTTTGTGCTTTGTCAGGATCACTCCACAGTTAAAATTATATTGTTTTGGTTAAAATTCCAGTTAAGTAGTAAAGCAGTGATGTAGAAAATATTAGGAGTTAAAATGGTTGTCTGTAGTATATATATATATATATATATTTTGTGTGTGTGTGTGTTTGTGATTTACATAGAAGACTTATGACTCGGTAATGAAAAGCGTTGAAAAGGTCTGGTAACAGGGAGTTACACACATGCATATTGCATTTGTGTATCGTAGGTTAATCAGAATATGTTTTTTTTTTTCTTTCTTTTTGGTTTTGTTCATTAATACTTGTGTTGTGCTGGTGAAAGAATTGAATGTAGTAATTTTCCAAGGTGTTATTCATTTGCTGTTGTGTATGTGGAATGCAGTAAGGTCGTAGTATTTCCACAGGTCCGTATTCATGTGCATTATGTAAGATATGGAACACACATGTTGATTGTGGGTTGTTGGCTGTTACATAATGGATGTGTTCTTTGAATCTTAATTCTGATTATTACCAGTTTGGCCTATATAGTAGACGTTACATGTGTGGCATGTTAGTTGGTAAATACCACTATGTGAGTGTATATTGGTTATGGAGTCGTGTGTCTAAAATGTTACGGATGGTGTTGTCGGTATGGAATGTGATTTTGAATTTGGTGTTTCGAAAAATTTGGTTAGTTTACATATCATGGGATTATAGTAGGTGCATGTGACTCATGTTTGTGGTTGGTAAGAGGAGTGTCATTTGTGGGTTGTAATGAGAATGTATGTGATATTTGTGTTTTGAGTTTTGTGGGAAATGCATAGGGAAATCCATTGGCTTTTGCAATGTGTAGAATTGTGGTCCATTCCTTTTTGTTTGTATGAAGTACTTAGAGGACACTGCTGCATTCTCTAGAGAAGTATATGAAAGACTGCTAATTTGTGTCCAATAGGGTAATTATAATTGCAGTGGATCATTGTATCTGTAGATGTATGTTTCCTCCTGTAAACTTATATTTGGAATCTGTGGAGGAGAATATCCAGAAATTCGACAGAGGGTTAAGCATTAAGTGTATGTTTGAGTTGCAGATTGGTGTGAACAGTCTTAGCGTAATGTAGGATCTGTGTGGAGGTGATTTGTGTGTGCTCATAAATGATTAAAATATTGTCAACATAGTGGGTGTAGAAAGTAATATGATTAGGCTGTATAATATGCTTACTTACTTACTCCATGGTGCAGAGTCCTTCTTGAGAAGCTAACTGGTTTGCAGCTAGTCAAGAAATTCCCCGCATTTCATGGAACCTGAAGGTTCATTACCGTACTCACAAGAATCCGCCACCTATCCCTATCCTGGGCCAACCCAATCCAGTCCACATACCCACATCCCACCTCCTGGAGATCCATCCTAATATTATCCACCCATCTACGCCTAGGTCTCCCCAGTGGTCTCTTT
>Ga0131853_10005875_pt1 | contig 22166 bp, 12 predicted proteins | sample TergutLab28metaG_FD_92764 | JGI IMG/M metagenome (GOLD analysis project Ga0131853, IMG submission 92764) | Labiotermes labralis P1 segment gut microbial communities from Petit-Saut dam, French Guiana - Lab288 P1 (version 2) (version 2) | ecosystem: Host-associated > Arthropoda: Insects >... | reverse complement strand
TGTAGTGGTTTCATTGCTTAAACACAGCCTGCAAAATAACAATAACCCTGTAATTTCTAAAAGCTCTAGCAAATAAGTAATCCACATGTAAACACTATGGGATCCCAAAGTGGACAAAGCATCCAGTAAAGTAATTGTAGGGGCCTGAAGATGACTAACATCTAGTCGAAACATGTAGCCATACTATAGAATAAATAGATTGTGCTGACGTACATTTGTGTAATACTTATTGATTTGATTTACCTTTATCCTGCTGGGGTGGGTATTGAAATTTTTGTGTAGAGTCTACACAAAACATATTATTTGAAAAGAAAAAGATGATAAAATTATGAAATAAGCAGCACCTTTGTGGGAAATAAAACAGGGATTATGTAGCATATCAAAAATGCCACTGATTTCCTTGCTGTCAAAATAAATAAAATTAATTTCCTGAGGTGTTTTCCAAAGTATATGCAAATACAAGTCTTGAAAAGATTAATGCTGCACACCATGTGACCTGAAATATCAATGAAGTAAGGTTTCTGCCACCATGCTTATTTCTTTGATACATTCTTCTCAGACACCTGTTCAAAAGTCATTCAGCTTTAACAACAATGTTCTGCTGCCTACAGTACCAGTATCATCAGTCTACTAATTTGGCCAATGTTACCACAGAAGTTATACCAGAACAAGTGCATCCCCTATTGGTCATAACACGGGTGTGCAGTCAGCATTTCCAGTTAAATGTAATCAGCTTCAGTGAGCAGACAAATACAATATCTGTAATTTGGATTGTCACACCAAGTTACCTAAGAGTATTTTTCATAATGTTGTAATTTTTCATCAAAATGTTAGAGACCAAGTACCAAATATACCAATATTCATTACTGATAAACACTTGAATTATTTGTTTACAGACAGTTTATTCTCTTCTACTCACCTAATTGGGTGGGCCAAGATAGCATAGTCAGTATAGCGACGAGCTACAGGCTGGATGGTCTGGGGACTGAATCCCAGCGCAGGCAACATTTTCTGCACCCATCCAAATTGGTGCTGGGGCCCACCCAGCCTCCTATACAACTTATACCTGGTCTGTCCCTGGGGTAAAGCAGCCAGGGCATAGAAAAGACCACCCACCCCTGTCTAGCACCATGTTTATAGCTATACGTCTACTCCCCCTCTCGGCCATTGTGGCCTGTTCTAGGGTGAAATTTACCTTTACCTTTACTCATCCAATTGAAATTCTGTTATTCCACATATTCCCACAAGGTTAATCGAAGGCAACTTTTTAAGTTAGTGTGAACCTTCATTAAATATCCTCCTCTCAGCACCACGTAAATCAGTTATTAATGTCTCATAAACTGCAACTGTGCTGGTATTTTTAACCACAGTAGTACCAAAACATTTTCACATAGTACTAGTAATCCCACACATCACAAATCAACTGAATATCTGCACTTTTCTACCATGAAACTTATCTCCAACAAGCTGCACAAAGAAAATGTGCATGACAATGCCGTACGTAAGCATATATGGTGAGTGGAGGTGCAAATATATGCATTCTAAATTTAGTAAAACAGGTAACACTGAATGATAAAGTTTTCAGTCTAGCTGCAAGCACCCCTGGGAAACAGTCACTATGCACTGGACAGGAAGCAGGGTGAACAATATAACCATTCTTCGCAAACTGGTAAACTGAAAATTCCAATACCTCTACAGAGGATCAAACAAAATTTTTCTAGTCAACAATTCACTTCACAGGATAGTCTGTTATGACTCCTTGCAGGAGTCTGTGCCCTACAACAATGATTAAAGCTATGCCACTTTTTGAATGGATGCCAAACTGTGGTAAAAAATTTACAACATGCAGCTGGAGGTACCTTCAGTTCCCCCACTGTCGCACAAGCAACAATTTCGTTGGCAAATAAGTAAGGCAGATGTTAAAACAATATGGGGCGAGATAACTGCAGATATTGTAATTTAAACACATTATACTTTTACAGTCACTGTACAATCAGGCAGAAATTCCCCATGAAATGTATACAAATTTCTACAACACTCCATGCCATCACACCCCTAAAGTCGGTAATATGAAGAAGTTACATTATGTGACATACAAAATGCAAACTCATGAAAACCAAGGATCACGACATACAAGTTTGGTGATTACACAGCCGGTAATACATCAGCTGGAATACTGTTTCGTCTCAGTACCAAAATCTGGGACACGACTAACCGCTACTTTGCTAAAATTGTACATGCAATACCAGAATCAATTTACTTACAATTTTGGATCCTTTCTGAAAACCGCTTCTATGTCACATAAAATCCTTTCGGCTGCTGGAAATGGATCGTCTTGCATTATTTTATTAGATGTTCTACTCAACTTTACCTAACCCTCTTCATTTCACCACACCTTTTTTTTTTTAAACTTTCCATTCACTATACTTCTCCCCACTACTCCATCATTACTACATCATTCGACATTTGTGACATGCTGCCAATAGCATTCGCTCGCAGTCCACTGATAGTATTGCAGTCAAACACATAACCGAACATAACTCAGATTAAAACCATGCACAAATAATGCCACTTTAACTAACCTACTTCATTTAAAAATACGTAAAACTAGGTAATTCTGGGCACGTGACATGCAATCTCCTTCAAATATATACGACACTCTGAGACACATACGAAAATTTGGAAACATTGATATCTCTACAGTTGGCGAAACATGATAACCGAAGATGAACTCTGACATGGTAGCCATTAGTAATAAAATATTCTCCACATGTTATTACTTATCCCATGAACAACACGAAATATACAAAAACTCGCTACAGCGTTACGCCGAAATACTACATTACTTGTTTTGTTATGATCTGTGGTAAGTGTAGAACACGGTCACGTAACTGTGGTCACGGAGCTTGAACTATGCGTGATAGAATGTTCCGCAACGATGACAAAGATGTATCATTCGCAAATACGTACAAACATGATCCGTGACTGCTGGAATCTGCAGAGACACAAATACTACAGACAACTCCTTCGTAGCACGGAATACAGGGAACTCCATACGGTAGTTATACGGTACACAGACAGAAACCCGAAAGGAGAGCCGCTTTTTAAACCGCGCACACGAGTTGGTTCTCGGTTGTCCCAGTTGGAAACATTCTACTACCCATGGATCACAGGTTAGTGTTATAACCACAGATTATATATAACTCACAGTTAGTGAAACAGAATACAGCACATTTCGTAAACTTTAGGCGGCGGTTCAAGAAACGAAGGTAGTACGGTGTTTAATAACTGGGGATGAATTTTAACTTAACGAGGATGCGTGGCCTTATGGTATATGTTTCAAGCTGCATGATTGGCACATGCTGACTAACGTGTTGGCTACGTGTTGTGCAGCCTCATCTGCTTTGAACTTGTCAGACCAGTCTGCTGTCAGGAAGGCTACTCTTCTTAAGACTGCGTGATAGTTGTGTAATCACATAACCTTTTTACCCAACACAGAACCACTAACTTTGTTGGTCTCGCCTTCCAGCCGTACATACAAGGCCCTTTCCATCTTTTGAGCAGGGGTTACTTGAACTACACCAGGAATTCCCCATTTGTTGGAGCACCGACCTTAATGCTTCCCAACATCTTGTCTTTATTTTTCGTGACGTAACGAATCGTTGATTTGTTTACACCATAATAGCGTCCGACCACCACAGCGATAATCATTCCAATGTCCATCTTATCCAATACCTTAAACTTCTCTAAGTGATGTAAAGCTTTCCTTTTCTTTTTATAGTTTGGTCTTTTGTCAGCAAATACATCATGCTTTCCAGACAAAACGTGACAGTAACAATTGCTTTTAAAAACGGTGGCAATTACACTCAAAGTATGTTCCATATTGCATAATAGGAGAGTGACAAGCAGATGTGGCTTCCTCTATCCATTCTGTGCCTATGGTAGCACAACAATTAATAAGTGAGGGACCTACATCACAATATCTGAGGGTTGTCACAAATGTGCTTCCATGAATATGCAAAACTCCAATGCAGAAACCCACAAACAAGGTGGGTTCACTATACTCAACATTTTTTACTGTACGGAAACCAGACAGCACCATTGTGTAATATGATATCAAACATATTATGTAAATGTAGATGTGTAGCACTCGAATGCATAGGCAACCATCTCAAATTCTTATGGCTAAGATATAACGTATTAAGTGTTGTCATACTACAGCACACTTTAAGCTGAGAGAAATAAGAGACAGTTGTAAATAATAATATATTTTACTTTCTTCTTGAACGGAATTACTGCTGTACAATCGCAGATCTGTTTCTCAGTGCACATTTCTTTCAGACAGTTCAGATTTATGAATTCTTATTGCAAAGCTGCTTTGCCATCAGTAGTATAATAAACCAGCTAAAACACTATATGCACTGGTACAGTTACATGTCTGTGCAGTCTTACATTCACATTTATGTACAGTTATTCACAAACAGATTTTTGGTGATTATCACTTATAAATATATATGGAAATGTGTGCGCAAAAAATTCTGAATATGTTTACATATATGCATGTTGTCAGTCCAAAAGCTATTCCTCCATCCAGTTTTCTTTCAGTCTCACCAGTTTACTCAACTGTTGACTCTTACACACACATGTGCAGGTAATGTCACAGCAAGAAATAGCAGAAGTGTGTGCAGATATCATCTGATCAGTTTTTCTTAATGACAAAGAGGTACTGTGAATGTACTTTTAGAATTATGGGATAAAAATAATCTATTGCTCATCTGAAGTGTCAGTATATTATTTTATGTAATTGTTGCATATCATAGAATGCAATAATGACATCTTCTGTTAACAACAGGTCCACAAAGATTTCTGGACTGGCTATATCATCACATAACAAGATAGGCAAAATACATATAAACGTAACATCGAGACGTGTTTGAGTTAACCACTGTTACCGCAGAAAAGCAATAAATATTACATATTTTGAGTGTGTGTGTGTGTGTGTCTGTAGCCTTAGTTATCCAGCATGCAATGTGCATGTCCTGTATTTATTGATATCTGTTTCCTGTCTGACTGTATCATATTTTTCCACATTATCGCATAAATGGCATGATTTTGGAAGAAAGTTATTGAACACAAAATATGTGTTTTGATTTTCTGTACAACCTTTGTGTAAAACATTCCTCATTTTAAGAAGAATTGAGCAAGATATCATCATAATGTGCAGAGGTCATAACATAAAGTACCAGTTATTCTTGTCAGATTTCAATCAAACTTGAATTTTCTTGACCAATTTTCAAAAAATACTCAAATATCAAATTTCACGAAAATCCATTCATTGGGAGCTGAGCTGTTCCACATGGACTTATGGAAAGATAGACACGACAAAGCTAAGAGTCACTTTTCGCAGTTTTTTTAATGTGCTTAAAATGGTGACTTGACTTCTATACAATACATTGTTTTTTGGTGTTTAGTCACGTACTGATGGACAGAACTCGCAGATATGTTGGGAAGGTCTGTGAATCTAGTTTATATATGTAATACTGTTTTTTGTGCTTTTTTTGTTTCATAATTATGTTCATTCCTAAGATTTGTATATTCTCAATGGTAGATGAATGATACATTATTATGGAGCACTGGTGTAGTGATAATGAGAGTGGAAACCCGAAGGACTCAAACAAAAATGCTGCCCCTCTGGCCACTTTGTCCACCTCAAACACTGCATGGTCTGGCCCGGGTTGAAACACTTGCCTCTGCCAAAGCCACAGCACAGCCTATGTGCAGAATATTCTGGGTGATATTCATCATTGTTTTATCAGATTTTGCAGATCTCTCTAAGTGACATGGGTTATGGTAGTAAAACTTTGCACGAGATTGATACAAGTAGTCGATATCATAATTTAGCTACTTTATTTTTGTAGATGATTTCTCTGCTTCTCACTAGGTATGAGCCATAGTCTCATTAGTAGTACACACTAGGGTCTGTCCATCATCAACTTTTTCACTCTAGAAGCCACACAACAAAAGTGTGGACTATATATTTACAATGGGGGTAATTTACCAAGCCTCATTCATTTATACACTTAGTCAGAAATGAGAATAGTTGGTCAAGATTTGAATTGAATATGTCGTCAATAAAAATCTACCCCAACCTTCTCAGTAGGTGAAATACATTTGAAGAAACAGTTACAGTGTTGCTGATATGTATATTCATAATTTGGAAAGAAGGAAGCCGCAGACTTAATGGTGTTCTTCCATTCTGGGAAGAACTGATCACAGGACTCTTACACAAGGACCATAAAGCTGAGTGGGGCACTCTGTGGCGCTCTTGCACTGATGAAACACAAGCTAGCTCATTTCAAAACTACTTATATTTAGGTAAAAGTTTTGACAAAAATTTGATCACCTAAGATATTATATTAGTAAAATATGTATCCTTTAATGAATACTATTCCGAGACCCACACTATTTGCCTTCAGAATTGTCCTAATTTATGCTCAAGAAGATGGGACCACTCCAAATACTTTATGATAATGGATGAGTTGATGCAGTTTGAGAAACTCAGTTGAGTTTATTTTTATTAACACAACTGTCAGGGAATGTGGATGAATTTTCTTAGAAATTTAGTGTGAAGAATTTAAAGTAACATTATATGTGATGATAGAAAATAACAGAACTTAGTATGCTGCCTACAGTAAATAAATTACAGCACAAACAAAAGTGCCAGCCAAAAAATACAGACTGGTAAACAGACTGATAAGCAGAAATGTTATGGTGTTAAATCATTTAAGTTCATGTTTCTCAGTAGCTCTAGATACAGAAGGACCATTCTGACACACATTTGGTTTCTCTGGATGTTTGCTTTTTGAACCAGCAGCGAAATTTCCTTATAAGCAAGTACTTTGAAGTTGGCAACTTTGCAGTGAAAGTTCTGAGGTTGTCTGTAATGTGACCTTGAACATCATGACATTTGCAGTTTGTGTGGGCTGTCTAATAGGCAGTTGTTTTCATTGTACTTAAATGTCATTCTTTAAATTGTATGTTTTAATTATAAGGTTTCATTGTTATGTGTCTGACTCCATGTTAAGTGATACAGAAGTTTAAGAAAAATTATTTGTGATTAAGACTTGATTGTATAGACGAAAGAAAGTGCAATTAAGTTTTGAGTTCAAAGAGAGACTGCACTATTATTACAGCTTGAAAAGTTGCTGATTCTTTGGGGGTTTTTTTTAAGGGGGTGGGGGGAGCAACCGTTTAACTTAGGCCTAGACTGCCACAGTTTTTAGGTAAATATTCATTTAGGAAATGCAGTCTGTTTCATGCTTGATTAATTCATTATAATAGTGTCAGTTTATTAGAAACTGACACTATTATAATGAATTATGCTGGATTCACTGTGCGTTACTTTTGCAAATTGTCATCTGCAGCAGTTCTATGGCCATTATGTCCCTTCTGCTATTAAATCAGAGCTTGCATGTTTTTACTTATCCACTGTTATTTTATCATTGTAAAACAAAGACAGCAAGAATGTTACAGAACTGTACAAGGAAGTTTAATATTGTTCACTGCAGGCATATGTTGGTATGTATAAAGGTACAAGGATGGTCTAAATTCAGTTAACTCAGCACCTATAAACTTCCACATGAAGCAAGCTCTGTGTTTTAGTCCATTAGCTGAAGCCCAGCTGATTGTCCAGAGGGTCCATCACCTTTGGCAAGGCGCGAAACACAAAAGCACACTGAACCTTACACACATGATCACCCAGCACTGCTGCATGGCTGAATAATCTTGCCAAATTGAAACAGTTTCCAATCTTCAGTGACTGGCAGATAGGCTGAAACAGAAGCAATATAGGAACACTTGAAACTACACAATTTATATATAGTAACTTACTTCATTGACAAAAGTCCTACTTCAGAAGCTACAAGTAGAAGGCCTTCAGGTGATCAAGAAATGCCTCTCCTTTTTTAGATCTTAAAGGTGCATTACCCTGTTTACAAGAGTCCACCACTGGTCATCATCTGCAGCCAGATGAATCCAGTCAACCTCCATACACTTTGTTTCTTAACATTCATTACAGTATCTTTCCATCTATGTCTAGGTTTCACAAATGGTCTCTTCCATTCAGTTGTTCTGAGAACAATTTTTTATGCTTTTGTCACCTCTCGTGTAGATCAACATGTCCCTTCTGTCATTTTGTTCTTGATTTTATCATCCAAATGCTATTTTCTGTAGACATACCTGATTATATAGATTTTATCCATCCTGTTACTTAATCTCTCATAGTCAAATATTCTCCTCAGGATTCTGTTCTTAAATACACTCTGTATCTGCTCTTCTGTTACAGTGAATCCTTCCAATATTGGTGAAGGGCTAAGTTTTCTTATTTAATGAAATTATTTCAGACACAGTTACATTTATTCTTATTTGATACAGGATTTTTTTTTAGATATTTACATACGCTACATTATTCCGTAGTTAAGTGATATAAAAGGAGTTATTTATAGGTTTAAAATAACATATGGCAGTGTGAATAAAAATTATCAAAGGTTTCTACTGTTGATTTTTCAAGCAGAGACTATAATTTAGGTGAATAAGAGTTCTGTTAAAACAAAACACATAAAGTAGTCGAAAGAGCAAAATTTCCTTGAAGATGCTTAAAACAGATTCAGTAAAAATCAATTTTTGCTAAATTGTAGTTGTAAAAGCTTAACATTTCCCAAGTTTGCCCCAGAGGTGCCTTGAATAAAAGACCAACTGATAACATGTTACAGATTAGCAGCATTTATGAATGTCAGTGCACATAAATGTTGCAGTGAGTAGTCATTGTCAGAAAGAATATTATCAGGAATTGCACGTGTTTGGTTAAGAAAGTATTCTTTGAATAGATGAGCAGTTTCAGGGCACACAACTTGGACAACAGGAGGAGACATGACTTAGGAGTTAAATATATATTTCTTATTACTTTTTTTAAGTGATTCCAAATTTTTTATCAATTTCACAGAAGACATAGCATTACTGCTGCAAACAGTATCATATATATTTTACTTCCTAAAGTAATGGAAGAATCTTATTAATGAATGACATTGCATTTTCCTAGTGCAAATGTGGCCATGCATTGCACTTGTGTCCTAGTAAAATACCACAAAAAAAACCAGAATACCCATTTGGACTATTCAGCTACTCTCCAAGTGTGCACTCACCCCTTCGGTTGTGCACGTGCACATGACACAAGGTGATATCCGTTCTGCTGACCCTACATGGATTGTTGTATGTCCAACTGTGCAGGACAGGCGTTCTTTCCACAGCTCCAAGTCCAAAGAAGGGATGCTGTTACATGGCACTCTTGGGTTCCTGGAACACACATCATATTACACTGTTTACAAGATATGCAACAAGCATGAGGTCTGAAGTTACTGCAAAACCTTATACTTACAAGAAGGGATCTGAGAGGTCCATAAGTGAGCGTTGAATCTTGCTGACATTGTCACAGTTGTCACACACAAGTCGAGATAAAGTTACCTTACGGATATCTGCCAGCTGAGCTTCTGTAAATCGCACCAGTGGGTCATCATTTTCATACCTGTATGGACACAAAACTCAATATGTCAACTCAGCACATGGAGAAAAGTCCTAAAGAAGCTAAGATGTGTTCACCTACTCAAAAAATTGCCCACCTTTTATGAAACAAAGATTTGTTATCATGTTCACAACATCTCACCCCTTGACCCTAACCTGAACCAGCTAAATCCCAGTTACATCAGCAGACACTGTTTCTTTAATACTGTAGCTATTTTCCTTCACCTGGCCCACACTGAAGTCTCCCAAATTCTCTTTTTCCCTTCAGGTTTTCTGACACAAATTTTGTGCACAATTCTCAACCCATTCACATGTGCAACATACTCATGCATTTTATTATCCTAGCTGTTATTACGTTAACAATATTTGGTGAAGAATACAACATATGAAGCTCCTCAATGTGTAGTTCCTCCACTGTCCTAATAATACCAGCATCTTAGATCTAAATACACTCCTCTTGCAACTTGTTCCTAAAAAACATCCTCATTTCACAATCTTACCTTAGGATGAGCAACCTAGTTTCACACCCATAAAAAACAACATGAGATTTAATGTATGCTTTCATGTTATTCTGAAGAGCTTCTTCTCAAGTGAACATCAGGTGTGGCCATATTCTTCAAGATCTTTGGGTGTAAAAATTATGTAATCAGACTGGGTCAAGGGAAGGAATTTGTAAAGGCAAAAAGTAACATTAGAATATGTGTGATTTCAAGCTTCTGCCACGATGTAAATGGGATCTGCGCTCTTCTAGGATTTTACACAGTGAGGAGTGGTAATTCAGTACCGACGTTTTGGGACAACCCATCGGTCCCATCTTCAAGGGATGGATTGTCCCAAAATGTCAGTACAGAATTACCATTCTACATTGCATAAAGTCCCAAGAGTGCAGATAACATCATAATATGATTTCAGATTACATGCATAAGACACAATAGCCAACAAAAGCAGAAAGGGATGGTAAATTCACAGAGAGGATAGAAAAAATGCTTAATAGTTAAAATCAAAATACTTGTATAACACAGAGGACATCTTAAAAAACAGTGTGTGTTCATAAAGGTTTTTTAAACAAGTTGTAAGCACGTGTAACTTTTGATGAATATATGTTCATGTGAGGTTTTATACACTGAGTAAGGTGAGGTTAGAAAATGTTAAATTGTGAACTCCTAAATATGTCTGACACACAGACAAAACTTGCCTGGTAAAAGCCAATAAAATCCTAGAACAGTATGCGTATAGATGTAGTTTATAATAAACATAGATATAATTATGGAATTTGAATATTTCACATTCATCAGATACACTTACCAGAATCTGTCACATCTTCGGAGAAGCCTGAATTGATGACCAATGATGCAAGCAAATGTTGGCCCAATGATACCTCCTACAAGAGGCGTCTCAGCTAGACCTCCAGGGAACAAGTCAATGTCGTCCACATGGGCGTAAAGCCGGCGTAGCCGCTCCACCAAGGGAAATGAAATCTCTCGTTTCAAGTCATCGAAATCTCTTGCCCGTGTCAGATTGCACCAGGCACGGTACTCATTGTAGCCAGGGATGCCATGGTCCCGAGCTGAAAGAATATGGTTACTGAACAACTTATCCTCAGCACCGTGGATATGTGAGATTGGTATAAATTCTCTGAAGTTTACAAATCTTAAGTGAAACTCAGTTTGTCTTTGTATGACATGACATAGACTGAGAGTTTCTGAGACCATAGTGCTGACGAGAATGCTTGGGCCTAAGAGGGAGAAGGTAACATGATGGTGGAGAAAAAAAACATAACGAAGAGTTTCATGACTTATGCTCCTTGTCAGTTATTAGGTAATTAATTCAAGGAGGATGAGCTAGTGGATCTTATAGCATGCATATGGGAGATGAAAAATGCACACACAAAATTCTAGTTCAGAATACTTAAGTGAAGCAGCCATTTGAGAGACATAGGCATAGATGGAATGATAATATTAAATTGGATATAATGAAAATATTATCTGAGATTGTGGGCTAGATTCAACTGGATTTGGACAGAAACCATTGGTAAGCTCTTATGTATTTGATGCAGAACATGTGATTAATAAGAATAGGAGTTTCACAGTGCTGAAGATTCATACTGGCCTCTTGGTGACACCATGTGGTTGGGTAGGTATGTAGCAGCATACGAGACTACAGGTCTATAACCCAGAAAATCATAATATGGATGGTATTAACCTTAATTAAAAGGTGCAGAATTTTTTGACTAGTTGAGTGACAAGTACTCTGCTCTATGAAGGTAGTCAACTGTGATTTTTAGTTTCAATGAAAGGACTACTAACTAATTGTCTCTCACATATTAGTCTCTTATTAGGCCAAAGTAGCACAAGTATACAAATTTTATGGTGTATATTATTGCTTGTATTGTACCATACATAAATAAACACAACATGTGACAGACAAAACAAAAGAGTACAATCACCTTCCATGACTGGCAATAAACAGCAAGCAAAAGACATTATCAATTACAATTACAATTATTGGTTATCTATCAGTTTGTCTGCTTTCAATCTGGAGGGCTGATTATGTAAAGTGTGTAGGCAAATGGTTACAAGTATTGCATTACCTTTTGTACCAGTTTACTCTATACTTAAGGGTTCAAATATTGTAGTGATTGCAAGTAAAATAGTTATCTCTTAACTTGCATTCATTATGGCAGTACATGTGCTTTGATGATGGCTGAAGTAGCATGTAAAACTGAAACGTGTATGTATGTATGTAGGTAGGTAATGTAAAGAATGAAGCCATAATTCAGACATTCTTGTTGTACTATTTTATTGCATAAAACACACATTTGAAATACTGGCGTTCTTGCCCTTCTTTTGTGGGAACTTGGCAGGCCTGTTCACATTTACAGGTAAAATATCGCAATTATAGGGGTCGCCTCACTAACCTCTTTGAATGTTGATGGCTGCAAGGTCCATGCCTGAATATGGCATTCTCTTGTCCTCAAATAAATGATTTGTCACTTCACTTGTGATGAACTGGTCCAGGGTCTCCATGGGTGTGGCAGCAAGACCCCGGATAAGGTCATCCACCATCCCAGCCTGGTAGAGCACATCAGGGTTGAAGAATGTGTCTCTGAGCCGTACACCAGGCTTCAGCGCTTTGTAGTCTTCATCCATACGAAGTAACATAGGACGCAGCAAACTGTGACCAAAACGAAATGCAGCTGCTGCAAACTCGTTGACAATGGTAGCATCACAGCCTGGATCATAACCTGCAAGAGAAGTTCACTGCTACCAAGTGACATTAGCTCTTCTTGAACTGCTTGATCCTGAAGACAAACATATTGCAGTATCTTGGAACACCAGTAACTGCTTATCAGTCAGTACATCATAAATCTCAGAAGACTTGAATCTTCAGCAGCACCACTGTGAAGACCTCAAATCTCACATCAGAATATAACATGCTCATAATCGAGGACTTAAATGAATGAACACCACCAACGTTCTATTTATCTGTTTCTTGTGTAATGGATATCCATACCTAAGTGGTTAAATCATCTAGACTGTGTGCATCCTTCATGGACTTACCATCATTACGAAAGAGAGGTAGTATTGAACTGTTCCACTAATTGTTATTTTATATAAGAGAAAGTTTAATGCTTGTAATAGTAATAGGTCCTAGTAAAGATGTAAAGATGGGTAAGCCAGGATACCAAAGTCAGTTTACAGTGAGGCCATGGGCTGGACGACCGAGGAGTCATGGTTTGATTCTTGGTTTATCTCTGATCCCAAGTATCCAGACTGGCTTGGGGCCCATGCAGCCTTTTATTCAATGGGCACTGAGGGCTCTTTTCTTGATTGACAAGCAGTGGCCAGAGTATGTATCTGGCCATTCACTTTGATCTAGTTCCATGGGTGAGAATGAGTGGAGCTATACCTTCACTCTCCCATATGCCTTGATAGCATGCACAGGGAAAGTATCTCCATTAAAGAGACTGGTTTACAAATAGATTCAGAGAAAACTAAGTATGTGAGTTTGTTTTTTTATCACCAAATTAGAAAAATATCTTACTGTGAAGTGGAAAATTTTAAATACTTTTAGGAATTACAGGAACATATAAAAATTGTATTCACACTGAAACACAGAGTAGACTAAATTCAGAGAATGATCATTACTCCTTAGTGTAGAATATAGTACTTTCCTGCTTGTGTATGAAGCCATAATTATACATATATATATATATATTAGTCTTTAATATTACGTGAATTAAATGGAAAGGAAAAACACATGTTGAGAGTGTTTAAAAATTATGTGCTAAGTAGGCTGTTTGGACCTAAGGGAGAGTAAGTGGAAGAAGCTTGGAGAAAAACATACATCACAATGACCTCCTTAAAAAAAACAGGACCAAATTTTCTAAATCATTTCTCCAACTTTGATGCTTAATAATGCCTGAACTGACAGAAAAATTGAACAGTACCAAACCAACGGATCTGTGAACCTAGTGTGATAATGGAAAGGTGGTCTGACCCTGGTAATAGCCCTCAGTCTGAGGAGTGAGGCTGTGCTGATGGACACCATCCCATCCAAAGAGTCGGGGCAGGAATTCACGATATGTGATGTGTTGAGTGACAGCAGATAGGATTCGACGAGCTGTCTGGTAGAGTTTCTCATCACTCCACTGTGGGTTTAATGCAGACAAACCCTCTGCAAGCCGGTTGTGTTCTCGTAAAAACAGTGTCTGGATTGCAGCCAGAGCAGGTTGTTCACTGGCTCGAGCATCACCTGCATAAAAGACACATCATCTGAGTAACAAGGAGGCAAATCTGTACACATAAAACAGAAACCACACTTTCAGGATGGCTGTAATCGCCCTTGGGAAATAGGCCTTTGGAATGAGGAATTCAGTTAGTGTGCTTAAAGCCCTTGACATTTCTCTTATTAAGTGACATTAATCCTTCACTTGTTATAACTACAGACATGTGTTATTGACTCAGACTGCTAGATTTTCATGAAACTAAATATGTGCAATATGTGGCCTTCACTTTTCTGGGATGTTACATGGTGTAGATTGGCAGCTGGTTAGCGATGTTTCAGGACAGCATATTGATCCATTCATCAATGGTCAAGTAGTCCAAGTCATCTTTGACTTCCAGTGTTTGTTGCATAACATCCCAGAAAAGTGAAGGCCCCAAATACACCATGGTAGAAGCGTGATATCTAGCAAGAGCAATGTGTCTTCACAAACATAATTACATTTATTTCCAAAAAATGTAGTGACATTTAAATATGTAAATTGGGAAGAATATTAGAGTTATTAATATTGGTATATGGTCTTGAAGTCTTGTTTGGGTATAGTTGTTTGGAAAACATGCTGCATTTGATGAAGCAAATTGTTAAAGAAACGTAAAGTAACATGATTGAACTACATTAACACAGGCAAACAGACACTACATACCTCCTTAAAATATTTTTGGAGTATATGTGCATTTTGAGTGTGTGTCAGTAACCTTGGTTATTCAACATGCAATGGGCATGTATCTTTTGTCGCATGTGGTCTGTCTGGATGTACAATATTTGTCCACAATCTCATAAAGGGCATGATTTTTTAAGAAATGTTATTGAACATAAAATTTGTGTTTTGATTTTCTCTACAACTGACGTCTGAATCATTTCACATTCTAAAAAGCATTCAGCGAGATACTATCATAAATGTACATAGGTCTTCACATAAGTATCCATTACAATTGTCAGATCTTAATGAAACTTGAATTTTTAAGACAGAGTTCCAAAATATACTCAAACATAAAGTTTTATGACAATCCGTGAAGTGGGATCCAAGTTGTTGCACGTAGATGGATGCATGGACAGACAGACATGTTGAAGCTAATACTGGCTTTTTTGCAATTTTGTGAATGCACCTATTATTTAATTAAACCTATTATTGAATGACATACTGTATAAGAAGTTTCAACAGAACAGGAATTTATTAATTATTTATAGAGAATGATTCCACATAGTTCAGGTAACAGAAGTAATGTTTATGGACTGGAAGAATGGAGGTTCCTTTACTGGCAGGGATACAATTTTTCTTCTTGTCTCCTGCTGATAAATGGGTTTGCATGTGCCAGTGACCAGTCATCCCTACCTTATGCTAGTATTAACAATACATGGAACTATACCTCTAGTTTTTTTATTTTATCATATTATACAATAAATGCTTATATATGACCTGAAGTGGGAAAACAGGAATAGAAATTTGAATTTGGTGGGTGGTGCCACTAGAAGAACAGACTGCAACACCTGTGGTATATTCATAATGCTGGGTAGACTCTAGGGTGGAGTTGCATTTTGAATGCTAAAACTCACCTGCTCGGAAACACACCTTGGAGCTGGACTTGCACTCAGGGTGTGTGGTAATTTGGGGTAATAGGGGCTTCCTTGTCCCTGTAGTCTTGGTGTCATTAAGTTTACCCTGTGTAAAGGAGCGAAGGGCGTTCATCTCGCACACATCCGATCCATAAACAAAGGAGCTGTCAATGTAAGCTGTCACTTGGTTTAGCTGCTCTCTATAACCTGCAGTCACAAAACACTAGCATTGTTGCTTCTGGCATGATTATATCTGCTGTGGCAACATTGTTTTTTAACAAAAATCTGAGAAGGCAGCATACATGTACAAGCAATTGAATGTGGCAAATTTATTGAAGAATAAACTTACTATTGTAGCATTCTTATAAAAAAAAAAATTACTGTACATCTGTATAAATATGGTAAACACTACAGTATTCTGGGATTTGTTGGGATATGCTGAAAAAACTTCAGAAACATCAGGCAGAATGTTTATCTATTGATGTTAAGGTCTTTCACAAGTATTTTTCCACTGCAGAGGTCATACAGAATGAAACAAAATGGTGAAAAGGTAAGAATTTAGACTGGAAGAGTTGTGAATTGTATCAAGCTTTCACTTTACTTCCTACCAAAATGGACTGTGCAGTTTCCAGAATCAAATGACTCAAAGACAACTTCACATTTTTGAAAGCTGCACAGTCTGTGTATGAAAAACATTATTATGATATATGTTATGTACAAAGCGAGTGAAAGACACTGGCATTCCATAACTTATGCTAAATCCCAGATGCCATGTCCCCTCTAATTATTGCACCATAAATAGGCATTATATATCGCCTCTAATTAACTGGATGACACAATGATAGACTTGTATCCTGGGGTTAATTACAAAGATGTCAGATCCCAGTACATGTATTAACAACCAAATAGGCTCAGTGATGATAACATATTTTTGACATAATCTGGCTTGAATATTATTTGGGTTACCAGTTGTCCAGAAGATGACTTTTTGTACCAGAACCTTGAAGAATATGAACATCTTCTTCAATATTTTTACTTAACCATTCTTCCATATCGCTCAAATTTATATATACATATATTTATATATATAATGAGTTTAATAATTATTCTAATTAATTATATAATAAGCTGCATTTCTCAGCTTTTTGTAAACTTTTCAGGATATCCAAAGAAATTTTATGATAATGCTGTATACAACAAGCTATGAGCATGTGACTGTCTTATTTTTGCCCTTTTATAATTTTTGTTGTGTTATTCTATATCCTGTCTTTATTCTCTGAACATAGTTTATTAAGTATTTGTTGTAACTTATTTTTCTGCCAGAAGATTCTCAATTAAAATTAAGTGAGGTTCCACATGGATTGCATAAGTTCCGATGAATCTAGGGTTAGTACCTTAAAATAGGTCCTAGATTCTTCCTTTCCCACCACTACATATTCGCCATTACAAATACCATACTTTCAATGATATATAACATATGAAGTTGTGAAAATGTTTTTTTGTCTTGGCTGCTGTCAAGAGGCAGGTGCTGAGGCCCAGCTGGTCTCCTTCTGTATCCCCATAAAACAACCACAGGATGAAGCTGACTAGTAACTTCTATGTATTGCTGAGGTTAAGAATACTGGAGCTTCATCTCTGTGCCTCCATACACCTTGCAGTTGTCATGCCCAAAGCAGAGATAACTTTAACTCTACAACTCCTGTGACTTACCTAGAGTCAGTTGTCCAGGCATGGAGCGTGTTACAGGAATGCACATGCGTTTTCCAGTGGTGATATTCACTTTGGGGAAGTAAGGGTCATCATCTGGTACTGGGATTGGAAAGCACTCGGGATGTACTGACGTCATTGCATCACAAGGCTGGCAGTCTAGAATTGACTCTCCAACAAATCCTAAATACAAAACAAAACACACACTTATCATAAGACAATATAAATACCTGACACTACAATTAATAATAATTTCTAATGATTGCACATGTGTTTCTCACTACTGTAATAATTTAGCAATGTCTTTGGTATGTACAAGACATTCTAGCATGCAGCATGGAAGCAGTAAGTAATGGTAAAGTTGTGTAATACATAGTCCTTTCATTTTTAAAACATGAATTTAATAATAAGAGCAATTCAATGTTTTTTCTTTCAGCGCATTAAATTTCATGTGCTACCGAAGAGGATAAAGCACCCTACTGTTATTTGCATTGTTTAGGAAGTTTATTTTAGATGTGTGTAGTAGAAGATAAATCTAATATGTGTGTAGTTAAAAACATGATGGTAGAATTTGTATTGGAAATAGTAACATTTTAATTATTTCCATGTGGCACAAGAAAAACCTGGGAAAGCTCAGGTGTTTTATCTTGCCTGAAATAAATGAATCTTCCACTTTCCTGAGGTGTGCAAAATCACTGAAAGCAAATGTTTTACATCCTTTAAGCATCGCTGAAATTTGTACCTTTGTTAACAGGAGTGTGTGTGAGGTCATGGTCCAGAAGCTGTGCATACTGCATGAACATGAGGGAGTAGCGCACATGGGGGCGAGTGGTGTCTGGGTGCACACTGACAGAGATCAGCCGTGGACTGGGCAAGGGCTCGCCGGTCACAGACATGGCTCGTGGACTGCCAACACCTGCAATACATCAAGGTCCTTCAAGAGTTTTCTGTTTCTTATTGATTATGGCAGTATGTTCCTTTGAAACTTTGGGATCAGAGTACCCAGTGACATAGTATCTTCTTTAGAAGACCAAAATCCTCAGTCATGCCACTGTGAGAACCTCAAAACTTGTAGTATTTTGATTCAAGTCATGAATCATTCTTCAAAACTCACAAGTTTAATCAAATTTCCCCAAAATAGCTTAGCATGAAAATACACTATGACATAAAATCTCATAATTTACACAACTTTCATTCAATATATTGTACCAATTTTATGCCAAAATGTGTTCCTGTTTACAGTGCAAGTATCCTCTTGCTCATTATTTCTGTCAAAAATAACACGTTTCTCTGTCCTGCTGATGATCTGTGTCATCATAGCTATATGAAACATCATGCCTCATAATGCAAAATAAATTATGAACGATGTATTTGGTTTTTACCATTTATGTATTTCAGCTTGCTTACTTGGCCAGTGAAACAACATGAACGTTCAGTCAGTTACAACAAAAGATGACTTCTGAGGCATGCGTATGAGTTACTGCAGTTTAGGTCCTGTGCAAGCTCAATTAAAGGAGGCAGGTGGCTGTTGATATTCTAGCAGCCTAGACTGTCATGTGATGAACTGTACAATCAATCTGTCTTGCCTTTCACAACTTTATACACACACACACACACATATATATATATATATATATATATTCGCACTATTACACATATATACATGTACAGATGATTTCAAGTTTCTTAAAACAATGGATTACTCTAAACCAGGAGACATATAATGCACAGTCAAGCTAGAGACTTAATATTCTAATGTTAAGTATTTCAAACATATTTTTGTGCTGTTCTGGCAAGTCACAAGAAAGCACTGCTTGTGCATATGGTGTCAGTCCTAGAACATGAAAGTGGGTTGTAAGTAGATAATCTAAGAATGTAGATGTGTCTTTCTTAGCATGGCAAGCTGTCGCTGTCCAGCTTTCTCTTCCAGTCCTAAAAAAGTCTACTTTACCATCGTTATATGCTGGTGGTAATAGTCTGACAAATGCTCTTAGGGATTTGCCCCATTCTGGGTGACGCAGGTTGTTGCACCAGCCAGTAATGCTCTGGTAACGACTGGTGTGGTCACAGGGCAGAGTTTGCTCATCACAGCGGAATACTCTTGGGATCTCCAGAGTATCACCAAGATCAATGTTAGGTAAGACTGCCATAAGTTCACGCAGATCCCGGGGAGCTACAACACTGCGCCCTGTTTCTTGATCCTGAAGCTGTCTGCGCACATCCCGAGAAAATAAAACCACCACAAATTTTACAATATCTGTTGCATATCTAAGTCAGTGTACAGTAACATTTATTGCACAAGGGCCATTTAAAAAATTCCAAAAACTACACAGATGATAAACCAAATATAATCTATAACAGTCCCTGTCTTTCAAAGAAAATTTATTTTATATTAGGCAGTTATGAGGGTAAAATAAATATTAATTCATTATTAGCATTATTTCCATACCATTAATGTAGCAATTAATTACAATTAAATGTTTATGACAAAATTATTTTTGAAGAATGGAAGAACATTAGTGAGAAGCTTACCACTGTCTTTGTCACTGACAATTTTGTAAGAAAAACACAGTTTTGTATTCCACAAAATTATGTTTGACATCCATTTGTACTGATTATTACTAGAAAATACTTAAAAACTGAAAGAGTGAGGAGAATCAGTTTGATATGTTCCATGCATAAAATGTGTTAAAAAGGCCACCAAATGCACTTTGGTTTTATGAATGTAATTTTATTACATAGTGACCACTGACATGTTTCGGTCACTCATGTAGCCATATTCAAATTCATATTCATTTATTCAGTATTCCAGAGATCCACCAAAGTGGATATAGAACTTGTCATTAGATAACAACAGGCACAGTACAGAATGAGTCTTGACAATAAAATACATGTAATAATAATTTATTAATATAACACATAAATAAGACACATCAAGTTTATACAAGGAAATGTGATCAGCTCATAATAGACAATCAATGAATACTTATATAATGTATATAGATAGAACCTCAAAAATAGTACCAATATAATAAGAAATTTTGTGATACAGTACATAATTCATGTTTCAGGATGGTACGAGCTATTAAAAACTGTGGAGTGATACCAACATATTATAAATATATTCATATTCTTTCCTTACCACCCTGAGGATGGCCACATTAGTGGCCGAAACATATCGGTGGTCACTATGAAATAAAATTACATTCAAACAACCAAAGTGCATTTTCGGTCACTTTCATAAATGTTGTGCAGTAAGCAGAATGCTGTGGCTTATCATACTTTTCTCTCACCTCCCACTGTTAAATTTTGGAAATTTTCCACTACAGAATGTTACTATGTAATACATATTAAGCACGTTATAACATAAATAATGTTTATAGAATTTCACAGTGTTTGCAGAGTTCACCATATTACTATAGAACTTGTCCTTCATTCTAACCTGGGAACATGAGATTGTTCAAAAAACGTCACTGCCCACAGACAAAGGTCAGGCAGCCTGCATGTTGCTCAGCACTGATTTATGTCATACCTAGCCTACAATTAATTTAGTCTCGATGTTTGAGGAAACTTACATGTTGTCATAACAAAGTGTTAACAAATGCAATGATCAGAGACCATTTTGATAAAGAAATAGTCTCTCATCTAAACAAATCCCTCATTTTTGTGGGATATGTATTACATTGCATTTCTATGGTCAGAGTACCTCATCACAGTCTCTATCCTGAGCCACATGGGTGCTACTCACACACTACTTCTTTAGATTCGTTGTAATATTATCCTCCAATCTACATTTCAGTATTCCAAGTTGTTTCATACAATTGTATTTGTCTGATCAAATGTTTTTAGTACATTTCTTATCTTTCTCATGCCTGCTACTTGTTCTGTCCACCTCACCCTCCTTCATTTATTCATTCTTATAACATAAGGTAATAAAAGCAATCGAGGCATGCGGTGGTGCTGTTGGTTGAGACATTGCATTACAAGCTGATTACCAATGGTGTCATGAGGATTTCTCATTGACATCATCCTTCCGGCTGCACTATGGCCCTGGGGTCAACTCAGCCTCTAAGAGAAATGTGTACTGGGAGTATTTCCTCAGGGCTAAAGACGGCCGATGCATACAACTGACAACCTTACCACCATGTGCTGACTCAGGAAATCTTGGAACTTCAGCCTCCTGGAACCCTTAGGGCCTGTCCAGGCCTGTACAGGAATTGCCTTATCCTTTTGTATCTTTTTACCAGATACTATTGCTGTGCTAGAAAAAGGTATGTAGTCAAACACAACTTAATCACTGAGGTGTATTTAATGGCTGTGTTGGAAACAACTACATATTTCGGCCTGTATTGGCCATCATCAGGTTGTCTAGGGAACTTAAGGGCTAGCTATATGCATGCGCATGCGCGTGGTGTAGAGATCTCTACATACGCTTAGCTTGACAAACCGAATCAAAACAGGGGTCAGATAAAACACTATGAAACATAACAGATACAGATGGTAATACAAAATACATGAATATAAACTAGACAATAACTCTATTG